>APMI01000385.1_pt1 | contig 13249 bp, 7 predicted proteins | sample 667938 | NCBI WGS metagenome assembly APMI01 (sample SAMN01084076, study PRJNA167559) | wastewater metagenome | biome: Wastewater | place: Denmark: Ejby Moelle, Odense | collected 2011-11-28 | reverse complement strand
CTCGAACGCTTCGCGCACGACGTGAATCTGGGCACGAGCGATACAAACCAGCTGATCGACCGCAATCGTAGCGCCATCGACTTGCGGCGGAGCGGCCCGAGCTATCTCGACCGTTCGCCTCGCCTGTTCGCCGCTGGCGAATTGCAGGAACATGGGCTGGATCTCAGCCTCGCCGCCTTTGGCATGGGCCGGTTCTCGTTCGACTTGCGCCAAGCCGATCTTCAGACCAGCGGGCTCGATGTCGACGTGATTATCGCCGATGCGAGCGAACAGACGCTGCTCACGTTGACGGCATGGCCGACGCGCGATGGATTCTACCGGCTGAGCGTTCCCGTCGGGACGCGCCAGGCGATGATCGGCGTCATGTGTGGCAAGATCGCTCCGTTCGTTGAAGTGGAAGCAGTCACCAGTAAGCCGCTCGCGCGGCTGGCCGACAGCCGCTGGGATGGACAACGCGATGTCGTCGATGCGGCAACGGATGTGGATGGGTTACGCCCCCTGGGCGGTGGCCTGCATGCGTGCGATGCGGCGGGAATGCTGCTCGTGCATCCGACCGGCGATATCCTGACTTCGCGTATCGTCGATGTCGTTTTTCGTCCGGTAGGCGGCTCGACCGCGAACGATATGCGGATCGCTGCCTAGCCTAGCGTCGGGTCTCCACCGATCGAGCGGTAAAGATCGACGAGGTTGCTGGCTCTCAACAGTCGCGTAGAGGCCAGCGAACGGCGCGCCGAATAGAGTGATCGCTGCGCGTCGAGGCTTTCGAGGAACGATGCGACACCACCCCGATAGCGTGCTTCCGTAAGCGCCGCAGTATCGGCTGCTGCTGCCTCCAGCCGGGTTTGTGCATTGGTCTGGTCTGCGATCGTCGCGCGGCGAGCGAGCGCATTTGCGACATCGCGGAACGCGATCTGAACCGTCTTTTGGTAATTCGCGGTAGCCGCGTCGAACTGACCACGGGCATTCGTCAGATTGCCCTGATTGGCGCCGCCATCGAACAGCGGCAGCGTGGCATTCGGGGCAACCGTGAAATTGAAGGCGTCGCCGGTAAACAGGGATCCGAGCGCCGTGCTGGCGAACCCTGCAAGTCCGGTAAGCGTTATCCGAGGAAAGAAAGCGGCCCGGGCCGCCCCGATCTGTGCATTGGTGGCCCGAAGACGGAATTCCGCCTCGACGACATCCGGCCGGCGCAACAGGATCGATGAATCGAGACCGGCGGGGACGGGCTCGATCGTGTTTTCGACGGACTCGATATTCTCCGGCAATTCGGCATCGGTGACGGGCGCCCCAACCAGAAGGTTGAGGGCGTTGCGATCCTGCTGAACGATCGTCGTCAGGTTGGCGACGTCCGACTGGGCGGTCGCCAATACGGTTTCTGCCTGGCGAAGGTCGGTCCGGGGGGCGATGCCGCCCTGCAGGCGCGCGCGTGTCAGGGTGACACTGCGTTCGGCGCTGCTCGCTGTTTCGCGCGCTATCGCGAGCAGGGTGCGATCGGTGGCGAGCGTGAAATAGGCGTCGGCGATGTCGGACACCAGCGTCAGGCGAACGGCACGTGCCGCAGCCTCGGTCGCGAAATAGTTATTGAGCGCCGCATGGTTCAGGCTGCGGACGCGGCCGAACAGGTCGATCTCGAAGCCCGAAGTGCCGACATCGGCGCTGTAGGTGGTGGTCGTGCCGCCCGTGCCAGTCGTACCGCCGTCACGGATCGAGACTCCTGCCGTCGCGTCGATGGCGGGCAACAGGGCCGCACGCTGTATGCGGTACAAACCGCGGGCGGAGGTGATGTTCGCGACCGCCAGCTGGACGTCCTGGTTGTTCTTCAGGCCGCGCTCGATGAGCGACTGCAGGCGCAGATCGCCGAAGACGTCGCGATAGCCCAGCGTAGGAAGCGCAGCCTCGCTCGCCTTGAGCGCGGGGTCACCGACCGGCCAGCTTGCGGGCATGGCAGGTGTCGGCGCGACGTACTTGGGTTCGAGGCTGCATGCGCCCAGCAGCAACGCAGCCAAGACTGACGTTCGCCGCATCATGCCATGGCTCCCGGCGTATCGTGCTTGCGCCGTTGCGCGAACACCTTGCGGACCAGCACGAAGAACAGCGGCACGAGGAAGATCGCGATTGCGGTCGCCGTCAGCATGCCGCCGATCACGGCCGTACCGATCTCGACGCGGCTCCGCGCCCCTGCGCCCGTTGAAATTGCGAGCGGGAGCACACCGAAGATGAAGGCGAGGCTGGTCATCAGGATCGGGCGAAGCCGTAGGCGTGCCGCCTCGATCGCGGCGTCGATGGTCGCCTTGCCCGACTTCTCTGCATGCTCGGCGAACTCGATGATCAGGATGGCGTTCTTCGCCGACAGGCCCATCGTCGTCAGGAGACCGACCTGGAAGAATACGTCGTTCTCGAGCCCGCGAAGCCATACGGCGAGCGCTGCGCCAACCAGGCCTATAGGAATAACGAGCAGCACGGCGAACGGCACCGACCAGCTTTCGTACAGTGCCGCAAGGCAGAGGAATACAACGAGCAGCGAAAGCGCGTAAAGATAAGGCGCCTGATTGCCCGTTAGCTTTTCCTGATACGACAGGTCCGACCACGCGACTGACACGCCCTGAAGCTTAGTCGCGATCGCTTCGATGCGGTTCATCGCATCGCCCGAACTGAACCCTTCGGCTGCCTGCCCCTGAATCTGATACGCTGGAACACCGTTGAAGCGCGACAGGCTCGGCGCGGTCACGTTCCAGCTCGTACGTGCAAAAGCGGAGAAGGGGGACATTTCGCCCGACGAGCCCCTGACATACCATGATGCCAGGTCTTCCGGCCGACTGCGGTATTGGGCGTCGCCCTGCACATAGACGCGCTTGACGCGACCGCGGTCGATGAAGTCGTTGACGTAGGTGCCGCCCCACGCCGTCGCCAATGTCTGGTCGACCTGCTGCGACGTCAGGCCCAAGGCGCCGATTTTCTGGTCGTCGATATCGACCGTCAGCGATGGGTTGTCCTCGATGTTGCCCAGACGCACCGCGGCGAGCCCCTCGTCATTCCGGGCTGCCGCCATCAATTCATCGCGCCGAGCCTTGAACTCGGCGCGGCTCAGGCCACCCGAATTGAGCAACTGCATCGTAAAGCCGCTCGCCTGGCCAAGACCGCGCACGGCCGAAGGCGAAAGCGCGAAGAATTCGACATCGCGCAGCCGGTGATTGAGGTCCTTGTTCCACTTTTTCGTGAGCGAGTCCGCGCTGAGTGCGGTGCTGGTCCGGTTTGCCCAATCGTCCAGCAGGATGAAGCCGCGGCCGGCGTTCTGGCCTGCACCGCCATCGCCGCCAATGCCCGACAGGGTGTAGACGCCCTGGACGCCCTTGGTGCTCGGATCCTGGAAATAGGCCGAAATGGTGCGGGCAGCCGCCACGGTGCGCGCTTGGGTCGCCCCTGGCGGCAGCGTAAACTGGATTTGTGCGCGACCTTGGTCTTCCACCGGCAGAAAGCTGGTCGGGAGGAATGAAAAGACGACGACCAATATGGCGACCATCGCCCCGTATCCGACCAGCGGCCAGCGCGGCTTTTCGATCGTAGAGACGACCTTTTCACGATACTTGTCCGACATCCGGGTGAACCAGTTGTTGAACCGGTCGCCATAGCCGTGGGCCTTGGCAACCCAGCCAGTGCCTTCAGCCGCGTGGTCACGACGCTTAAGCAGGGTCGAGGTGAGTGCCGGGGTCAGCACGATCGCGACCACCACCGACAGCGCCATCGATGCGACAATGGTGATCGAGAACTGCTTGTAGATGACACCCACGGAACCGCCGAAGAAAGCCATGGGCAAGAACACGGCCGACAGAACCAGCGCGATGGCAATCAGTGCCGTCTGGATTTCGCCCATCGACTGCACCGTGGCATCATGTGGGGAGATGTCGGGGTTCTCCTCCATGATGCGTTCGACGTTTTCGACGACGACGATAGCGTCGTCGACGAGCAGGCCGATCGACAGCACCATGCCGAACAGTGTTAGGGTGTTGATGCTCAATCCGGCGATCGCAAGGATGCCGAAGGTTCCGAGCAACACGACGGGTACGGCGATCGCTGGGATCAGGGTCGCGCGCCAGCTTTGCAGGAACACGAACATCACGATCACGACAAGGACGATCGCCTCGATCAGCGTGTAGACGACTTCCTCGACCGACAGTTTGATGAAGGTCGTGCTATCGACCGGAAACAGGTATTTATAACCATCGGGGAACGACTTCGCCTGCTTGGCGACTTCGGCCTTCACCAGTTCGGCGGTCTTTAGGGCGTCGAAACCGGGCGCGAGTTGAACGGCAAGACCGGTAGCGGGATGGCCATTCAACCGGCTGGTAATATTGTAACTCTCAGACCCGAGTTCGACGCGCGCGACATCCTTCAGCAACACTCTCGACCCGTCGGTCTGCGTCTTCAGGACGATATTTCGGAACTGCTCGGGTGTCGTCAGCCTCGACCGCGATGTCACCGTTGCCGTCAGCATCTGGTCCGGCGCGGACGGCTGGGCACCGATCTGGCCGGCGGCAACCTGCGTATTCTGTGCCTGGATCGCGGTGGTCACGTCGCTCGGCATCAGTTTTACGGCGGAGAGCTTGTACGGATCGAGCCAGATGCGCATCGCATATTGCGCGCCGAACACCTGAATATCACCCACACCCTGAATGCGGCCGATCGCATCCTGCATGTTCGAAATCAGATAATCGGATACGTCGAAATTGGTCGCGCGATCCGTCTCGTCATAAACCGAAACGATCAGCAGGAAGTCCGCGCTCGCCTTGGTAACGACGAGTCCCTGTTGCTGGACCTGTTGCGGCAGACGCGACAGGGCCTGCTGGACCTTGTTCTGGACCTGCACCTGCGCGATGTCGGGATCCGTTCCCTTCGCGAACGTCGCGGTGATACCGGCCGAACCTGACGAGCTCGACGTCGAACTGAAATATATCAGGCCGTCGATCGCCGTCAGCTGCTGTTCGATGACCTGTGTAACGCTGTTTTCGACGGTTTCGGCCGAAGCTCCCGGATAAGTTGCCCGGACGTTGACCGACGTCGGCGCGATATCGGGGTACTTCTCGACGGGGAGGCTCAGCAACGCGCCGGCGCCGCCCAGCATGATCACGATCGCGATCACCCATGCGAAGATCGGCCTGTCGATAAAGACGCGTGAAAGCATCGGTCCGTATCAGCCCTTGGCCGCGGATTTGGACGCGGGGGCGGGCTTGGATCCGGCAGGAACCGGCTTCACCACGGTATTGGGCCGAAGCTTGCCGAGCCCCTCGACGATCACCTTGTCGCCGGGTTTCAGGCCGGCCGTCACGAGCCATTTATCGCCGACAGTGCGGTCGGTGCTGATTGTCCTGCGCAGCGCCTTGTCGCCCGGTCCCAAGACCATGACCGTCGCGCGACCCTGCCCATCGCGTGATACGCCGACCTGCGGCACCAGCATCGCGCTGGGCATGGTCGCCTGGCTCAGGGTAGCGCGCACGTACATGCCGGGCAGCAGCAGGCCCTGGGGGTTGGGGAAACGGGCGCGCAGGGTCACACTGCCTGTATTCGGATCGACCATCGCTTCGGCGAACTGCAACGTCCCGGACGCTGCATAGGTGCTGCCGTCCTCCAATGTCAGCTGCACGCTGGTCGAAGACGCCGAGACGCCCCCCTTAGCCAACGACTGGCGCAACGCGAGCAGGTCGGCGCTCGATTGCTGGATGTCGACATAGATCGGGTCGAGACGCTGGATGGTTGTGAGCGGATCGGTCTGGTTCAGCGTGACCAGCCCGCCCGTCGTCACCAGCGAACGCCCGATGCGCCCCGAAATCGGCGCGGGAACGCGCGTGAAGCGGAGGTTGATCTGGGCGGCATCGAGCTGCGCACGCGTCTGGGCAACGCTCGCCGCCGCCTGTCTCGCGGCTGCCGTGGCGTCGCTGTAATCCTGCTGGCTGACCGCTTCCATCTTCGCGAGCGGTTGGAGGCGCTGGGCCTTGATGGCGGCCGTTGTCCGGGCGGCTTCGGCACTGGCCAAATTGGCTTTCGCCACTGCAGCGCTCGCGCGGTAAACGCTGGGATCGATCTGATAGAGTGTCTGCCCGGCGCGGACGATCGAGCCTTCGGTGAACAGCCGCGCCTGGATCACGCCGGACACCTGCGGGCGCACCTCGGACATTTCGAATGCTGCGGTTCGTCCGGCGAGCGTCACGGGAAGGGCGACCGGTTCGGTCTTGATAACGACATAGCCGACTTCCGGCGGTCCCGGCTTCGGTGCTTCCGATTTCGAGCAGCCGGTTGCAGCCAACATGGCCGCCACGGCGATCAGGCTCTTGTTTTTATGGGCACGACTTTGCCCCTGCACGAACGTCGAAATGGCGGCTTTCCACATATGCTGGGTTTAACTCGCTGGGCTCGATATGCTGCGCTGCGACATAGACACGAGCCGCCATTGCACAACCGAAATCATTGCAACAGGTTCCATCATCGAAAATTGGTAGAAAATATACAATTTGAAAATTTCGGCGCTGTCTGACGGTCATTTGTTGAACGGAACATGACTGACCAAGGTGCCATGCGATAAAATATCACGTGCTGCGAATTCCCCCGCCGAGCGCTACGTAAAGTGAAACTTCGCTCTGCAACTGCGCGCTTCTCAAAGCGAGCAATTGCTGTTCGGCGGTGAACAGGCTGCGCTCCGCGTCGAGCACTTCGAGGTAGATCGACAGCCCGTTGTCGTAGCGCAGGCGCGCCACCCGTGCGAGGCGGCGCTGCGCATCGACCGCGCGGACCTGCGCCTCGATCTGTTCGGCATAGCGGCGTCGCGCGACCAGAGCGTCGGCAACCTCGCGAAATCCTTGCTGCGCAGCGCGCTGATAGGCGGCCACCATTTCGTCTGCCTGCGCCTTGGTCAGCGCGATGCCGGCGCGGCCTTTGCCCCAAGTCAGGATGGGCTGGGAGACGTTCGCCGCGACATTGTACTGAACCGAGTCGTTCGAGATCAGGCTGCTGAGCGCCGGCGAAATGAAACCCAACAGGCCGGTCAGCGAAATCGTCGGAAGAAAACTCGCCCGCGCAACGCCGATATTGGCGTTTGCCGCGCGCAGGCGCTGTTCGGCCTGGAGGATGTCGGGACGGTTGAGCAGCAGGTCCGACGGAAGGCCGGGCTGGACGACCATGACCTGGCCCGGATCGGACAGCGGGCGGGCGGGCGGTAGTGTTTCGGCCATCGGCCCGCCGACCAGCACGGTCAACAGGTTGTCCGCTTGCTGTGTCGTGCGGCGAAGGTCGGCGAGTTCGGTTTCGGCCTGCGTGACCAGCAATGCCGCCTGATCGTAATCTACGGTCGAGGTAACACCTGCGTCCATACGCAATTTGGCGAGGCGCTGGCCCTCGCGACGGCCCGTGACCGTGCGCTCGGCAAGTGCGATCTGTTCCTCGCCCGCGCGGATCTGAAGGTAGGTCGCTGCTACCTGCCCGATCAGCGAAAGGCGAAAGGCGCGTTCCGCTTCGACCGTCGCGAGGTATTCGCGACGCTGTGCTTCGGCGAGATTCCGGACGCGGCCCCAGAAATCGAGCTCGAAGCTGCTGACCGCGACGCCCAAAGAGAATTGGTCGAGCGTGAACGCGGAAGCCGAGCCACCGCCTGTTCCCGACGACGTGGAAAATGCGCCCGCCGGTGTGCGCGTGCGTGAGGCGCTGGCCTGGAGGCCGACCTGCGGCAGCCGGTCAGCCTCGGTAATGCGATATTGCGCGCGTGCCTGTTCGACGCGGGCAACCGCCTGGGCGAGGTCCCGGTTGTGGACGAGGGCAGCGGCGATCAATGCCTGCAGCCGCGCATCGCTGAAATATTCACGCCAGCCGATGTCCACGGCGGCGCGCGGTCCTACCGCCATTGCCTCCGGAAATGTTGCGGAAACGGGAGCGACGGGTTGCCGGTATTTCGGCGCAAGGTTGCACGACGCGAGTGCGGTCGTGGCGAGAAGCAGTATCGCCTTACGCATGGGCCGGTGCTCCCTGATCGGGCGCAGGGGCGTCTTCGTCATCCTCCTGTGGCTTTCGGTGCGCCAGCCATTTGCGGGCGGCGTAATAGAAGACCGGCGTGAAGAAGATGCCGAACGCGGTCGCCGCGATCATTCCGCCCATGACGCCGGTGCCGACAGCGTGGCGGCTGGCGGCGCCCGCGCCTGACGCGACCACCAGCGGAACCATGCCGAGGATGAAGGCGAGACTGGTCATGAGAATCGGGCGCAGGCGTTGGCGGACGGCCTCTAAAGTCGCTTCGAGCGGTGTGCGGTCGCCGACTTCGTCATCGATAGCGAATTCAACGACAAGGATGGCGTTTTTCGCAGCAAGACCGATGATCGTGATGAGGCCGATGTTGAAATAGACGTCTGCCGACAGGCCGCGGACCATCGTGAAGATCACCGCGCCCAGCACACCGAACGGCACCACCAGCAGCACGGAAACCGGGATCGCCCAGCTGTTGTACAGCGCGGCTAGCAGCAGGAACACGACGACCATAGACAGGCCGAGCAGCAAGCCGATCTGGCCGCCAGCCTGCTTTTCTTCATAGGCGGTTCCGGTCCATTCGTAGCCGAAGCCGGGCTTCAGCACGCTGCCGGCGATGCGTTCCATCTCCTTGAGCGCGGCGCCCGAACTCTCGCCCGGCGCGGCCTGTCCCGAGATGCTCGTCGCGGGATAGCCATTGTATCGCTGCAACTGGGTCGCACCCGCGGTCCACGAAACCTTTGTGAAGGCGGAGAAGGGGACCATCTGGCCGCCCTGGTTGCGAACGCGCAGGGCGAGCACATCCTCGGCAGTCATGCGGCTGCGTGCGTCGGCCTGTAGGTAGACGCGCTGCACGGTGCCCTGGTTCGAGAAGTCGTTGGCGTAGGCGGAGCCGAACGCGATCGCGAGCGTCGCGTTGACGTCGGTGATCGTGAGGCCGAGCGCACGTGCCTGCACACGGTCGATGTCGACGTACAGCTGGGGGGAAGGCGCCTGACCCTCCGGCCGGACGCCGGTGAGGATATTGCTTTGAGATGCCTGTGCCATGATGGCGTTCTTGGCCGCTTCCAGCCCGGCGGGATCATTGCCGCTGCGATCCTCTAGCTTCATCGTGAACCCGGTCGCGTTGCCGAGTGCCTGGATGGCAGGTGGATTGAGCGCGAAAATCGATGCGCCGGTAATGCCCGCCGTCGCGCCGAATGTCCGCTGGATGACCGACTGGACGGAATCGCCGGACCCCTTCCGGTCCTCATAGGGCTTCAGCATCACGAAGGAGAGCGCGGCCGACTGGCCCTGGCCGAAGAAGTTGAAGCCGATGACCGAGAACATGGAGTCGAACTTGGGTTCCTTGATAAGGCCCGCTTCGGTTGCCTTGACGGCAGTCTCCGTCCGGTCGGCTGTGGCGCCGACCGGCGCGTCGTAGTTGACGACGAAATACCCCTGGTCCTCATCGGGTAGGAAGCCGCCGGGTAGCCGGCCGAACAGCAGGACAGTCAGCAGGAAAATGCCCAGGAAGACCGCCAGCCAGCGAACCGGGCGCGACAGCATCGATCCGACGCCGCCGACATATTTGTCGGTCGTGCGGCCGAAGCGGTCGTTGAACCAGTTGAAGAAACGCTGCTGGTAACCGCGCCATCCTTCGCGCGGTTCCGGACGTTCTTCGGGCGCGTGCTTGTGCGGCTTGAGCAGTGTTGCGCACAGCGCCGGGGTCAGCGTCAGCGCGAGCAGTGCCGAGCAGAAGATCGACACGGCGAGCGTCACCGAGAACTGGCGATAGATACCGCCGGTCGAACCCGGGAAAAACGCCATCGGGATGAACACCGCGATCAGGACCAGCGTGATGCCGATGATTGCGCCGCGGATCTGCCCCATCGCCTTGATGGTCGCTTTCGCGGGCGAAAGCCCTTCCTCGGCCATGATGCGCTCGACATTTTCGACGACGACGATCGCGTCGTCGACCAGGATGCCGATCGCCACCACCATCGCGAACAGCGACAGCGTGTTGATCGAAAATCCGAACGCCCAGAGGCCCAGGCACCCGCCGGCCAGCGCGATCGGCACCACGATCGCGGGGATGACCGTCGCGCGCCAGCTCTGCAGGAAGATGTACATGACGAGGAAAACGAGCAGCATCGCTTCCGCCAGCGTGTGGATAACGTTTTCGATCGACGTCGAGATGAACGGCGTGGTGTCGTACGCCAGCGACCATTTGATATCCTGCGGGAACGTCCGTTCCAGGTCGCGCATCCGGGCGGTGACCGCGTCGCGCGTCGCGATGGCGTTGGCGCCGGTCGCAAGCTGGACGGCGACGCCTGCCACTTCCTTGCCGTTCAGGGTCGATTTGAACTGGTAGTTGTCGGCGCCGATCTCGACGCGGGCGACATCGCCCAGCCGCACGGTCGATCCATCGGGATTCGCGCGAATGATGATGTCGCGGAATTGCTCGGGCGTCGAAAACCGGTTCTGCGTGACGATCTTGGCATTGAATTCGGTGCCGGGCGCCAGCGGCTGGTCACCGATACCGCCGCCCGCCGTCTGGCTGTTCTGCTCCTGAACCGCGAGAAGGGCGTCGGCCGGCGAGAGGTTGAACCCAGCGAGCTTGTCGGGGTCGAGCCAGATCCGCATCGCTTTTTCGGAACTGAACAGCTGGACGTTGCCGACGCCGGGTACGCGGCGCAGTTCGTTCACGATCTTTGTCGAGGCGAAATCGCCGAGCTCGAGTGCGGACGTGCGTCCGGTCTTCGACTGAAATGCAAGGACTTCGAGGAAGCCAGCCGAATTATCCGTGATCTGGATGCCCAAGCGCCGGACGTCTTCGGGCAAGCGGGGCTCTGCACGGTTGAGCCTGTCCTGCACCTGCGTTCGCGCGACGTCGAGATCGGTCCCCGACTGGAAGGTGACGACGATCTCACCCGTGCCGTTCGCACGGCTGGTCGACGACATGTACAGGAACCGCTCGACCGAATTCAGCTCGCGCTCGATGACGGCCGTGACGTTCTTGTCCATCGTGTCGGCATCTGCGCCATTGTAGACATAGCTCAGCGTCAGCGAGGGCGGCGCGACCGAGGGGTATTGCTCGACCGGCAGATTGATGAGCGCCATCGTGCCGAACAGCGCGATGAATGCCGCGATGACCCACGCGAAGACGGGGCGGTGGACGAAGAAGCTGTCCATGACGCCTATTTCCCGGCCGTTTTGGTCTGGGCGCCTGCGGGCGGTTTGTCGCCCTTCACCTGCACCTTCATCCCCGGCATCATGATTTTCTGCCAGCCTTCCGTGATGACGCGTTCGCCCGGTTTCAGGCCGGATTTGATCAGCCAGTTGTTGCCGACCTGTCCGCCGAGTTGCACCGGCCGCGGGGCCGTCGTGCTATCGGCTGCGACGACGGTCACGGTCGCGCCGCGCTCGCCCATCTGGACAGCGCGGGCGGGAACCAGAATGCCGTTCGGGCTGGTGCCGATGGCGATGCGGCCGCGAACGAATTGTCCGGGCAGCAGCAGGCGTTCCGCATTCGGGAAGACCGCGCGCATGACCTGGCTGCCGGTTTGCGGATCGACGACCTGGTCGGCGAAATCCAGCTTGCCGGGCGTCGCATATTCGCGACCATTGGCGAGGACGAGCTTCACTTCCACCTGCGCCAGCGGCTTGATGTCGGTGGCGCCGCTGCGGTCCGCCTGCCGCAGGTCGAGAATGGCGGCGTTGGACTGGGTGAAAACCGCGTAAACGGGGTTCGGCTGTTCTATCGTGGCAAGCAGCGTTGCCTGCCCGGCACTGACCAGCGCGCCTTCGGTCACCTGCGCACGGCCGACCCGTCCGGAAATCGGCGCGCGGACGGTCGTATAGCCAAGCTGCAACTGTGCACGGGCCAAGGCCGCGCGCGCATCGGCGACATTGGCCGTTTCGCTGCGCAATGTCGCCTGCGCCTGGTCGAATTCCTGTCCGCTGACTGCCCTTTCCTTGATCAGCGGAGTGTACCGGCGGACGATCGCTGCGGCATTCGTTTGCGCCGCCTGCGCGCGCGACAGGGCTGCTCTCGCCTGTGCAACCTGCTGCGATAGGTCGCGCGGATCGATGCGGAACAGCGGGGTGCCGGCGGCGACGTCGGTACCCTCCTGATAAAGGCGGCGTTCGATGATGCCGTCGGCGCGGGCGCGGATCTCTGCCGCCCGGACCGCTTCGATCCGGCCGGGAAGCTCGACGATGTTCGGCACCTGTTGTGCCCTGATCGTCACGGCTTCGACAAGCGGCGGCGGCATCGCTCCGCCCGGGCCACCACCGGGCCCGCCCTGTTGGTCGCCTCCGCTGCAGGATACGAGCGCCAGGACGAAGACACCGCTGGCGAAACGGATGGAAATGGATTTGGTCACGATAGGCTCCGGGAATGGGGGCTGGTTCGCGAAAACTCAGAAGGGCGGCTTGGTAAGATCGATCAACGACCGATAGACTTCGACGGGAAGCGGGGGCGGGACACCGGTATGCCCCAGCGAGTTGAGCCATGCCCCGTCGGCTGCCAGCCTGACAAGGGTGCACGGCGGGTTATCGTCGGTTTCGGCGTGCCGCGCGATCTGGTCCGCAACCCATTTCGACCAGCTGCCCTGCACCGCAGGGTCGGCGAGCATCGCCAGGCACAGGGTGCGGGACGATGTCTTGCCGTTCAGGCGATGGTCTTCGAATACGCCGTTGAGGTACGCCCGGGTAAACCGTCCGTGCGGTTCCGGGTCGTTCGCCATCGTCGCGTCGATCCGCTCGCTCGCGAACTGCGTCATCGCTTCGAGGACGCCCTGAACGAGGTCGTCCTTCGTCGGGAAATGATGGAACAGGCCGCCTTTCGTCACACCGGCGGCTTTGGCCACGGCGTCGACCGTCAGTCGCGCCATGCCCTTTTCGGCAATCATTTCAGCTGCGGCATCGATCAGCGCCGCCCGGACCTTTTCAGGCTCCTTGCGTCGTTCGAGGCCGGAAGGAGGAAGCAAAAGAGATCGCCCGAGTCGTTGAAACCGACCGTCCGGTATCTTTTGCTTCAGCGCGCGTCAAATCACATCGGATGCGTCCGTGGCGTGCCTGCAAAGGGGTAGGGCGGAAATTACCCGCCCGCCCGGCTGGCGCTTTCGATGAAATTGTCCATGTCGCGCGTCATCGCGGTATGCGCATCCGGATTTACATAAACCATGTGCCCGGACTCATAATATTTGAACGACAGGTTTCTCCGCAGATCGGCAGGCAGGTCCATGTGCTTCAGGTCGAACTC
>APMI01032301.1_pt1 | contig 13250 bp, 10 predicted proteins | sample 667938 | NCBI WGS metagenome assembly APMI01 (sample SAMN01084076, study PRJNA167559) | wastewater metagenome | biome: Wastewater | place: Denmark: Ejby Moelle, Odense | collected 2011-11-28 | reverse complement strand
GAGCCCGTCCCCCCCGGTCTCCGGCGAGACGGAGGGCGCGCCGTCGACGACGAGCCCGACGTCGGTGGACGTGCCGCCCATGTCGAAGGTGATGAGATTGCGCCGGTCCGAGCGCCCGGCCTGACGGATCGCGCCGATGACGCCCGCGGCCGGACCGCTGAACAGCGCCGAGATCGAATTGCGCCGCATCGCGGCGGCGGGCAGGCGCCCGCCGTTCGACTGCATCACCGAAAAGGCGCCGGCGAAGCGCGCCTTGGCGAGCGTCGCCTCGAATCGTTCGAGATAGCCGTCGATGACCGGCTGCACATAGGCCGACAGGACCGTCGTGCTGGCGCGCTCGAATTCGCGAAATTCGCGCGCGACCTCATGCGAGCATGTCACGCGAAGGCCCGGCAGCGCGGCCTGGATCATCTCCTTCACGCGCGCTTCGTGGCTCGGCGCCGCATAGGCCGAAAGCAGGCAGATCGCGACCGCCTCATATCCGCCCGCCGCCAGCGCGGGGATCAGATCGGCGACGACGCGCGCCTCGTCGAGCGCCAGGATCACGTCGCCGCGCGCGTCGAGACGTTCGCTGACCTCGAAGCAATCGCGGCGGCGCAGGGGCGGGGCGGGCTTCTTGTAGCGCAGATCGTAAATATTGCGCCGGTCGTGGCGCTGGAAGAACAGGATGTCGCGGAAACCCGCCGTCGTGACGAAGGCGACCGCAGCGCCCTTGCGTTCAAGAATCGCGTTGGTCGCCACCGTCGAGCCATGAACGAGATCGACGACGCGCGCCGGATCGAGACCCGCCGCTTCAAGCGACGCGAAGGCGCCAATCTCAGGATTGGCGGGCGGGCTTGGCACCTTGACGACCTCGATGCGACCGCCGTCGACGGCGACCAGATCGGTGAACGTGCCTCCCACCTCGATTCCGACGCGCATATCGTCTCCTCTGGCCGGCCTTTAGGGAAGGGAACCAAAGATTGACTTAAATTGCAACAAGGATGAAAAATGAATTGGAAATTTTCAGTGTTGCTGCAATGCGTTTGCTGCAATGCGGGGGCGGAGAACGGCGATGGCGGGGCGGGCGAACGTGGTTCGGACGGTTGAGGGCGATGAAACGATCGGCCGCAAACTGCGCCGACGCCGGCTCATCAAGGGCTTCTCCCTGCAAGACGTGTCCGAAAAAGCCGAGGTTTCGATCGGTCTGCTCAGCCAGATCGAGCGCGGCGTCACGATGCCCTCGATCAAGTCGCTGCGGCAGATCTGCGCGGCTCTCGACATGCCGGTGGGTTGGTTGTTCGACGCGCCCGACGCCGAGCATGAAGAAGTCGTCGTGCGCGCGGGCGCGCGGCGCGTGTTGAACTTCGGCCCCAAAGGCATGAGCAAGGAGTTGCTCTCGCCGGACGCGGTGCCGGGCATCCAGATGATCCGCATCATCATCCAGCCCGGCGGCTCGTCGGGCGATCAGCCCTACAACAACGAACGCGGCGCCAAATGCGGCGTCGTCACCTCAGGCGTCCTCGGGCTCGAAGTCGACGGGCGTCAGTATCAGCTTGGGCCGGGAGACAGCTTCGCCTTCGCGGCCGAGCAGATGCACCGCTTCTATTGCGTCGGCGAGGAGCCGGCGGATCTGATCTGGGTGGTGACGCCCGCGATCTACTGACGCCGAGCGAGGGAGCGATGACTGGATGAGCCGACGGGGCGAAGGCCTGCTCTTACTCACCGTTCTCGTCGTGATCTGGGGCGGCAATTATACATGGGTGAAGGTGGCGCTCGCCGACATGGCGCCGCTCACCTTCAATACGCTTCGATACGGCGCGGCCGCGATCCTCATGGCGCTCGTCGCGGCGACGCGCGGCTCCATCCGCGACAGTCTGCCCGAGCGCGACGAGCGGCTGCGGCTCGCGCTCATCGGCGTTCTTCAGATCGGCGTCGTCACGGCCTGCTCGACGCTGGCGCTGCGCCGCATCGAAGCCACGCGCGTCGTTCTGATCATCTACTCGATGCCGATCTGGACGCTGCTGCTCAGCGCGGCGCTGTTCGGCGAACGGGCGAGCGCGCGCACCCTCGCGGGCGTGGCGCTCGGCGCCGCGGGTCTCGCATTGCTCACCAATCCGCTGGCGATGGCATGGACCGCGGACACGCTGCCGGGCGTGCTGCTTGCGCTCGCCTCCGTGCTGGGCTGGGCCTGGGGCGCGCTTTTATACCGCGCGCGACAATGGCGCAGCGGGTTATGGAGCCAGGTGTTCTGGCAGATCGCGGTCAGTGTCTGTTTCATGATCCCGTTCACGCTGGCGTTCGAACTGGGGCGGCCCGTCAACGTCACGCCGGCCTTGCTGGCGACCCTGTTCTACAACGCCATCGTGCCAAGCGTCGTCGGCTTCTGGTGCTGGTCGCAGGCGCTGGCGCGCGTCTCCGTCGCGCACGCCTCGCAGTTCCTGTTGCTGTCGCCCGTCTTCGGCCTGATCCAGAACAACATCGTGCTGGGCGAACCTGTCGGGCCGGCGACCTTCGTCGCCGCAGGCTGCATCCTGGCCGGAGCCAGCCTGTCGCTGCGGACCGCGCCGACGCCCGGCGCGTAGCGCGCGTCGCAGGCGAGGATATCGCGAAACCTGAACGTATGCGTTCGCCGCTCAATCCGCCGCCGAGAGCGGCCGTGCGATGTCTTCGAGCGCGCGGCGCTCCGCCGCGATGGCCCAACGCCAAGCGATCACCGCGGCGACGATCATCAGGCTGGCGCCCAAGAGATAACCCGCAAAGACCGAAGCGCGCGAGCCGGTCTCGATCAGCGCGCCGAACAGGAGCGGGCCGGCCACGCCGCCCAGACCTGTTCCGATCGCGTAGAAGATCGCGATCGCGAAAGCGCGCAGTTCGAGCGGGAACGTCTCGCTGACGGTGAGGTAAGCCGAACTCGCCGCCGCGGAGGCGAAGAAGAATATGATCGTCCAGCCAATCGTCTGCGTTTGCGCCGACAGCAGCCCCTGCGAGAACAACCAGCCCACAAGCGCCAGCAGAACGCCTGAGATCGCATAGGTGGCCACAATCATGACACGGCGCCCAACCGTGTCGAAGAAGCGGCCGAGCAACGCCGGGCCAAGAAAATTCCCCAGAGCGAAAGGCAGAATGTACCAGCCTATGTCCTTCGACGGCACGGCGTAGAAGTCGGTCAGCACCAAAGCGTAGGTGAAGAAGATCGCGTTGTAGAAAAACGCCTGCGCGGTCATCAGAGACAGCGCGACGAGCGCGCGCACGCGCAGGGAGCCGGCGATCGACGTGAAGACTTCGGTGAGGGCCGTCGAAGAGCGAGGACGCAGGCGGATGCGCGCGGCGGGCGCGTCGGGCACGATGTGACCCTCGGCGCGAAAGCGCGCCTCAATGGCGCGCATGATCTCTTCGGCTTCACGCACGCGGCCATGCGTCATCAGCCAGCGCGGACTTTCAGGCAGCCAAAGGCGCATCAGAAAGATCACAAGCGCGAGGGCGGCGCCGATGAGAAACGCCGCGCGCCAACCATACTCGGGATCGATATGGGCAGGATCGAGCAGATAAATCGCGCCGAACGCGCCAATCGCGGCTCCAATCCAGAAGCTGCCGTTGATGACGAGATCGGTCCATCCGCGCACGCGCGCGGGAATCAACTCCTGGATGGTGGAGTTGATCGCAGCGTACTCTCCGCCGATGCCTGCCCCCGTGAGAAAGCGGAAGAGCGCGAAGCTCGCCAGATTCCAGCTGAAGGCGGTCGCCGCCGTCGCGACGAGATAGACGGTGAGCGTGATGAAGAACAATTTTTTGCGTCCCCACCGATCGGTCAACCAGCCGAAAAGCAGCGCGCCAAGCACTGCGCCGACCAGATAGGCGGAGGCCGCCAATCCGACGTCGGTGTTGGAAAAGCGCAGAACCGGACTCTCCTTCAACGCGCCCGCCACCGCGCCAGCGAGCGTCACTTCGAGACCGTCAAGGATCCACGTGATTCCAAGCGCGGCGACCACAAGCGTATGAAAGCGCCCCCACGGCAGACGATCGAAGCGCGCGGGAATGTCGGTTTCGATCACGTCGGCCGCGTTCATGGCGGATGAAGACGTCGATCTCGATTGGCGCATCGCTCGGACCTCGCGAAGGGTTGCACTTGCGTGACAGACTGTCCCGGAGCGCCATCGCACGGCGTGGCTCACGTGAATCGCCTGCATGAAAGCGCGAACACGCGCCGTCGCCACGTCGGTCATCTTGCAGCGAGGCCATGGTATCAAGGAAGGTTCGGCATGGCCAATCGCCGCTGAACGGGGCGCATGCCTGCCGGGACGCGAACCGCGCAGGCGCGCCGAATCGTCGGACGCCGACCATTCGCATTCGGGCGGAAGGCCGCCGCGACTGAAGTCCGGATCGCTCCAGACCCGCGGCGGATGCGCGGCTCGACGCCGTTGCAGACACATCTGACGACGCGGCGAATGGGAGCGCGCCATTCCCGGAGCCGCGCGGCGTGAAGCGTCGTCGTCCGAGCGCTGGCCACGCCGAAATCAGATCATCAAAACACGAAGCGCGCGCCATGCGAGTCGTCGTGTCCGGCTCGTTGCGTTGAGCGATCGGTCCGGGGCGCGCGCGATCAGCGACGGTGCGTCGGCGGACGTGTCGCCGGTCAAGGTTTCATCAAACAACGCGCGCATCACGACGCCGCGCTCCGGCCCGAACCAACGGCGTGAGCCTGCCGGCTTGCCGCGCTGCGTCTTTCGCCGTTTTGTCCAAGCGCGGCGCGCCAAACATTTGGATCGGCATCTCGCGCATCCGTCTGCGCGCTGCTCGAACGCTTCCATAAAAGCGCTTTGCGAAAACTCTCGATCCGCGCGGGCCGCGCGCGACCTCTTCGCGGGTTTCGGTGTTGGAGCTTGAAGCCGCCGCCGCTTCGCGCGTGGCGGCGACATACCATCGTCGGACGCGTTCGCGCGCAAGCTCCGCCGCCTCAATCGCCTTCGCATGTTGAGGCGCGACGGGGGATTGGCCGATCATCATGCAATTGAAGGTTTGCGTCACGCGGTCGACTGTTCCTTCAGCGACGCCTGCGAGTCTCGGCATCGTGCTGATCGGCGTGACGAGGGGAGCGCGGCGTCGTTCGAGCGCCTCCTCGTAGCGCCACAGCTTCACGCCTGCGGGGTGTGCAGCGCTAGGTCGCCTTCGTCGTCAGGGCAGGAGAGCGATCGCCTGCATCTCGATTTTGGCGCGGTCCTCGATCAGCGCCTTCACTTCGACGCAGGCCATAGCGGGGAAATGACGACCCATCACCTCGCGGTAAATCCGCCCAAGAGCCTTGGGATCGGCGACGTAATCGCGCTTGTCGACGACATACCATGTCATCGACGCGATGTGGGCGGGCTCTCCGCCCGCCGCCCGGACGATGGCGACGACGTTTTCGAGCGTCTGCCGGACCTGATCGAGAAAGGCGTCGCTCTCGAACTCGCAGCGCGCGTTCCAGCCGATCTGCCCGCCGATGAACAGCGTCCGTCCGGAGCCGACGACGCCGTTGGCGTAGCCTTTGGGCGGCGCCCAGCCCTCGGGATTGATGAATTCAAGCATCGGCCGTCTCCAGAAGGGCGGGGAGGGCGGCGCGCCGATCGGCGAATCTCGAAATCCGGGCGACGCCGTTTGGATTGCCATCGCAGCCAGGGGAGCGCGCCGTCGCGCTCATGTCGGCGCCTGCTGTTGCGCCGCGCGCGCGAGATTGGTTTCGTATTGCGTCTTGCCGGACAGATATTGCCGGGGCCAGGGCCAGGTCGTCAGCCCGATCCGGGCGGCCTCGTGCAATGTCCAGGCCGGGTCGGCCAGATGTGGACGGGCCACCGCGCACAGATCGGCGCGCCCCGCCGCGATCACGCTGTTGGCCTGATCGGCGTCGGAGATCGCCCCGACCGCGATGGTGGCGACCCCGACCTCATTGCGGATCTTGTCGGAGAACGGCGTCTGGAACAGTCGCCCATAGACGGGACGCTCGGCCTTCGACACCTGCCCGGACGAACAATCGATGACGTCGGCGCCCGCGTCCTTGAACATGCGCGCGAAGATCGCCGCGTCGTCGGGGGTGTTGCCGCCCTCGACCCAGTCGTGACAGGACAGGCGCACCGACATCGGCTTGTCGGCGGGCCAGACCGCGCGCATGGCGCTGAACACGTCGAGCGGATAGCGCGCCCGCGCGGCATGGTCGCCGCCATACTGATCGTCGCGCAGGTTCGTGAGCGGCGACAGGAAGCTCGACATCAGATAGCCGTGCGCGGCGTGAAATTCGAGCCAGTCCGCGCCCGTCTGCGCCGCGCGTTCCGTCGCCGCGACGAAGTCGGCCTTGACGCGATCCATGTCGGCGCGGTCCATCGCCTTCGGCGTCTGGCCATGGGGCAGATAGGGGATCGCGGACGCCGAGATCAGCGGCCAGCCGCCCTCCGCCAGCGGTTGATCCATGCCCTCCCAAGCGAGTTTGGTCGCGCCCTTGCGGCCGGCGTGGCCGAGCTGGACTCCGACCTTCGCGGCGGTGTTGGCTTTGATGAAATCGACGATGCGCCGCCAGCCCGCGACCTGCGCGTCGTTCCATAAGCCAAGGCAGCCGGGCGTGATGCGCGCGTCCGGCGACACGCAGGTCATCTCGCCAAACACCAGCCCCGCCCCGCCCATCGCCCGCGCGCCCAGATGCACGAGATGGAAATCGCCGGGAACGCCATCCCTGGCCGAATAAACAGCCATCGGCGACACCACGATGCGGTTCTCCAGCCGCACGCCGCGCGCCTGAAATGGCGTGAACATCGGCGGAACAGGGCGATCCAGCCCCTTAACGCCCGCCTTTGTTTCGAACCAGCGCTCATAGGCCTCCAGCCAAGCCTTGTCGCGAAGCCGCAAATTCTCGTGGCTGATGCGTTGGCTGCGCGTGAGCATCGAATACATGAACTGCTCGGGTTCGAGCGCGTCGGCGTAACGCTCGCCCACCACCTCGAACCATTCCATCGCGTTGCGCGCCGCGTTCTGGATGCGCGCGACGTCGACGCGGCGGATGTCCTCGTAGTCGCGCAGGACGGCGGGGATCGCGTCGACGCCATGCCCCAGCCGTTCGAACTGGCGCGCAAGCTCGATGGCGTCGTCGATGGCGAGCTTGGTGCCCGAGCCGATGGCGAAATGCGCCGTGTGCGCGGCGTCGCCCATCAAAACGACATGCGATCGCCCGTTGAAATGGCTCCAGGCGCCGCAGATCAGCCGGTTGAAATTGAGCCACTGCGAACCGCGCTGGTGACGCGCGTTGGTCATCAGCCCGGCGCCGTCCAAAACTTCGGCGAACAGCCTCTCGCAGAACGCGATGGAGCCTTCCTGCCCCAGCCGATCGAGGCCGTGCGCCTTGTAGGCGTCTTCGGTCGTCTCGACGATGAAGGTCGAAGTCGTGTCGTCGAATTTGTAGATATGGGCCTGAAACCAGCCATGCTCCGTTTTGCGGAAATCGAAGGTGAAGGCGTCGTAGAGCTTGCGCGTTCCAAGCCAGATATAGCGATTGGGCCGCACCAACAGGTCGGGCTGAAAGGCCTGCGCATAGCGCTCGCGGATTTTCGAGGAGAGCCCGTCGGCCGCGATGATCAGATCGGCGTCGGGAAATTCGAGATCGGACGCGACCTCTCGCTCGAACACCAGTTCGACGCCCAGCGCCTCGCAGCGCGCCTGAAGAATGTTCAGCAGCTTTTTGCGGCCGATGCCGACGAAGCCGTGACCGGTGGTGCGGATGCGCCGCCCCTTGAACAGCAGCTCGATGTCGTCCCAGTGATTGAAGGCGTCTTCGATCTGCGCCGCCGTCTCGCCGTCCCAGACCCGCATCGCCTCCATGGTGGCGTCGGAGAACACGACGCCCCAGCCGAACGTGTCGTAGGGCCGGTTACGCTCGACCACGCGCACGTGATGGGCGGGATGGAGCTTCTTCATCAGCAGGCCGAAATAGAGACCTGCCGGGCCGCCGCCGATGCAGACGATGCGCACGCCGCCCTCCCATCACTTTATGGTCAAATCATTCATGCTTAAAATATCATGTCAAGACGCTCGCCCCGCGCGCCCAGGGCGCGTGGGCGTTGAAGCGTTTGAAGTCTAAAGCTAGTGTGCCGCAAACAAGAGGCCGCCGGTGAACGATCAAGTCCAGCCGCTCGACGTGGAAAGCCTGATCGCCGGTCGCGGAGACACGGAGAAAGCCGAGCTGCGCCTGTGGCTTCGGTTGCTCTCCACCGCCAACCTCATCGCCGCCGCGATGCGCCGCAATCTGCGCCAGACATTCAACGTCACGCTGCCGCAGTTCGATCTGCTGGCGCAGCTTGAACGCGAGCCGACGGGCTTGCGGCTCAGCGAATTGTCGCAGCGCATGATGGTGACCAACGGCAATCTGACCGGCCTCGTCGACAAGCTTGAGTCGCAAGGCTATGTGGTGCGCGAGCGCTCCGATCTCGATCGCCGGGCGATCCATGTGCGCCTGACGAAGGCCGGCGCCTCCATCTTCGCCGTCATGGCGAAATCGCATGAGGGGTGGCTCGCCCAGATGATGGCGGACGTGCCCGTCTCGACGCGGACATCGCTGATGCGCGATCTCCAGATGCTGAAATCGTCGGTGCGCGAGGCCGACATCCATTGACCTCGCGCCCCGCTTGAGACGCTCGCGGGCTCCAATTCGACGCGCAGAAGGCGCGCCGATCATGACGCGCCCACGTGTCGCTTCCCGGCGACGCCGTGCCGGTTACGGGACGAGAGTCCATCCGCCGTTGCGGATTTCGAGCATTCGAAACGCGGACAGGTCCAGACCAAGGTGATCGGTCTTGGAAAAAGCGTAGACGCCCGTCACGCCGGCGAGGCCCTTCGTCGCCTCGATCGCGTCGCGGATCGCGGCGGGTTTGGTCGAGTCCGCGCGATTCAACGCGTCGACCAGAATTCGCACCGCGTCATGCGCGTAGCCGCCAAAGGTCGAGACGGGCGCCTTGGCGGATTTCTCGAAGGCCGCCTTGTAGGCGAGGACGCTCTTTTTCTGCGGATCGCTCGCGCCAAGCTGTTCGCCGACCATCAGCGCCGTGCCGGGCAACCGCACGCCTTCGGCTTCCGCCGCGCCCGCCATGTCGATGAACGCGTTGGAGGCGACGCCATGCGATTGATAAAGCGGCTGCTTCATCCCGAGTTGCTTGTGGTTGCGCGTGGCGATCGCCGGCGCCGCGCCGAAGCCTGGAATGACCACCGCCTGAATTGCGGCGTTTTGGCGAATGCGTGTGAGCTGGGGCGTCATGTCGGTGTCTTTCGGCCCGAAGCTCTCGTCGGCGGCCACCGTGATCCCCCACTTCGCCGCGACGGCGACGCATTGCTTGCGCATCGAGGCGCCGAACCCGTCTGTCCCCGACAGTAGGGCGATGGTCGTCAGGCCGCGCTTTTTCACGTCCTCGAAGATCTTCTCGCAGGCCATGCGGTCGGTGTGCGGCGTCTTGAACACGAACGGACGGACCGGATCGATGATCTCGATGGCGCCGGCCAGCGAGATGAATGGAATCTTGGCTTCCTCCGCCACCGGAATCACGGCCATCGTCGCGCCTGTCGTCGTGCCGCCGATGATCGCGACCACCCCGTCTTCCTCGACGAGGCGGGTGGCGAAGGTGCGCGCCTTGTTGGGATCGCCGCCGTCGTCATAGACGGTGAGTTTGATCTTTTCTCCTTTGACCCCGCCTGCCGCGTTGATCTCCTCGATCAGCATCCGCAGCGTCTTGGCTTCGGGATCGCCAAGCGAGGACGCCGGCCCGGTTTCGGCGACGGTCGCGCCGATCTTGATGTCGGCGCGCGCCGGAACAGAGGCGCAGAGCGCGGTGACCACGCAGATCGCGAGCTTGTTCAAGTCCATTTCCTCCCTGGCAGGCGCCGCGTCGGCGCGGTCCGGTCTTTCGCGTCTCGTCCGTCGCCGTAGCGTTCGCCTTATAATCGATGGATCGTTCGGACTATCGCAATGCTATTCGCTCGCCGCGACGCCAGCAAGCGCCATCTCGCGGGGCCAGCGAGCCAGCGCATATAGGAAGCTCTTGGCGCCATCTTCGCAATGTGGCGCTTGACAGGCGCGGCTTTCCTCCGATTAATAAGAACGACCGTTCGACCAATTTAAGTGTCGGGAGTTCGTCATGTCCAGCAGCGCCGGCGCCGTCGATTACGGCCGACTGATCGAGCCGACACGCGTCAACAGCCGGCTCTATTACGACGACGCGGTGTTTCAGGAAGAGCTGGAGAACATCTGGTATCGCACCTGGGTCTATGTCGGCCACGCCAGCGAAATCCCGAACAAGAACGATTACGTCACCAAGTCGATCGGCCCCACGCCGATCCTGATGGTGCGCGACCGCCAGGGCGAGATCCGCCTGCTGCTGAACAAGTGTCCCCATCGCGGCAACCAGCTCTGCGCCTATCAGCAGGGCAATCGCGCGACGTTCACCTGCCCCTATCACTCGTGGACCTTCAGCAATTCCGGAGACCTGATGGGCTTCGCGCTGCCGGAAGGCTATGACGGCGCCGACCGCAGCGGCATGAGCCTCGGCAAGGTTCCGCGCATTGCGATCTATCGCGGCTTCGTCTTCGGTTCGATGGCCGCCGAGGGCCCCTCGCTCGAAGAGCATCTGGGCGGCGCGCGCGCTTCGATCGACCAGTTGCTCGACAATTCTCCGTCCGGCGAACTCGATCTTACCGCCGGCTTTCTCCAGCATCGCACCAAAGCCAACTGGAAGTTCGTGCTTGAAAACGAAACCGACGGCTATCATCCCGGCTTCGTCCACAGCTCGATTTTTCAGGTCGCCCAAAGCGGCATCGCCAATCTCTACGGCTCGGACTCGCACGCGCTGACGCGCGATTTCGGCAACGGCCACACCGAGTTCGATCTGCGCCCCGAATGGCGCCGGCTCGACACGCCGATGGCGTGGTTCGGCTCCAGCGCCGAAAGGCTGCCCTACTATGTCAAGGCGATGAACGCCGCCCATGGCGAGGAGCGCGCCCGCCAGATCATGATCGACGGGTCGCCCCACATCATGATCTTCCCCAACCTGTTCATCGCCGAAATCCAGATGTTCGTCATCCAGCCCATCTCGGTCGACGAAACCATCCAGCACGTCACCGCGATCCAGTTCAAGGGCGGCGCCGACATCAATCGCCGCCTGCGTCAGCAGACGATGGGCTCGGTCGGCCCGGCCGGCTTCCTGCTCGCCGACGACACCGAGATGTATGAGCGCAACCATCGCGGCGCGAAGATTCGCGATCCCGAATGGCTCATTCTTTCGCGCGGCCTGCATCGTGAGCGACGCGACGAGAACGGCTATCTGATCGCCCATTCGACCGACGAGACGACGCAGCGCGGGATTTGGCGTCATTACCTCAAGCTGATGACGGAGTGACGCAGATGAGCCAAGCCGTCCGCGACGGCGACGCCGCGACCGAGGATCTGACCGCCTTGCCGGCGCTCGAACTCCATCATCGCGTTCGCCAGTTTCTCTATCTGGAGGCTCGCCTTCAGGACACGCATGATTATGACGGCTGGGAGGCGCTGTGGGAGGATGACGCGGTCTATTGGGTTCCCGCCAATGGACACGACACCGATCCAGATCGGCAGATGTCGATCCTTTACGACAACCGCTCGCGCATCGGCGTGCGCGTCAAGCAGCTGAAGACCGGGCGCCGGCACACGCAGACGCCGCGCTCGGAGCTCGCCCGTCTCATCTCCAACGTCGAGATCGTCTCCATTCTCGGCAATGAAGTCGAGGCGCGCGCCAACATGATGATCTATGAAGATAACCTGCGCGGCGAAACGATCTGGGCGGCGCGCTGCGAGCATCGCTTGCGGCTGGTCGAGGGCGGGTTCCGCCTGGTGCGCAAGAAGGTTGGGCTCGTGAACAATCACAAGCCGATCTACACGCTGTCTTTTCTGGTTTGAGGCGCGCATGACGATTGAAAACGAAGGCGCGGTCACGGAGCGTTGGATCGAGAGCGGGCCGGTCCTGCTGGACTTCGCCGACCATGTGGCGACGATGACGCTGAACCGCCCCGCTTCGGCCAATGGCATGAATCTCGACCTGATGCACGCGTTGCATCGGGCGGTGTTGCGTTGCCATGGCGATCCGCGCGTGCGTGTCGTGCATCTGTGTGGCGCGGGCGCCAATTTCTGCGCGGGCGGCGACGTGCGCGAATTCGCCTCGAAGGGCGAGGCGCTGGGCGATTTCCTGCGCGAGGTGACGGCGTATCTGCAAATGGCGGTCGGCGCGATGATCCGCCTGAACGCCGTGGTCGTGACGCAAGTGCAGGGCTACGCGGCGGGCGGCGGCGGCCTCGGTCTCGTCTGCGCCTCCGACGTGGTGATCGCAGGGGAGAGCGCGAAGTTCCTTGCCGGGGCGACGCGCGTCGGCATGGTTCCGGACGCCGGCGCCTCGGTCATCCTGCCTCATCTGGTCGGCTTCCGCCGCGCCACCGAGATGCTCCTGTCCAATCGCGTCGTCGCGGCGCAGGAGGCGCAGGAGATCGGGCTCATCACGCGCTGCGTCCCCGACGCTGAACTGGAGCAGGAGGCGCGCAAAGCCGCGCGCTTTTACGCGGCCGGCGCGCCGCTCGCCCTGGCGGCCACCAAGCGACTCTTGTGGAACGCGCTCGGCGTCGAAGCCGCATTGCCGGAGGAGGCCCGCACCCAGTCCGTGCTGTCCGCCACCGCCGACTCGCGCGAAGGCCTCGCCGCGGTCATCGAAAGGCGCAAGCCGATTTTCGCGGGCCGCTGATGGCGCCCAGCGTCCAACGTCGCGCGCTGGTCACAGGCGGCGCCTCCGGCATCGGCGCCGCCGTCGTCGAGGCGCTGGCTTCGGACGGGCTCGACGTAGTCTTCGCCGACCGCGACGACCAGGCGGGAGGGGCGCTGTCGGCGCGTATCGGCGCGCGTTTTCTTGCTCTTGACGTGACTGATTTCGCCGCGGTCGATCGCATGGTCAAAGACGCGGGGCCGTTCGACGTTCTCGTCAACAACGCCGGCGTCGATCAGCATGCCTTCTTCACCGACACGACGCCGGAGCAATGGCGCGCCTTGCTCGTGGTCAATCTGGAGGCGGCCTTCGCGGCGACGCACGCCGTGCTGCCGACGATGCAGGCGCGCCGCTACGGGCGCATCGTCAATGTCGCCTCGGAGGCGGGGCGGCTTGGATCGCGCGGGGGCGCCGTCTATGCCGCGGCCAAGGCGGGGCTGATCGGCTTCACGCTGTCGATCGCGCGCGAGAACGCCCGTTATG
>APMI01019260.1_pt1 | contig 13260 bp, 13 predicted proteins | sample 667938 | NCBI WGS metagenome assembly APMI01 (sample SAMN01084076, study PRJNA167559) | wastewater metagenome | biome: Wastewater | place: Denmark: Ejby Moelle, Odense | collected 2011-11-28 | reverse complement strand
TTAAATGCGTACTTAATGAAAAAAATATTTCTCCTCATATTTTTATGCATTTTCACTCTCGGGTTTTCGCAAAAAAAGAAAAAAACGAAATCCAAAGGCATCGTAGAAAAGGAAACTGCCATCATCTATACAGAAAGTGATGCGGAAACCACTGCGGAAGCAAGAGTGATTGCGGGATTCCTGAAACAAAATCCCGGACATGCCAAAACAGATTATTTCAAAAGAAAACTGATTGCCATCATCACGGCAGGAAATTCTCCTGAAGCCAAGCCAACCATTAAACCCTTAAGTGAAGATAAAATAAAACAGATGGTTTTGGATAACAACAGCCTGAACAATTCTAAAACTATTGCAGCCAACGCTTCTAAAGCGGAAAGAACCGTAAACTACGCGAGTGTTGCCGGATCGGCTAAAAAATCTTCCGGAGCCAGTGAGCAGAACAAAAAGACAGCAGCAATGTTAACCCATCTTTTTAATAACGATCCGATGGATAAGGAAGCTTACATCAATATTAAAAACAGGTCTAAATGTAATCTGATTGTAAAGATCAACGGAAAAAAATATTATAATCTGGATGTTCCAGCAAACGGACAGAATTTTCTATTGGTAGAGAAAGGGGAATATATTTTAACCACAATGGTTTGTGATGCTAAATATTCTTCCCTCAAAAAGATTAATAAAGATATTGAGATCGAATTGAATCTGAGTGAATAATTGAATAGAGAAAAGAGCTAAAAAAAACCGGTTAAGAAATTTTCTTAACCGGTTTTTTATTTTATCCTTTAAATTGCCCCATCGCAATGAATTTCTCCTGTCTCTGGGTTTCAAGTTCTTTTCCAGTGAATTTTGAAAAGGCTTTGATGTTCTGCAATATTGAATTTTTTAAGTTCAGATACGTTGTTTCCGGATCGTAATGCGCGCCTCCAAGAGGTTCTTCCACAATTCCGTCGATGAATTTTTCTCTTAAAGCATCTTTCGGAGTCAGGTTCAGAGCGTTTGCTGCATCTTCTTTATGATCCCAGTTTCTCCAAAGGATGGATGAGCAGCTTTCCGGTGCAATTACCGTATACCAAGTGTTTTCCAACATATATACCTTGTTTCCTACACCAATTCCCAAAGCTCCGCCACTCGCTCCTTCACCAATAATGTAGGTGAAAATAGGAGTTTTAAGCATCGTCATTTCGAAAATGTTTCTTGCAATTGCTTCTCCCTGTCCTCTTTCTTCCGCTTCAAGACCAGGATAAGCTCCCGGTGTATCTACCAGAGTAATTACAGGAATTCTGAATTTTTCTGCAAGCTTCATCAGCCTTAAAGCTTTTCTGTATCCTTCAGGATTCGGCATTCCGAATCTTCTGTGCTGTCTTTCTTTTGTAGTTCTTCCTTTCTGAGTTCCGATGATCATTACTTTCTGACCGTCCAAGGTTGCTAAACCACCGATCATGGCAGGATCATCTGCGAAATTTCTGTCTCCGTGAAGTTCTAAGAAACTGCCTTTATCCACCATTCCGTGGATGTAGTCCAGTGTATAAGGACGATCCGGATGACGGGAAAGTTGTACTCTTTGCCAAGGGGTAAGATTTCCATAGATTTCTTTTTTCTTTTCTATGATTTTATCCTCGATCTGGCTACATGCTAATTTTACATCAACACCACTTTCTTCTCCTACTAAAGAACAGGTTTGGTATTGGTCCATTAATTCTTTTATAGGAAGTTCGAAACTTAAATATTCCATTCTTGAAGTAAATTAAATCTTTCAAATTTATGAAAAATTATCAAAATCTATTTAAAATTATTTACTGCATTGTTTATTCTGGAGATAGTCTCCTCTTTTCCAAGAAGTTCCATGATATCCGGAACGTCTGGTCCTTTCAGTTCTCCAACCAACGACAAACGTAAAGGCATCATTACTTTACCCATTCCCAGACCTTTATTTTCCGCGAAATCATGAACCGTCTGCTTAAGATTTTCAGCATTAAAATCAGCTCCTTCAAGATTTGAAGCCAATTCCCCTAAAATTGCCGAAGTTTCATCATTCCAGGCTTTTTTAGATGCTTTTTCGTCATAAGAAGTGGGGGCTTCGAAGAAAAATTTTCCGTTTTCGTAGATGTCTTTCGGGAAAGTAGCTCTTTCCTTCATCAGCTTAATCACTTTTAACAGTTTGTCGTCTGACAATGTTAAATTTAAATCTGAATTTTTAAGAATATTCAGTAATTCATCATCCGAAGTTTTCTGCATGTACTGATGATTGAACCATTCTGCTTTTTCCTTGCTGAATCTTGCTCCGGCTTTATGAACTTTGTTCAGATCAAATTCTTTTGCCATTTCATCCAGAGATAAAATTTCTTTATCGTCTGCAGGAGACCATCCCAAAAGCGCAACCATATTGATGAATGCTTCAGGCAGATATCCGCTTTCTCTGTATCCTTTGGAAACATTTCCCGTTGCAGGATCTGTAAAATTCAAAGGAAAGACAGGAAACCCGAATTTATCGCCATCTCTTTTGCTTAATTTTCCGGAAATTCCTTTTTTAAGAAATTGTTTTACAGAAGCTAATATTTCATTGTCCTTATCATTTTCGCTTAACATTGATTTAAATCTTGGACTTTTTACTTCTGAAAAGAAAGATTTAATAATTGTTGCAGATTCATCAAAAGAAAACTGATTGTTTTTTGCTACGAACTCTTCTGTGAAAGATTTAGTAATTTCATCTATATTTTCTTTATTAATTAAAGTTGAAACATCGGGCTTCAAAATCAGAGAAAGATGGGCAAACTGAGGCGCTTCCCAACCCATTGCTTCATATAATAAGGTATGCAGTCCCAGAGAAGGCAGCCATTCTTCACCACGGATAACGTGAGAAATTTCCATTTCGTGGTCATCGATGATATTGGCGAAATGATAAGTCGGCATTCCATCGTTTTTTACAAGAACTTTATCGTCTAAAGTATTGGTATTCACGGAAGAATTTCCTCTGATGATGTCCACAAGGTTTAATGTTCTGTCGATCGGCATTTTGAATCTCACGACATACGGCGTTTTTTCATCCAGCAATTTCTGAACTTCCTCTTCAGAAAGTGCAATACTGTTTCTCAAACGGTTTCTTGATTTATTGTCATAAGAAAAAACGTCTCCTTTTGCCTCATATTCTGCACGGATCGCGTCCAGTTCTTCAGCGGTATCAAAAGCAATATAAGCATAATCTGTTTTTAAGATCTGCTCTGTATATTTATCGTAAATATATCTTCTTTCAGATTGTCTGTACGGAGCGAATTTTCCTCCTTTTTTCGGGCTTTCATCGGCAATAATTCCGCACCATTCAAGGGCTTCTTCAATGTATTCTTCTGCTCCTTCAACGTATCTTGCGGTATCTGTATCTTCAATTCTCAATACAAATTCACCTCCCTGGTTTTTAGCAAAAAGATAATCGTATAATGCGGTTCTTACGCCTCCTAAATGTAAAGGTCCCGTAGGACTTGGAGCAAAACGTACTCTTACTTTGTCCATTTTAAATAAAAATTTTTGCAAATTTACTTAAACTAATATAAAAAGGTACATTTATTTGCGATAAAGTAATTTAATTGCTTATCTTTAATTCATCAGAATACTTAATTTTAACGCAAAGTCCGCGAAGTTTTCTTTTACTACTAACTTTTTTAAGTTCGCAAAGGCGTTTCACTCAGCAAAGAACTCAAAAGTTTTTCAATGATGGCAATTTCGGATAACCATATTTAATAATGTATTTGAATGATTTAATTTTCGGATAATAAAAATCATTCAAAATAATTTACTTTTCGAAAAATAACAGATATAATGCTGTATTTTTGTGGAGTTTTAAATTCACCATGGCACAAGTTAAAAAACAGAATAAGTTGTCTTTTTATATTCAGGGATTTGCAAGAGGATTATTTCCTGTAAAATCTTTCGAAAAAAAAATTGATGATCTCTATAAAACCGTTTCCAAAGAACAGCTTACAACAGTTGAAAGAAAAGTAGACTACTACAACAAAATTTCATCGGAAACCCAAGTAAATCATTCCGGAACTACAATCGCAGATCTTTTGAAGCCTAAAACTCCGAAAGCCTATTATTTTGATACATATGAGTATGCAAGATATTTTCCAAATGATTTAAAAATAGATTTTGCATTTGGTGATGTTAATACCATTCTGGATTTTCCCAAAATCACGAAAAGTCGTCCTATTCACGGAAATAATGAGAACAATATTTTGCTGAATCTTGACAAAGCAAGACATTTCGTCTCTGTAAAGGACAGTCTGAATTTTTCTGAAAAGAAAAATATCATGATCGGAAGAGCGGCAGTTCATCAGGAGCACCGAAAAAGATTTTATGAAAAGTATTTTTACAATCCGCTTTGTGATTTGGGACAGGTAAACAAAAACGGAAATCAGGAATGGATAAAACCTAAGATTTCGATCGGGGAACATCTGAAGAATAAATTTATTTTGAGTCTTGAAGGAAATGATGTTGCCACGAATTTAAAATGGATCATGTCTTCTAATTCTATTGCCGTTTCGCCACCTTTAAAGATGGAAACATGGTATATGGAAGGAACTTTAAAACCGGATGTACATTTTATCGGGATTGATGAGAATTATGAAAATCTTGAGGAAAAGCTTCAGTATTACATCGATCATGAAAATGAAGCTCTGGAAATAATCAGAAATGCCAAAGAATACAGAGCGCAGTTTAATGATAAAAATGTTGAAAATTTAATATCACTTTTGGTATTGAAAAAATATTTTGACTACATTCGCTAAAAATTATTAGACAGATATGCTAGAAATCGGAGAAAGACCTTGGGGAAAATATTATGTTTTAGCGGATGAGCCACATTATAAGCTGAAAAGAATAGAAGTAAATCCGGGGCAAAAATTATCTTACCAGTATCATCATAAAAGACAGGAACAGTGGACGATTATTGAAGGTGATGCGACCATCGTTCTGGATGATAAGGAGATCAGTTTATCTTACGGTGAAAGTATTTTTATACCTCTTGGTGCGAAACACAGAATAATGAATCTTTCGGATAAGCCGGTCGTTTTTATTGAAGTACAGACCGGAACGTATTTCGGAGAGGACGATATTGTGAGACTCGAGGATGAATATGACAGGAATTAAAAATAAAAAGGTTACAGATTGCTGTAGCCTTTTTTTATTACTTTTCCAGTTGTCTTTTGTTTTTGATTTTGTCGACAATATTTAAAATGAAAAAACGAACAGGATATTTCTTTTTCATTTCCTCTTTATATTTGTAGTAAAGGCTTTTGAAAAGATCCAGATTTTTACTGAAAATATCATGATGAACCTGAGATTCTTCCAAAATATGTTTATGTTTCTGATACGAGTTGGCAATTCTTTTTAACAGATGTTTATAATTTGAAAAGGTCTGTACATTAAAATCCAGGCTGAAAAATCGTAATAACGTATTTTTCTTCCTTTCGTTATTATCAAAAAATACACCTCCTACCTGTTGACTTTGATGCTGTCTGTAGTAAAACATTTTATCATCAATGAAATCAAATCTATTTTCAGAAGCTGCTATTAATGCAATCCATTCATCATGGTGAAACTCCGGAACAATAGGAAAAGGAATTGTTTTTTTTACAAAATCTTTTTTAATTGCCATTGTTGCACCGGTTGCGATATTTCCCGAAAAACTTATAATCTCAAAAAAGTCAATCTTAATATTTTTTGCCTTCATGAAACCTATAACATCCCAAATGGTGATTACGTCCAAAAGCTTTCCATCATCATCAATTCCAAAACCATTAGATGCAATAACTTCTGTTTCGGGATGAGTTTCAAAATAGTTGAGGTATTTTTCGACTTTATTTTCCACCCAGATATCGTCCTGATCGCTAAGAAAGATAATTTCGTGGGTACATAACGAAATTGCCTTTTCAAAGTTTTTTACACTTCTTAAATTTTTTTCGTTAATATGAATTTGAAATAGTTCGGGATGTTTTTCTTTGTAAGAATTTAGTATTTCTACTGTAGCATCAGTCGATCCGTCATCGCATACGATGATTTCATTAACAGGATAAGTCTGATTCAGGATGGAATCAATTTGTTTTTCTAAAAATTTTTCACCATTATAGGTACAAACCGCTACTGAAGTTTTCAAATAAATCTTTTTTAATTACTATTCAGAATATGCTTTATCCACTCAGTGAAAGAATATTTTTCTCTGATTTCATTAGGAAGTTCCACGAAATCCTGTTTTAAAAAATGTTCCGCCTCATGAATATTTTCATTCGAGAATACAAAGATATTATTAGGATTATAAAAATCATAATTTTTCACCAAAGGATTGTTGGTAATCAGTTTTTTCTGATAACCAACCGCTTCAAAAACCCTGAATGAAACTCCATTGTGCATGGAATTCTGAAAATCTAATATCACGTTGGATTGCTGCGTGTTCAGGATACTGTCTTTAAAATTCATTCCTGATTTTTTAAAATGTACAGGAAATCCGGCGTATTTTTTATAATATTTTGATTTATTACAGATGATATTGATGCTGTTTGTAAGACCAATCTTTTTAAAAATTAAAGACAATTGTAATAGCTCATTAATTCGGTCTCTCATAAATGTTCCCACAAAAAATACATCCTGTTGAATTGCTTCTTCGGAATGCAGATAGTCAAAGTAAAAATTGTTAATATGTTGTACATTAGCATATTTTTTTACATCATTACTGTCAAAAACAAAGAAAGTATCAAAATACTGTATGGTTTTTTCAGCCAATGGAAATCTTTGCATTCCATCCCATTGATAACCAACAGTGTATTTACTTTTAGATTTGATTTTTTGAAGAACCTTTTCACTGAAAAGATCCGGTCTTATTACTAAAGCGTAATCTGCGGATTCAATTCCGTTAAGAAAAGTAATTTGTGGACTTTCTTTTTCCAGTGCGGTGATTATGGCTTTATGAGTTTTATTCTTACTAAACGTTTTTTTATAAAGATGAATAAGAGAATCTTTGGTTTTAAGTTTGATCTTGGAATTATCGTGCTTTACCAGATAAACTGTAAATCCTAAAAACTCAAGATTTTCTTTAAAAACCTGAGGAAGTCCGAAATGATCCGGAACTGCTAATATGATGCTTTTATCTTTAAAGTTATTCATGCTTTATATAGAATATCCTGCTTTAGAAAAGTAGGGTTTCCAGAATTCTCGTTCTTTGTTCCATCGGTGACAGCCAAAAGGAAGCCTGCCGTTATTGATCTCCAGTGCTTTCTGCTGCTTGTTTTCAATAGAAAATCCACACGCTTCTTTATAATCAGGCTTGGAAAATTTAATGTCGTTTCTTTCCGGTTCTACACTGAAAAATACATCTTCAGCATAAAATTCACTTATATTTTCTTTCTTCAGATAAAGATCTTTAACCTCTGAAAGATTTTTTAATACTTCGATAAATTTTTCGCGCTTTCTTAAAGATAAACCTCCGTTTCCGACTGCATTATACAGCAAAGATTTGTCTTTCTGCGATTTTCCGTTGCCTTTGAAGTTGATTAAAGCTTTTAATTTTGCCAAACCTCGGTCTGAAATCAGTTTGACCAAAGATATCTTCTCAGAACTTCTGATCCATGGAGCGCCAATATAATCAAAATCTTTATTACACCAATCCAGAAGCTCGTCTTTAAACACGAAACAGTCGGTCTGATAAATCAGTAAATATTTTTCCGAAAAGCTGTTGTAGAAATCTACACTCAGCATAAGACAATTGTAGCCATGGATGTTTTTAAAGTAAACATCATCAAAAGCCAAAAATCTGGATGTGAACGTTTCATAGTTGCTCACATCCAAACTTTTGGGATGAATAAACGTAATTTTGTGATTTTTTAAAACATTGAATGCCTGATTTATCGAAATCAGATCATCTGCATCAGGTGTTTTTTTGTATATCGGAATAATAATTTCTACCAAAACAGGTCTATTCTAAAATAGTTTTCTCAATAATCTTCACGCAATCCAGCAATTGCTCTTCTGTAATCACCAAAGGTGGAGCCAATCGGATAATATTTCCGTGGGTAGGTTTTGCAAGCAGTCCATTTTCTTTTAACTTGAGACAAAGATTCCATGCCGTGGAACTTTCAGGAGTGTCGTTAATTAAAATAGCATTCAGCAAACCTTTTCCTCTAACTTTTGTGATAAGGTCTGTTTTTTCAATAATTTTTTCAACTTCGGAACGGAATAATTTTCCCAGTTCTTCCGCTCTTTCAGAAAGCTTTTCTTCTTCTACAACATCTAAAGCTGCAACAGCTACTGCACATGCAATCGGATTTCCTCCGAACGTAGAACCATGTTGTCCCGGTTTAATCACATTCATGATCTCATTATCCGCCAAAACTGCTGAAACAGGATACATTCCGCCGGAAAGGGCTTTTCCTAAAATTAAAATATCAGGTTGTACATCTTCGTGATGACATGCGATTAATTTTCCTGTTCTTGCAATTCCTGTCTGAACTTCATCGGCAATAAAAAGAACATTATGCTTTTTACACAATTCAGAAGCATTTTTCAGAAATCCGTCATTCGGAACATATACTCCGGCTTCACCCTGAATAGGCTCTACCAAAAATGCCGCAATATTTTCTGCTTCTCTGTTTAAAACTTCTTCTAAAGCTTCAAGGTCGTTGTAAGGAATTTTAACAAATCCGGGCGTAAACGGGCCGTAATTCTGGTTCGCATCAGGATCATTGGAGAACGAGACAATTGTTGTGGTTCTTCCGTGGAAATTATTTTCACAAACTACGATTTTTGCAGCATTTTCAGAAATTCCTTTTACTTCGTAGCTCCATTTTCTTGCTAATTTTACCGCCGTTTCCACTGCTTCAGCCCCGGAATTCATCGGTAAAACTTTATCAAAACCAAATAGGGTAGTGATCTTTTTTTCGTATTCCCCCAATTTCGAATTGTAAAAAGCTCTTGATGTTAAAGCCAGTTTCTGAGCCTGCTCAACCAATGCTCCTACAATTTTCGGATGAGAATGACCTTGGTTGACAGCAGAATAGGCAGAAAGGAAATCGTAGTATTTCTTTCCTTCCACATCCCAGACAAAAACACCTTCTCCTTTATCTAAAACAACCGGAAGAGGGTGGTAGTTGTGGGCTCCGTGTCGGTCTTCAAGATCAATGAAATATTGTGAGTCTTTTACTGTTTCTACTGTTGACATAAATTTAGGTTTTGTACAAATTTAAACATTATAATTGATATGAATAAACAGAAATCTTCTATTGAAAAATTTCGTGGGAAAAGTACAATTTAATGATAGAACAGAATGTTTTAGAAATTATTATTCCAATCACTTATCAATTACAGTTTAAATATCTTTTCGTTTTGATTTTAATAAAAAACCGCCCCAAAAAATGAGGCGGTTCAAATATTTTAAATAATCAATCTTAGTGATTATCATATTTTCTGTCCATTACAAAATCCTCCATGAATTTTGTAGTGTAGTTTCCTGAAAGGTAATCCTCATTATCCATCAGTTGTCTGTGGAAAGGAATTGTTGTTTTTACACCCTCAATATAAAATTCCTCCAGTGCTCTTCTCATTTTTGCAATCGCTTCTTCACGCGTCTGAGCCGTTGTGATTAATTTTGCAATCATAGAATCGTAGTTAGAAGGAATTGTATATCCTGAATAAACGTGTGTATCCACTCTCACTCCGTGTCCTCCAGGAATATTTAATCCTGTGATTTTCCCCGGAGAAGGTCTGAAATCCATGTAAGGATCTTCCGCATTAATTCTGCACTCAATTGAATGCAATTTCGGATAATAATTGATTCCTGAAATCGGAGTTCCTGCAGCCAGAAGAATCTGTTCTCTGATCAGATCATAATCGATAACCTGCTCAGTAATAGGGTGCTCTACCTGAATTCTTGTATTCATTTCCATGAAATAGAAATTTCTGTGCTTGTCTACAAGGAATTCGATAGTTCCCACCCCTTCATATCCAATGAATTCTGCAGCTTTTACAGCCGCTTCTCCCATTTTTTCACGAAGTTCGTCCGTCATGAAAGGAGAAGGAGTTTCTTCCGTAAGTTTCTGATTTCTTCTCTGAACTGAACAGTCTCTTTCAGAAAGGTGACATGCTTTACCAAACTGGTCTCCCGCAACCTGAATTTCGATATGTCTTGGCTCTTCGATCAGTTTTTCCATGTACATTCCTCCGTTTCCGAATGCCGCTACAGCTTCCTGAATTGCAGATTCCCAGTGATCTTTAAGGTCTTCAGCTTTCCAAACGGCTCTCATCCCTTTTCCGCCACCACCTGCAGTTGCTTTGATCATCACCGGATAACCAATTTCCTCAGCAGTTGTTGCGGCGATTTCATAAGACTCGATCAAACCGTCTGAACCTGGTACGCAAGGTACACCCGCTGCTTTCATGGTTGCCTTAGCGTTAGCTTTATCTCCCATTTTTTCAATTTGCTCAGGAGTCGCACCGATGAATTTAATGCCGTTCTTTTGACAGATTCTGGAGAAGTTAGCGTTTTCAGATAAGAAACCGTAACCTGGGTGAATAGCGTCTGCGTTTGTAATTTCCGCAGCAGCAATAATGTTAGGAATTTTCAGATAGGAATCTTTACTCATTGCCGGACCGATACAAACCGCTTCATCAGCAAATCTTACGTGAAGACTGTCTTTATCTGCAGTAGAATATACCGCAACGGTCTTAATTCCCATTTCTTTACAAGTACGTAAAATACGCATTGCAATTTCGCCACGATTGGCTATTAATATTTTTTTGAACATCTCTCCGAAATTTTAAATTATAAATTTTGAATTTTAAATTATTTTAAATGAAAAGCTTCATCTAAAATTTATAATCTGTAATCTAAAATTCCTTAAGATGGATCTACAAAGAATAAAGGTTGATCGTATTCTACAGGAGTTGCATCGTCTACTAAGATTTTAACGATTTTTCCGCTTACCTCAGATTCGATCTGGTTGAATAACTTCATTGCCTCGATAACGCAAACTACTTTTCCGTTAGAAACCTCATCACCAACATTTACGAACACGTCTTTGTCTGGAGATGGTTTTCTGTAGAAAGTTCCGATCATTGGAGACTTAATGGTCACGTATTTGCTGTCGTCAGAAGCAGCTTCTGTACTTGCAGCAGGTGCAGCAGCCGGAGTTGCAGCCGGTGCAGGAGCAGCAGCTACCTGTTGTGGAGCAGTGTGGTAAACCGCAGGTTGAGCGTAAGCAACTTCACTTCCAGCCAATGGAGTTTTAATAGTGATTTCGAAATCTTTAGTTTTGTACTTTACTTCAGAAACTTCTGCCTTAGATACAAACTTAATAAGATTTTGTATGTCTTTAATGTCCATAAAATTGATATTTGATTTTGTTCCAAAGATACCAAAAAAACATAAAAAACAACAAAAAACCGCCAAATTTTATCAAAATTGGGCGGTTTTTGTATTAAAATGAGTGTTTTTCGAGTTCTTTTTCCAATACTACTTTACCTCTGTAGTAAAGTTTTCCTTCATGCCAGTGAGCTCTGTGGTATAGGTGAAGCTCTCCTGTTGTTGCATCTTTAGCTAATTGAGGAACTACAGCTTTGTAGTGAGTTCTTCTCTTATCTCTTCTTGTAGACGACTGTCTTCTCTTTGGATGTGCCATTTTGTAATAACTTTTTTAATTGATGAGCGATGAGATTCATCATCTCATCATTAAACTATTTAATTTTTATTCTTCAAATTTTTTAGTGCGTCCCATCTTGGGTCGCTTTCATGTTCTTCCTCTTCTTCCTGAATTTCTTTCGGGCTGAACTTTTCCAGAATAGCAAGATCATCTTCGCTTACATTCGGGGAAATTTTTTTCATCGGAATGGAAAGGGCTACGTTTTCGTAAATCAGTTGTGCAATATTAAATGCATGATCTGAAGTCGGGATCGTGATTACATCTTCTTCGCTGTCATCATACTCTTCCCCGAATTTTACCAAAACTTTGATCTGGTTTTCAATAGGATTATCGAAATTTTCATTCGAAATATCACAAACCAGTTCCACGGTTCCGTTTACTTTGATCTCAAATTCTAAAAAAGTAGAATGCTTATCTAACAAGACATCCACCGCAATTTTAGGATTTGTAAATTCCTGTTCAGTGTCAAATAATTGAAAGAACTCTTTATCTATCTCAAACCTGAACTCGTGCTTGCCGGTTTTTAACCCGGAAAAGCTTACGTCATAGTTTCTTAACTTGTCCATAAAATGAGTGTGCAAAAATATGCAATTTTTTTATAATAACAAATAAAATTTCTAACAAATTAATTTAAAATCTTTATTAAAGATTTATCCTTCAGTTTCATCCGGCAAATCTTCGTCTATTCCGTTGTCTACTGCCATTTTTCTTGGCTGCAGACGATTGCTCATCAGATCATTGTATTCCGTTCTGTTCCTGAAAATTTTAATAGCGGTGAAAATCGCTTCTGTAAAACTCTGTGGATCTGCAACATTTTTTCCTGCAATATCATAAGCTGTCCCATGATCCGGAGATGTTCTGATGAATGGAAGTCCTGCCGTATAATTTACCCCTTCTTCATACGCCAGAGTTTTGAAAGGAGCCAGTCCCTGATCATGATACATTGCTAAAACGGCATCGAAACTCTTGTATTTTCCGGGCTGGAAAAAACTGTCTGCCGGAAAAGGTCCGAAAGCAAGAATTCCGTTGTCGGAAAGTTCTTTAATTGCCGGAGCAATAACTTCAATTTCTTCTTTTCCGATTACTCCGCCGTCTCCTGCGTGAGGATTTAAGCCCAGAACAGCAATTTTAGGACGGGTAATATTAAAATCTTCAATCAGCGTCTGGTTTAAAACACGGATCTGTTTTTTTATCTTTTCCTTGGAAATATTTTCTGCAACCTGTGCAATTGGAATATGATGTGTTGAAACTGCCACCTTCAGATCTTCTGTTACTAAGAACATTAAACCTTTTTTATTGAATTTTTCTTCAAAATATCCTGTATGGCCAGCGTGTTTAAAGCCCATTTTCACCATTTCATCTTTGTTGATCGGTGCCGTAACTAAAACATCGATTTCCCCTTTCAGTAAAGCTTCGGTAGCCGCTTCCAGAGAATCGATTGCCATTTTGGTAGATTCTTCCGTAGGTGTTCCCAGTTCTACCATTGAATTTTCCTTTACCAGATTCACCATATTCAGTTTTGCTGCATGAGCCTGCGAAGCTTCGGTGATGTAGTTAAAATTTAAATTTAACTTAAAAATATTTT
>APMI01014287.1_pt1 | contig 13261 bp, 11 predicted proteins | sample 667938 | NCBI WGS metagenome assembly APMI01 (sample SAMN01084076, study PRJNA167559) | wastewater metagenome | biome: Wastewater | place: Denmark: Ejby Moelle, Odense | collected 2011-11-28 | reverse complement strand
CGAAGTTAAGGACGTAATTGATGTGCAGACCCATTACGAAAAGATATGGCTTGAGCAGGGGCTGACTATAAAATATCTCAGGTTCAGACTTAACGAAGCATAATTTTTCGCCAGGAAATCTTCCGGGGCCAAATTAGCTTTACTTTTACTTCTCCAATTTTGAATGGTGGTGGAAGAAATCTCTTTTTTCGAGAAAGTGTATGCTGTTGTTGCGCTTATTCCGCACGGCAGGGTTACATCTTATGGTGCCATTGCACGCTACCTGGGCACTGGCGGCTCGTCGCGTATGGTAGGCTGGGCTATGAATGCCTCGCATCACATGCTGCAGCATATACCTGCCCACCGGGTAGTTAACCATAAAGGCCTGCTCACAGGGAAACATCATTTTGGTGCCCCGGGTTTAATGCAGCAACTGCTCGAAAGTGAGGGCATAAAAGTTGTAAACGACCAGGTTGTTAATTTCCATGAAATTTACTGGGATCCCTCCCGCGAACTGGAATTGTAGGAGGAATTTTGCCTGACTCTGATTGTGCTGAATTCCAATGTGTATCTTTTTATATCAATCAGTGTGCATGGAAAAGTCTCTGTAAGATTGAGCCAGGCTCAATTCAGGTTGTAAGAAAATAGTCCCTGCAAACGGAAGATTTGTTGTTCAATGGCTTTTTTCTTCCGAAACAAATTCCAGGATATCCCCCGGCTGGCAATCGAGGGCTTTGCAAATAGCTTCCAGGGTGCTGAATCTTATCGCTTTTGCCTTGCCTGTTTTGAGTATGGAAAGGTTCGAAAGTGTTATATCCACTTTTCCGGAAAGCTCGTTCAGCGACATTTTCCGTTTTGCCATCATTACATCTACATTTACAATTATCGGCATGGCTTAAACTGTTAAATCGTTTTCTTCCTGTATTTCAATTCCCCGCTTAAAAATCTGGGAAATCACGAAAAGTATGATACCCATAAAAAGCCACACATCAGCACCCCCCAGGTGTAGTTGTTGTGCATCAGGCATCGTAACGCCCTGCTGGGCTAGCCAATTGGTTTGTTTTACGCCCCACCACGAAAATATTCCTATGCCGAAAGATAGGTACGACAAATGAAAAATAAACCGCCCGACTTCCCGGTTAAAAGGCTGGGCAAGATTTAGTTTTTTATCGTGCAGTATTTTAACAATCAGGTAAAACATTATTGCTTTTAATACCGCAACAATAATCATGAACAATGCAACGGTTACATAATAACCATGGTCGTAATTATACAGACCGGATAAGTCAATTTCCTGCCAGAATTTGCTGGCTCCGGCAGGATTCACCATGAGTGTGAAGAACGCGTTGAATATATATCCGCCGGCGTCAATACATACCCCTACAAATATGATCCACGAGAGGATGTATAATATTTTTAGAATCTGTGTGGTTGTAATTTTGATTTCCATAGTGATTTGTGTTTTTGAAATTATAGGGCAAAATTAATAATAGATATTGATAAACAATAAAAAAATATTTAAAAACATTAAAATATTTTTGATTATCATATTTTAAACTCAACGATTGGTGGTTTGAGATTAACCGGAACAGTATTTTAAAAGCTTTGCTAGGGAAGGGTTACCGCATTTCAACCTGCAGTATTGGGATGATTTTGGTTAGGTTGTCTGTAAATTACAGAATTGATTCTTTACAATCTCCTCCTGCAAAGCATCGTTGAATTAAAAAATGATCTTACTTCAAAAAAGTATATAAATAATTATTAAAGCCTATAAAAATGAAGGGTGTTAATTAGAAATAATATAAAAAATTACAATTTTATATAAAAAATAGATGTTGTGTATTAAAAAATAGTATTTTTGCAGAAATATTTAAAACGGATATCATATGGCAACATTACGATTTAAAGCATTAGAAAATGCACTCAATAGGAAACCGGTTGAAGTAACTCCTCCCGGTGAGAAAGTTTCTGATTATTTTGGAATTAATGTTTTCGACAGGGCCAAAATGGAGAAATATATTCCCAAGGAAGCCTACAGAGCCGTAGTTGACGCGATTGATATCGGAAAACGTATTGATATGAAATTGGCGGACCAGATTGCCATGGGTATGAAAAGCTGGGCGATGAGCCTGGGGGCAACACACTATACCCACTGGTTTCAGCCCCTTACCGAGAGTACCGCCGAAAAGCACGATACCTTTGCCACACCTACCGGGCGGGGTTCAGCTATTGAAGTTTTCTCGGGTGCGTTGCTTGTGCAGCAGGAACCTGATGCATCCAGCTTTCCGAGCGGTGGTATCCGTAATACATTCGAAGCCCGTGGCTACACAGCCTGGGATCCTTCGTCGCCCGCATTTGTTATGGAAAATACCCTTATTATTCCTACTATTTTTATTTCGTACACCGGCGAGGCTCTCGATTATAAAACACCTTTGTTGAAAGCATTGCATTTTCTCGATAAAGCTGCTACCGAAGTTTGCCAGTATTTCGATAAAGATGTAACCCGTGTAAACAGCAACCTGGGCTGGGAACAGGAGTATTTCCTGGTCGATGAAGCCGTTTATAATGCACGCCCCGATCTGGTGCTTACCGAGCGTACCCTCATGGGGCATGCTTCGGCTAAAAACCAGCAGTTGGAAGACCAGTATTTTGGGCAGATCCCAAACCGCGTGCTTGCATTTATGAAAGATCTTGAATTTGAAGCTTACAAACTCGGTATCCCTTTAAAAACAAGGCACAACGAGGTAGCTCCAAACCAGTATGAACTTGCCCCGATATATGAAGAAACAAACCTTGCTAACGATCATAATCTTTTGATAATGATGCTTATGCGTAAGGTTGCACGTCGCCATTATTTCAAAGTTGTGCTTCACGAGAAACCTTTCGCCGGCATAAACGGTTCAGGAAAGCATAACAACTGGTCGGTTTCGACCAACACAGGCGTTAACCTTTTATCGCCTGGTAAAACACCCCGAACCAACCTGCAATTCCTGGTTTTTCTGGTTAACACCTTAGTTGCTGTGCACAAACACAACGCTTTGCTTAAAGCTTCAATCGCTTCGTCGGGTAACCAGCACAGGCTAGGTGCAAACGAAGCACCTCCTGCCATTATTTCGGCTTTCCTCGGGCAGCAGCTTACCAAAATGCTGAACGAAATAGAGCAGAGGGTAACCGATGAAAAAATGTCGCCCGAAGAAAAAACCGCTATCAAACTCGATATCGGTAAAATACCCGAAATTCTACTCGACAATACCGACCGTAACCGAACCTCACCGTTTGCTTTTACCGGCAACCGCTTCGAATTCCGCGCTGTAGGTTCAACTGCAAACTGCGCTTCAGCCATGATACCGCTCAACACAGCATTGGCAGTGCAACTGGTCGATTTCAAAACCGAGGTAGATGCCATTATTGACAAAGGTGTTAAAAAAGATGAAGCGATTCTGCAGGTGCTCCGCCGGCTGATCAAAAAATCGAAAGCAATTCGTTTCGATGGCAACGGGTATAGCGATGAATGGAAAGAGGAAGCTGCAAAACGCGGACTCGACTGCGAAGCAGTTGTTCCTTTGATTTACGATGCCTACCTAACTCCCGAAACCCGCGAGCTATTCAAAAGGGCCAATGTGTACAATGATGTTGAAATGGAAGCCCGTACCGAGGTTCGTAACGAACTGTATATTAAAAAAGTACAGATTGAAGCCCGCGTGCTGAGCGACCTGGCCATGAATCATATACTTCCAACCGTGTACGAATACCAGGCCATGTTGATCAACAGTGCCCAGGGAATGAAAAATCTTTACAGCGATGCTGATTTTAAAGCACTTTCTTCGCGCAAATTGAACCTGATTAAGGAAATATCCGAACATATCGAAGTAATTGAGGTAAAAGTGAACGCAATGATTGAAGCCCGAAAAAAGGCCAACAACATTGAGGAAACTCGCGAAAGAGCTCTTGCCTATGCCACTGAGATATTTCCTTATTTCGATGAAATCCGTTACCATATCGACAAACTTGAGCTGATAGTTGATAACGAAAAATGGCCGTTGCCAAAATATCGTGAACTCTTGTTTATACGGTAACGCGCAATCTAATTGTTTTACTAACCACCAAACAATTAACCGGGCCCTCCCTGCTGAAATATGCATGGGAGGGTTTTTTTTCTCGTTATTTTCAAAATGTATAATCAGGTAATCCGGTACTTATAAAAATTTATTTAAAATCGACTTATATCATTAATTAATTTATCTTTACACGTTCTAAATAAAAATAAGAATTTGCAGAATGGAAATTGCCAAAGAACAGATAATCAGTGCGTTAAAAACGGTTCATGATCCTGATTTGCATCGGGATGTTGTAACATTGGGCATGGTTGAAGACATAGAAATAGAAGGGAAAAAAATTAGCTTCAAACTTGTGCTTACCACACCGGCCTGCCCGATGAAGGAAAAAATGAAAAACGATTGTATCAAAGCTATACAGAGCCGTGTTGATCCGTATGCTGAAGTTCATGTTGAGCTTTCGTCGCGTACCACCACCCGCCGTGGACCCGATGATACCATGTTGCGTGGTGTTAAAAATATTATAGCTGTAGTATCGGGTAAAGGCGGTGTTGGCAAATCAACTGTTTCGGCTAACCTGGCCGTGGCACTATCTCAGCTGGGTGCTAAGGTAGGGTTGCTCGATGCCGATATTTATGGGCCTTCGGTACCGCTGATGTTCGACCTGGTAAATGCACGTCCTGCTGCCCGCGAGGAAAATGGCCGGACCATTCTTGAGCCCATCGAAAAATACGGGATTAAACTGCTTTCCATTGGATTTTTTGTCGATCCCAATAAAGCCCTTGTATGGCGTGGGCCCATGGCGTCAAACTATCTGACCCAAATGCTTACCGGTGGCGATTGGGGAGAGCTCGATTACCTTGTAATCGATATGCCTCCCGGAACTGGTGACATACAACTTACGCTGGTGCAAACGGTTCCGGTTACCGGCGCTGCTATTGTTACAACCCCACAGGAAGTTGCACTTGCTGATGCCCGCAAAGCCTATAATATGTTTACTACCGACAGTATTAAAGTTCCGGTATTGGGCCTGGTTGAAAATATGGCATGGTTTACCCCGGCCGAACTGCCCGAAAACAAGTATTATATTTTTGGTAAGGAAGGCGGAAAACGTTTTGCTGAAGAAATCGGGGCACCATTGCTCGGGCAAATTCCGTTGGTACAGAGCATCTGCGAATCGGGCGACAGCGGAAGCCCGGTTGCTTTGCTCGATGGATCATCGCCGGTTTCGGCTGCTTTCAGGCAACTGGCTGAGTCGGTTGCACAGCAAATCGCCATCCGCAATGCAACTATCGATCCTACCCAGGTGGTTGAAATAAAATCATAGGCTGAAATTATTATTCAATGCGTTGAGCGAATACAAATTAAAAACAATAAAAACATAATAAGATGTCAGAATTAGAAACCAAAGTTAAAAATGTAATTGAGCAAATTCGTCCATACCTGCAGGCCGATGGCGGCGATATCAGTTTCGTGGAACTTACCGGCGATAACGTGGTAAATGTGGAGTTGCAGGGCGCCTGTGGCTCATGCCCATTCAGCCGAATGACGCTGAAAAACGGTGTGGAAGATGCCATGAAAAAAGCGATTCCCGAAATTAAATCAGTGGAGGCGATTAATATGTAATTGAAGCCGGAATGGGGTAATCAGACTTTTAAAGGTTGAATTCTTCAGTAATTCAGCAACATTTTATTACCCTTTGGTTGGGTATTAAATAAAAATGGCCAGGTGTAATCGCCTGGCCATTTTTTATTTTGGAGCCAATACAATTTTCTCATTCCCTTTTTTAACAATCCGGTCGAACATGGCCTTAACCCTGGCATATTCTTCGGTTTGATAGACGGGGCGGTTAAATGAATACGATAAGGAAACACCTATTTTTGATTCATTCTGCACAACATTATATTCCAGGTTAAAAAGCTCATCGGTGAAAGTGCTTTTTTCGGGTAAAAACTGAACTGTGTATCCTTCAGGAATGACAATCTCTGAAAAATATGTTCTTTTCACCGGATAAGTAAGGTCGACCGGGTATGTACGAACCTTTTGTTTCAGCGGGTTCTCGGTATAAGATTCATTCAGAAATGGTTTAATATATATTTTGTCGTTGATGACTTCTGGCTTATTCTCTATGGTACAGGTAAATATAAATGGTTTTTTCCTGTCGAATTCATTTTTTATAATTAGGGAAGAATCTTCGACCTGGTACGTTTTTTTGCTTAAACTATTTAATAAATCTTTGCGGTTGTTGGCATAATTGTTCCTGTACCATAATGCTTCATAATCGGAAGCTGTGGATATAAGCTGGGCTTGTTGTGAACTTCCTGTGACTTGAATTTTGATGCTTGTATTCAGGGTTGAGATTGTAGGACTTTGCAGGCTGACCCATGCCATATTATCTTTATTCACCACAAGCCCTTTGTCATTCATATATTGTATCGGGATGCGGTTGTTTGGGCAAAACGGATCGGTTGCATCAGCCAGTACAGGCTTGCCGTCAATAATTACATAGGCAACAACGGTATTGAAATCGCTGCTAAAAGGATAATCCATAAGTATTTTTCCGTGTTTCCTGGTGCTCAGTACCAGCGGATCAGACGAAAGTCCAGCTGCCCTTAGGGCACCTACCAGCCAGAGGTTAATTTCGGCACTGTTTCCTATTTTGTCTTTTTGCAATTCGGATGGTGATTTATTGGTAAACTGGCTGTTTTCATTATTCCATTTGAAGTTATCTTTGGCAAAACTTACAACGAAATCAAATTTCTGCAATGCGGTTTTTCCTATCAGCGAATCCGGATCAAGAATTTCGGCGGCACTTTTTTCGCTCTTTTTCACGTATTTGCCGAAATTGGTGCTTTTCAGATAATCCGAAACCAATTCAGGCCAGGTGGTCATAATTTTTATCTTTGATCCGTCGGGCCTGTTAACAGAAGCCAGCTGAAAATCAATCTTTATAATGTTATCTGCCTTCGATGGAATAAATTGTTCATCGCTAAAAGCAGGTATATTTTTTAGGCCGAATTTGTAAACCACATCATTATATTTTATGGATCCGAATTGTTGGGCCAGCGCCTCGGTGTCCACGTAGGTCTTGTAGTCATCAATTGATTTTCGCCCCTGCAGCATCCATGTATATTCATAAAAAGGGATCATTCTTACTTCGTAGGCACTGTATAAAACAGGGATATCCCACTGAAATTCCCAGTCGTGCAGGTTAAACAGGTATTGCGACTGAATGCTGTAAGTATATTCAATGATTGAACCCGGCTGAACATCGGGCATTGCAAACTTCATTGTTCTCCAGTTTTCGGTAGTCTTCTCTACGTAGCATGATTTGGGATCGAGCGGGCTTATTTTACTGATTCCTCCTCCGGCAATGGTATAGGTACAAGCTTTATTGATAGTTACTTTTTCCTGTATGCTTCCTTCCTGGTAAAAGGGTATGGATACTTCGGCATAGCGCTTCCCGGCTTCATTCAGAATTTTGATCCGTGTAATTCGTTCGAACAGGAGATTAAAACCTCCGTCTGCTTGTATGAAACTTGATTTTGCAACATCCGAAAGTATAATTGCATCAGCCTGAGGATCGAAAAAACAGGTTTTCATTTCAATCTGATCTAAGCCAATTTTGCCAAAATTCTCAAAATAATTCTGGGCATTTGTCTGAATAAGACTACCTGAAAAAAGCAGTAAGAAGAGGAAAAAATACTTCATCTCAGTTATTAGTTAGCGTTATATATAGTGACTGTTCCGATTCGCTTATGCGATTGATGAAATTATAGAATCCGGGATACTGATCTGCCTGGTAAGTTCCTGCCTTGATAATGATTTGTTTTACAACTGCCACGCTCTGTGCGTTTTTTTGGAAACTTACGGTGTAACTTCCAAATGGGCTTTCAATATTTATATGATCCGGAATTGTTGAGACTTTATAATTTGCAGGTATTTCGTATTCGCAGGAATCAACCCGGGCATAGGGATAATTGAACTGTACCGGTAGCTTTCGCTTTTTTGGATCTTCAATAAAAGTAAAACTTACCGGGATTACTTTCAGCAACGATTCATTGCCATAAGTTTTCATCATTTGTGATGATGTGGCTGTGAACACAAGATTCACTACCGGGTTGTCGCGTTGAGGGATATTGATTTCATAGGATTCGAGCAGAAAACCGTTATTGACGAACCGTTTGTCGAGGTAGTATTTTCTTTCAGATTCGCTTAGTTCTGATCTCAGCTGTGAAAGATATTCGTACTTTTCGCCTCTGACATTGCAGTCGTACACAGCTTTCATTTCGCCGGTTATGCCAATGGTTGCCTTTATCTTTCTTTCTTCAATCACATCGTTCTCCGTCAGCCGGGGTGTCATAACCAGTTTACTGGCATCTTTTTTTAATACCAGCGCCGGCCTGTTTTGGGTGAAGGTTCCCAGGTATCCAAATGCTAATTTGCTGGTGCAATCGAGCCACAAAGTATCACTATCTAACGGAACACACAGAAATACGTGGTTGAACTGCTGGGCTGCAAACGCGGTATCAACAGGTTCGATGTCATCACCGGCATTTACTGCACTGTAATACGAGTCAATCCCTATTTCGCCGAGGCAACTCCTGAAATAATTTGTTAATGCCTTACAGTCGCCATATTTTTTTTCAGCTACATACGAAGCCGGATATGGTTTCATGCCACCTGTTTTAATGGAAACATTTATGTACCGCGTTTCATCCTGCAGATAATGGTATAATTTCCTGATTTTTTCCTTCTTATCGGCAATGCCTTCGGTAAGTGAATGAATTTTGATTTTTTCGGACAGCGGCAGGTCATCGAGATTTTGCAGAAGTTTTAAATGCCAGTTTCCGAATGATTTCCAATCGGATTGCTGACCTTCATATTCAAAAACAAATTTCTCAGGAACCACTTCGATACACGGGAGGAACTGCTGTAGCGATGGTGACCAATTTTCAGGCTCTACCGTATTAATATAATCTGCCTGCCATGTATAATATTTTCGGTCGGCTAATGAATCTATTTTGGGGCTTTCCACTTTACATGCGCGAAATCGTATGTGGTACGAAATCGGGATGTTTAATTTCAGGGTGGCTTTTAAAGTTGGGATATCGTAATTCAGAACCGGAAACCATCGGCACAGGAACATGAACTGGTTCGATTCCATTTTAAAGGAATACCGCAAAGTGTAAGGATAGGTATGGTTCCTCAGTTTAAACTCTTTAACATAGGTATCCTCGAATAGGCTCATCGAAGACCCTGCGCTTTTATCGGTTATATCACTTTTTTTGAGTTCAGTTACTAAACGCCCCGAGTTATCAAAAACTGAGGCACTGATATTGTTTAGCTTGTTCAGTTTGTTGTATGGGATCGAAATCTCGGCATATTTGTCGCCGCTTCTGTTGTTTATTCGTACTTCAAAATCGTAGGTTTGTACCAGGCGGTTTGCATTTACTTCAACAATGGTTTGCTGGCTAATTAATTCTGCATCATGCTGTTGCGAATAAGTTGAATGATAAGCAAGAATCAGTAAAATTGTTAATATCAGCCCGGGCAGACTAAAACCTGAATGAAACATATCGGGATACAGAAAATTAAAAATTCAACAAAAAATTAAAATCTCAGATGTTCAAATGTACAAATTTTATATAGATAACGAATAATTTTGAAATAATTTCGCAATTGATGCTGCATCAGGTAGTTTGTACATCTGCCGATGAACTTCAAGCCTAAAGGTCCGGCCAGGAAAAGATATCCGGACCTGATTTATGTGTTCAGGCCAGGTACCTCCCCACAATCGGCATCCTTCGTCCCTGCCCGAATGCTTTTGGCGACACACGCAGTATAGGTGGTGTCTGGTGCCGTTTCCACTCGTTCATATTCACCATGCGCAGCACACGTTTTACCGTTGCTTCATCGAAATCGGCAGCTACAAGGTCGGACGGACTTTGGCGCAGCTCGATATAGTTATATAAAATCTGATCGAGTATTTCGTAATCGGGGAGTGAGTCACTGTCTTTCTGTCCAGGTCTTAGCTCAGCCGACGGCGGTTTTACGATGCTGTTAACCGGAATAATTTCGTGTTCGCGGTTTATGTAATTTGCCAGGCCGTAAACATCGGTTTTATACACATCGCCCAGTACCGAAATGCCGCCGCACATATCACCGTACAATGTTCCGTAGCCTACTGCCGCTTCGCTCTTATTGGATGTGTTCAGCAAAATATACCCGAACTTATTGGCTAAGCCCATCAGGATAATAGCCCTTACCCTTGCCTGTATATTTTCTTCGGCAACATTAAAAGGCAGGTTATTAAAATAGGGCTGAAGCGATCCTAAAATTGACGTATATCCATCTTTTATACTAATGGTGTCGTATATGCAACCCAGGTTTTGGGCCAGGGCCACAGCATCGTTGATGGAATGATCCGACGAGAATTCGGAAGGTAACAGCACCGCGTATACATTCTCTTTTCCAAGCGCTTCGGCAGCCAATGCAAGCGTAACGGCCGAGTCAATACCGCCTGAGAGCCCGAGGATGGCTTTTTTAAAGCCCATCTTTGTAAAATAATCCCTGATTCCCATCACCAGTGCATCGTGGATTAACGCAATCTTCGAGGTGCTCCTTGTGGCAACAGGTGTATCCGAAACAAGGCTTCTGGAAGATGGATCAAAATCAATTATTACGGTATCTTCGGTAAAAGCCCGGCAATGACCGGTTATATTACCCGCTATATCCACGACACACGAATTTCCGTCGAAAAGCAACTCAGTTTGAGCACCAGCCTGGTTTACATAAATCAACGGGATTTTATATTGCGCCGTATTCGCCCTGAGTATGCCCAGCCTTGTTTGCTGCTGATCGTAATTAAAGGGCGACGCGGCTATATTAATCATAATATCAGGCGACTGCAATGCCAGTACATCCATGGGGTTTGATATGTACAAAGGATCAGGGACCAGGTTCCAGATATCTTCGCAAATGGTGAGTGCAATTTTTACACCTTTCAGGCTAACACATTCAAACCGACGGTTTGGTTCAAAATAGCGGTATTCGTCGAAAATATCATAGGTTGGCAAAAGTGCCTTGTGGGCCAGTGCCTGTATCTTTCCTTCGGCCAGCAGCCATGCCGAATTAAAAAGATTTTTTCCTTTTGCATCAGGATTCCGCGAAGGTGCACCAACAATGGCTGCAATGCCGTGGCAATGCGAAGCAATGGATTGAACTGCGGCGTAGCTTTTATCAATAAAGTCATTGAATTCAAGGAAATCGCGGGGAGGATACCCACAAACTGATAACTCGGCAAACACCACCAGGTCGGCTCCTTTTTGCCTGCAGCTTTCAATGGTTTGAATGATTTTACCGGTATTCAGCTCAAAATCACCAATAATATAATTTAGTTGTGCCAGGGCTATGCGCATGTTCGTTTTTTGTAAGGTGTTCCAGAAAATAAAGTTTGTTTCGGGTATTCAAAAGGACTTGTTTTTGGATTAAACCCGAAAATGATAACGCAACCAGTTTACAAAAATAAAGCCCGGATGGATACCCGGGCTTAAAAACGGGAAATATTTTATCCTAGAACAATACTGAGAATGCCAGTTCGAAAAAGTTTGGGGTTGCTTTCTGGCCACTTTCAGTCAGAATATTTGTGAAACCGTTGTTAAATGCGAGTTCGAGGCCTAATTTCGGGCCACCTGAAAGTTCGTATTCGCCACCAACGCCTACAATAAGCGACTCGCGAACGAAACTTACCTTGTCATAGTTCTTTTTGGAACTTGTGGTTGTGGTTCCTGTAGTGGAAGTGAATTTATCTTCAGTCTTCGAACCTATTTTAAAAGCGGTTCCCAGCCCGATACGTCCGAAATAACGTATTCCATTCATATCATTGGTGCGCATTTTAAGGGTTACCGGGATTTCGATGTATTTTAAAAAATAATTCCGGTACATGGTACCAGAAACGCCATCTATTTCAGTAGGGAATTTTAACTTTCCTCCATTAAAAAGCATATTAAAGCCGCTGGCAAGACTATGGTTTTCCGTAAAGTTTTTCTCGGCTATAAAACCCCACGAGAATCCTGTTTTTGCTCCGTCGCCACTCCAGTTATCCGCGTCGGGTTTCAGCCAGCAAATCTGGGGGGCTGCTTTAAGCCCGAAATAAAATGGTGCATTCTGCGCATTTAAAGCGATAGCTACAACTGAAAATAGCACAACTAGTGTTAATTTTGTCTTCATTATACAACAAGTTTGGTTTACAATAATAATGTGCAAAGATCGGAAAAATTATATTTGGTTCAGCAATTTTTCCGCCTTCAATTGCTGGCAATGATACCCAAAACGGATAGCGGATAATAACGGTAACTTTTAAGCGTTGATATATAAAAATCAGGTTAAAAAATGAAAAAGATCATTCTAATTCTTATAATTATCTCTGCCGGTATAGCTGCTGAAGCTCAGGGAATTTTCTCTATCGGCCCCAAAGTGGGTTATAATTCGTACAACCTCACTGACAATATCGATTCAATCCAGTCGAGCATTAAAAATTCGTTCCAGGTTGGTGCATTTTTACGATTGGGCAGAAAATTATATATACAGCCTGAAGCCAACTACCAGATAGACGAATCGACACTGAGTAAAAAAGTGGGGGCGTCGGTAACGAACCAGGATGTAACCATCAAATCGTTGAAAGTGCCGGTTATATTTGGTTATAAACTCATTAATAAAGGTCCATTTAACCTGCGCTTACTCGCCGGACCTGCTGTTACATTTGCCCTTGACAAGCAGCTTGATCCCGAGAATATGGGCGACCTCTGGCCTATAAATTCAGCCGACGATCTGAAAAATAGTACATGGTCTGTTCAAATGGGCGGTGGTATAGATGTTTTCTTCGTGACACTGGATGTTCGCTACGAGATGGGCGTTGATAATATATACAACGGAAGCAGCGATGTGGAAATGAAAAATAACATTTTTAACGTCAGCCTGGGCATCAAGTTTTTATAAAGATATGTTGATGCATGCTGAGTTGATTTCGTATAATTGTAATTGTATGAGTTGTGCTGATTGTTCCAGGATTTCACAGTTGGCAAACAATAATCTGATGTTTTTATAAATCAATACAACACTTTCGCCCCGTTTAGTCCGGGTCCTTTCCTTTAGTTAAAATCTTTTATACTTCCCCTAAAAACCCAAGCTGTTTCTATTTTTTATGAAAATTACTTCCCTGAGCC
>APMI01016999.1_pt1 | contig 13262 bp, 9 predicted proteins | sample 667938 | NCBI WGS metagenome assembly APMI01 (sample SAMN01084076, study PRJNA167559) | wastewater metagenome | biome: Wastewater | place: Denmark: Ejby Moelle, Odense | collected 2011-11-28 | reverse complement strand
AGTATTACATTTAATGTGACTAATTCATGGACATCATACCCATTCAGCACCAACGCATTCACTACCACAGTATACAAGAACTAGCAAACAACAACAAGTCAAGGTACATCAAATTTATCCGACATATACTCCCCTCTTGCATCTTTCACTTTGATTCCAATATTACAGTCAGCAAGTGCATTAACCCAACAATTTTTACAGGCTGCCTCCATGAATAATTTGTCGTTGTCGATCTCGTTTAATGGCAATGTTGGTAAAAATTCTAAATTATTGTTCATGATTCCTAAGGATTCTTTTGTGTACCCTTCGCCAACGACTGGATTTGTACTGGAACGCGAGGATTCTTCATATTATTATGTGACGACTGCGGTTAATTGTACTACTACTGGGTGTCAGAATTATGCACAACAAGCTGTACTCAGTGTGCAGAATGTTATGTATATCAAAAAGCAAAGAAATAATCTCATAGTATATGCTGTCTATGATGGACTACCTGTGTCATAGAGTTTTGTTGTATTGCCTGATTCACATACTCCTTCATAAGTGCCTCAACTATCACTAACTAGAAGTAGCAATATTGGTTCGTAATCAGTGATAGTAAAAGTACAATTCTATTTGAATAACCTAAACAACATGAGTCAATCTCCACTAGGCGATGTGACAATCGATCTCTCCTCCAATATCACATATTCGCAATACTCCTCGACATCATACTCATACTCTCAGTTAGACTTAACCCAGACATCAACTTCAATATCAATACTAAACTCATCAATATCAAAATCTCCTTCAAATATAACTTTGACAATACCAGCAAGTGCATCCAGTACTGCCAATATGCATCAATTGCAGATTAGTGGTAAGAATACGATAGAAGTGCCCATTGGGGTTGAAAAATATTCGATATATGTTCAGAATAGTACGCATGTTCTATATGTCTCATATATGGCTAGCTTTGCGGTTAAACTTGTGCCTCTAGGGATAGGGTTGAGTTTGGTAAGGAGTGATAGTACTGTTGCTACTACTACTGATATTAATTTACAAGGATCACTACCCTCAGATCAGCCTATCACATACTCACTATACTCACTAATGATAAACTCCACACAATACCCAGTACCAACGCAATCCCTAATCTCCCTTCCGCCATACACAAATCCAATCTCAACATAAAACGAACCCTTGGTGCTGATTTCCCTCTGTAATATAACACACTGCATATACAAACAGTCATCAACCTCAATAACTCCACCTTTAAAACCAATCCAATACAGTACTCAAGACATAAATTTTACTATAATTTCTAGCATGAATATCAGAAGTAATTATATGGCGATTGTTAATTTTACACAACAGATTATTAATAAAAATTATGTTAAAATTGTTATTGATGATCGGCTTATTGCTAATTTTATATCAGTTAATGGATATACGAAATCTGCTGTTGATAACACATTAACACTCAATAGTGATATCATATTTATGGTTGATGCAATAACAAGTGACAACATACTATACAAGCAAATAACAATAAAATCCCGCAGTAACAGATCCATAAACATCTCCTCAATATAACTAACATTCAAAACATCAGAATACCAACTATCTCTGCCAAACTCAACAGTAAAATTATTGATGTAGTTACCTACCACAATATTTTCAGCTAGTTATAATTTTATATTATTGGGTACTGCTATTAATGCTACATTGAGCAGTACGTCGAATAGGACTAAAGCTCATGCTGATTATTTGTTGAATATAATGCCAATATTGAGAGCGGGTGTTGTTACTGTGTAGATACCTGCGTATATATCTAATATGTATAATGGCAATACTCCTACAGTATATACAGATGACACATTCCAGACAATCCTGCACATATAAATAAATTCCCAGCCAGTAGCCCTGCTAACCTCAACAAACACTCAACAGTTACTACCATCCACAATACCAAGCCTATACTCGTTAACATATAACAGTACAATCTCATGTTTCACGTTGAATTTCCTGCAATCAGCAACTTTCACCCTCAGTATCCGTACTTTAACTATAAAATTATTTAATGTTTTAAATCCTGGTGATAATCGACCTATGATTTTTAATGTTTATCAACATTAAGTGGAGGATGTACCCACGCTTATATATGGGTATAGTCAATTATTATATCAAATGACTATACTGGATGCGATTAGGGTGTATAGTGGGCTTAGAAATGTCAGTAAAATTGGAGTGCCTGTCTAGATCAATTTTGATATTTAAACTAATAGTTCGTCATTGCCTGATACCATGCTCATCACACTCTCCACAACACAAGTTACTGTCATTACAGGAGTATCATGTAAAGTATGTATAGATGGTCTAAACTGTAATAGTAGTCAGATTGTATCACAGCCAATTGGTAATACAAATTCATTCACATTATACCCGCATGTGCCAGGTCGCCACAATTACACAGTATCTGGGTGTCTCCGTAACTCCCTATTCTCATAATAACCCTCCTCAGGTGACTAGATATCAATAACTCTGTCATCTCCATATTTCACAGCCCAATCTTTAGCCTCAACAAGCTGTTATATAACTCCATTAATAACAACCGGTTAGCTACAACTTCTGTCATTTACTTCTTCGTCTACAAACCGTATAGATTACACAACCTTGTCTTTAACACTGCAACCCTAAAACTACCTAAACTGCGATGCCCTCCTCTTCAAATTCGATCACTTAACTTATTACCTACATGGCGGTATCAGTGTATAAGTTAATGGGGTTAATGTCGGATTTAATGTTGTTAATTCTAGTACGGTGTTTGTTGTTGTTGGGGATAATAGGAGGCAGGTTATCACAGTTAAATTAGGCAATGTTATTAATTATATTGATAGTAAGGGGTTCACTGTCAGTAGTATCAAGAAGAAAATTGGCAATGTTACAACTAGTACAGTTACTAACTCCTCACTATTAGCTGCATCTACTGCCACATATAATCCAAGTGAATACGGTATCGCTGACCAGCTTGTACTTCAAGCTTCCAGTAATGTATTAACTCCATATAATCCATCAATGAGAGTCATATTCCCGAACAACTACGTATCAAGCAGTGCTAAAACATTCGTAGTTATTAACGATTACAATATTCCAGCTGAGTTACCTACTTCTACTTTAAGGACACTATTGACTAGTACTTTTGGTGGCTGTAATCAAGATGTAGGGTACAATAAAACTTTATCTTTCCAATGCACAGTTTCAAATGCTGGCCAAGCTTCATTAACAGTCTCCATGTATGATACCAAACTCCCCTCTTTAATGTTGGCAACATTCACAAAATCGATCTACATTTACCCGGCTCCAAACCCACACTGTTCAAGTGCACTCTGCGACGTTTGCTCCAGCGCAAGTGATGGTAGTGAGTACTGTTTCGCCTGTCGTGAAGGACTTTTCTCAAATAATGGACAATGCTCAAGCACATGTCCTAATCAAACTTTCCCATACCAGCAGCAATCATGTGCTGATTGTTCACCACAGTGTCAGCAATGTTTTGATATTTATGATAACTCATGCCTGGCTTGTCGGGATAATACGCTAGTGCTTGATAGTGGTACCTGTCGTAGTTCGTGCAGTAGTGGCAATTATGCTTATCAAGCTTAGTTCTGTATTAATAGCTAATAATGTAAGAATGCGCCTGGATGTAGACTATGCTCAGATTCTGGTTTCTGCTACGATTGCCTACCCGATTACACAGGTGAACCGACCTGCAAATACACCTAAATCCTTCCCAAAACTTTCTTCATCTACTTCTTAATCCCCCTGCTGTTACTCCTCCCAATATTTTCAATAATATTCTGTGTGAAGGTGGGCCGCTAAACATACAGCAAACTGCTAATATATATACTATCCTGCGTTGAGCTGTTTAGTTGGGTGTTTGTTATCCCTAAATTACCATAACAAGTACTCGCCATGGTTTTATGTGCGTTTTTGTTACTCAAAGTGCTCATTTCTATTATCTCGTATGAGACTTATTATAATAAGCTAATTAATAGGGCCAAACAACAGCGGTTATTGACTGGCAATTAGAGGGAATCTTAAGATAAGACTTAGCATGCTGATAAGAAAAGTAATGATAATCATGTTAAGAACAATTAATAGCCAAATAATGAATAAAAAATAACTCATAAGGAAAGATTGGCTCGTTTCTCAGCTCACTTCATCAGCTGTGACGCTTACGAACTTCTCATGTGCAAACTGGGCAAACCATACATGAACATCACTCACTTCACACCTTACTTCGTATTGACTATACTAAACAGAGTCATAGTTATGGCATTCTTAGGGTTTATTTTATCCAGTTAAGGATTTTCTGGCGATCTATTATTCTTGCCTCTGGTCGCCATCGTCTCAGGATTCATCATCCTATTAACAAGATTTATCACGAGCGACAAGGCTGCATCCTGCATCAGCAAAATTAGAGGAGGCTGAATGCTTAATTTTTTGATTTAATTAACTTTATTGTTACAAAATACTAAAATAATAAATATTATATAATTATTAATATGTTAAACTTTATCATTTCTTCTTCTTGGCTGGCAGAATATTCGCAGGTATCTTCTTCTTAATTATTATTTGGTTCTTACTCGCATCACGATCATTTTTCGGTTAATCCTCCTTTTTCGGCTTAGCTTTATCTTAATTAGAATAATCAGAATCATCTCCTCCTGAATCATCATCCCCAAATTTCTCATATTTGAGTAAATTCTGTTCCAAATCGGATACTACTTGTTTAACTTTAGTCTGTTCTGGTTCGTATAAATCATAGATAGTTAAACAGAATGCTTATGCCATAGCCCGATAGTTATCAAGATTGAAATGTTTGTATTAGTATTTTCCTGCATCTGCGCCACAGAATGATACTTATAAAGTAAAACAGTTTATGATGTTTAATTATTTCCATAAAGCAATCTATATTAAAAATAAAATTACTCTGGATGCGCCTTCTCTGTCTTTTTGGATTAAAAAGCAGCAATCACGGAATGAAAATGTGTTACAGTTTGTTCTCATTATTGCTGGGAATATTTGTTATTTTTTAGAGTTATCTTTTGCGCAACCGTACATGAAGCAGTTTTTCTTACGGGAATGACCGTGAAAATCACAATAAACGAGTAATTATCTTTATTATTTCATTCTTTTAATCATCTGTTTAGTATGGAATATAGTTGGGTGTAGTTTCTTGCTAGGGTCTATCCACTGTCTGTTCAGATCTACTTGAGCAAGATTACACCTGTAGTTACCGATGATAACACCGTCGATGTTGAGCATAGGTACTATTTTGAATAGGAAATTCTATCGTAGTATTTTGGCAATACTAGAGTTTCCAAGTAAGAAATCTATTATGTATTCAATAATGTAAGAAGCCATAGTTTCACCAGGATGCACTCTTGAAGTCAAAAATACGCCTTTTTTCTCCTTGCCATTATTGAAATCACTAATAATTACATAATCACAATTGTTGCCCGCAATAGTTTGACACAAAGTTTTCCTTTGAATAAGATTTTTACGCCTTGGGTCTTGTTATATTTAGTTCAAATAAGTTTGTAGTTGAGTATAAGTGTAAGGGTAGCAATGAGCAATATATACTGTATCGCAGTCGTCTAAATATAAGCATATTTTTACATGGGAACTTAATGCTGAAGTTAAGACTGTAATAGTAGTCACCATTTTTACGTTTTAAATTATTCTGGTAATATACAAAGTCGTAGCCGTCCCTGAACCAGCCAGTTTCTACATATTTTAAATTTCTTACTTTTTTACTTAGCCAGTTTGTCAGAGTAAAACAACGGCTTCATACCTGTATTATATAAAGAGTCAGGCTTCATTAAGTTAATGATCGTGAATTTATACTCGACATCCTTACGGGTATTAGCCACTGAAAAATAGAACCATTGAGTATGGCTGTTTGTGTTCCAGTCAGTTTTTAATATCAGTTGATACTCGTACTAAAAATGTTGAATAGCTCTTCGTAAATTACCTGATTCAAAGCGAGATTAGAATACTAACGTCGTGTCTGTTTACGATGTTGGAAGATAGTAAGGAAGAACATCTACGCCATAGTCCTTCGGATTCAGGTCTTTAGTTGGCGCAGGATTGTCATTTACGTTATCATATACTATTTTTTTCATCAAGGCAGCCATCATACAAATTATTTGAATGTCGCGTTTGATAGCTTACTCCAATACGAAGGGCTTTGGTTCATACATTGGGTACTGATCTTATTTATAATATTCGAATTGTGGATTTTGTGGAAGTAATGCATCTTAGATCCCTCTACATCAAATAATTGCTTACGTCTTAACATTAATGTTAGATTTTTACTTCGGATACCTATATATTTTCTTATTGATGCCAAACCATTTCTCTTAAGGTTCTACTTCAACTTCCTTCTTCTTCAAATACTCAGTCATTATTTAAGGTTCTTCTTACTTCATTTCCATATTCTGCATATCTTCTCGCAGTCTTCGTATTTACTCAGGCGACTACGCTTCAAAATCAAGAGCTTATTCATTCTATTGTTGATCATCGAGCATTTATACTTGCTTTTCTTATTTTGTTTAATCAGGATTGTTGTTCTAGTCATTATTGTTTGTTTTGGCTGGCTACATACTTTCAAATTTGATTTATATATATATATATTGATATATATTATGAAACTATTATCATTATTATGAATATTTTCTCATTACTTAGAAAACACAGCATAATTTATCAAAGTTAATTTATTTCCTTATTAATATTTGTGAAGCTGCACTTTTAAAAGACCAATATTTTTTAATGAACAAATTATGTTCTGTAGAATATTGGAAGCATTTTATCAATCTAAATGAAAATGTTATATAAAAATTTGTGTTCTGTTAAAGATATGAAAATATTTAATTTTTTCCAATTAATGAACAATCTTGAATATTTCTCTACGAACAAGATATACTCAATTAAATAGGATTTGTTAATATATATTTCGATTGTTGGTAACGTTTATATTTATCGTAATATAGTCGTTAATGAAGAGCTAGCTAAAAAATAAAACAGGCCTCCTCAGGAAAAACTTAAACTGCACAACGAATTTCACAGCAACGGGCAAAGTTCAGACTAAAAAGTCTAACTGGAAGTCCAAAACCACCAAAATGACCAAAACGCTAGGAGGTAAGGCTCTTATGACCAAGCCCATGATGACTGAGGATGACATCGAGAAACTATTCAAAAACCATTCGCGATAAAAATAAAGTATTTTAGTTCCTACAAAAGTCTCGACTGAAGTTGGCTAACCTGGCGGCTTCTTCGAAAACCGAGACTTTGTTAGCTCTGTTAAATTTCTTAGACTTGATGATGAAATCGATAAATTTCTATCAGGAATTCCCTGCAACACATCCAAGCAGCTTTTCAGATTCCATGATTTTAGTGATTCTGAAGGCGAGGACTTGACTGCTAACTTCAAGAAAAATTACTTAGTAGGAAAAATTATCGGGTAAGGTGCATATGCATCTGTTCGAGTGGCTATATATAAACCTCGACAATAAAAAATAGCTCTTAAAATTTATGAAAAATCCAAGATCAAAGAAGTTCAAAGAAAAAAATCAGTTAGACGAGAAATCAAAATATTACAGCTTTTAAACCATCCAAACATTGTTAAAATTCATGATGTAATCTAAACGAACAATCATCTCAACATCGCCATGGAATATTTATCAGGACTGTCACTGGGTACTTATTTAAAGGCTCAGCCAAATGGCAAAATTCCAGAGAAGACTTGCAAGAAAATATTCAAACAGTTGACAAAATCACTAGCTTACATGCACGACTTGCATATTGCTCATCGAGACATTAAACTTGAAAATATCATTTTAGATGAAGATCTCAACCCTAAGCTAATCGATTTTGGTTTTAGTACTTGCATTCAACCTAGTGATAAGGTTAAGATATTCTGTGGAACACCTAGTTATATGGCACCTGAAGTTGTGGAAAGAAGAGAGTATCGAGGAGAAACTGCTGATATTTGGGCACTTGGAGTCTTACTGTTTGTGTCACTTACTGGAATTTTTCCATTCAAAGGAGCAACTGATGAAGAACTTTTCAAAAAAATATCAGTGTCAGAATACCCAAGAAGCTAACTATTTCAAAACAAGTTGGCTTTAGACTTGATTGAAAAAATGCTGAAAGTCAATGAACTTGAAAGACTGACAGCTCACTAAGTATTAAAATAATTTATTTTAGATGCTAAATCATTCATGGTTTAATGAAGGAAGAAGTTCATCAAGCAAAAAAAGACAAACTGAAGGGTCAGTTGAAGGTCGGAAAAGATTATATACTTTGACGAGCAATCAGGAAAACTAAGCCAAAAGAATTGCAAAAACAAACAAATTTGAGAAATTAAAATTTGATGAAGACAAATAAGAGCTTGATATCATCATAGAAAAGAAGTTTTTAGCTGAAACTTGCAAATAAAATTTGAACTTGTAGCTTCGCCTTGCATTGAAGTCTCCAACTAACAAGGAAATCACCAGCTTTAGGAAAAATAAACAACCTTAAGCTGTTCCGAAGCAACAAAACAAATAAAATTACAAATTTAGTTTCAAAAATGAGAAAAATACTACAAAAGGTGTTGGCCTAATTAAACAATCCTTTGTTAAATAAAGCGCAAGAGAGCATCGTTAGCAAGATGGTATGAAAAAGAAGTAAAAAACATCCAAGCCTCATCCCAAAGTAATTGAATTACTGAGAATGGAAATTAAAAAAAGGCAAAGTGAAGCAAGCAAAAGCAAGAGTAACACTCATCGTAATTGAGAGCAATGAGAATCAAAGCAATTGAGAAAATATTTTAATTTTCTCATTAATATTTTATGATTCCCAAGTTAATTTACTTATTAATTAATCAATGTATACAGTTAGAATATAACATGATAGAAATATTATATAACTCTAAATGCTGGAACAGTTATCAGTGGAGCTTGAGTACCCTTATACTGCAAATTGTTCAAAATGTAAAATAATACTGTTCGAAATTCGCTTGATAGACTAATTCGTTCGATGTAAAGCCTAAAAATAATCAACCACGAAGAGCAGAGATGGCGCCAAATTTTACATGCTTCACTTATAGCTCATCCCTTCGACAATTTCAATAAGCAAAACAAGCTATCTCAACAAATAGAAACCGTTCAATATGCAATTTCTCGGATAGGTAACCTGCGTAAGCTGCAAATAAGTTATCGGACTAAAAATTCTCACTGTTTCTTCAGATTTTCATCATCCTTAATTACTAAATCGAATATTAATTCGCACTGATAAAGTTACAATCAGAACACATAAATAAGATGTCACCAAACAGTTGCTGGAACGATTTTACTAAGAATGGGAAAATTAGACTTAAATTGATTAGCCTGAGTTTATTAATAGTTTTAGTAAAATTAACAACAAAGATAACGATAAAAATGATAAAGACAAGGACAAATAAAAATAAAAGCAGAAGAATAATAAATAACAAACAAAAGCGTAACACAAATAAAAATAAGCAACTAAAAAACCGAAATAGCAAATAAAGTAACAGAAAATATAACAATAATCCAAGCATTTACGTAGACAAATCGAACAATAAGCACAATAAAACAAATAAGTCATCGAAGAGATTGTATCATCAATTGATTTCTTTAATGAAATATTAATGACTCTATAAAAAAGAGTAACTCAAGCTGAAAATGTTTGTAACGTGCTCAAAGATCGAGTGGAAAAAATTATCCCTTTGCTGAGAAAGAAGAAAGATAATTGATTATATAGATTTTTCATTTTGACTGACAAATATAAATACAAATTATCATAATTTAAGCTGTCATGTTCTAATTCTTTGAGAAATCAAGTGACTAAATAGATCTTACTTTTTCCATGCGAACTGATAGCCTATTTTATATTAATTTTGATTATTAATATTTAAATAGTTAGTGCCTCTTCTATTTAATGCAGGATTTTCAGTGTACAATATTTTAAACCTGCTCACTTTCTCTTAGTATTGACGTCCATACCATTTTCTCTTAAATAGTGAAAATGTTTCATCTTCAGTGTGATACACAATTTTTTACACATATCTCTTCGCAAATCGAAGATGTTTAAATGTAGCGACTAAGAAAATCCATGTGCACATGAATGTTGTAACAATCTTGGTCAGAGTTCCGAATTATGTTTCTTCCATGTAAACACGAAATTTTTTAGAACTTGCTTTCCCGTCAAAGAAGAGGTATACTGTGCCGAAGATTGATATCATCATTAATAGAGTTCGCAACAAATGGTGAAAGTAAGGCTTGCCGGCAGTGTCATAGATTAAAATATCAATTTACTTCTTTAGCAAATCTTCGAATAATATTGCTTATTTTAGCTATTTTACGTCCTTTTTATAATTTTGCTGGGAAACTATCAGTTCATTCTTAAAGCTGTAATCTTTTCTCAAGCCTATCTTCATTTTAAAAAGATCTTACATTTCACTCTTTTATAAATCTTTCTTATTTGTCTCTTCATTTTTTTTATTAGGCTGAGGTTAATTTTCTTTGTCTTTATATGAAGGATCATTTTATTTATTTGAACTAAATGTGTATGTACTTCTTGGCATGAACATGGAATTATTATTTTATGATAGTATGAACGAATTCTTCAGTATATTGTGATGTTGAGCAAATCGAAATTTCAAGTTTTTCGCACGTTGAATACCGAAAATTGTAAGATTGCTTATTCTTGTGATATGGATCATCTTTATAAATAAGTATAAAATTCACATAATTAAATCGTATATGATTAAACAAATACAAAAATTAGCTTAAGATTGGATTTTCATTGCTGTTGAGCTGATCGAAACTGTTTGATTAAGTTTTAGGGTACCATTTATTTACTAATATTTCCAATATTAATTCTCTGACTCATAGCAAGTTAAACTAGAAACACAAGCTTCAACATCCAAAACTGCACATATTTATGATTCTGTTTTTCCTGCAAAAGCATCAATTTCTAAACGAACTACTGCAATTTAATTCTAAACTCAACACTTTTAGATTGCACTCCGTAATTATTGTGTTGAGTCCCTCGGTCTATTTCGTGCGGGTTGCCTTCATTAAAAGTGCCACATAACATAGCGTAGATGTCTCGGAAATGACATTATAATTTGTTTCGCCAGTATTATTTATCTACGCGAATATTTTTATCGATGACATTTGTCGATGTGCAGTCTGTGATCGACATTAGTATTTATTATTACTTCTCGTTTTCTTAGCCTTAGCTATCTTAATTAAATACAAAGTAAAATTAGAACAAAAATGCGCCTTTCCAGCTATAAACATAAATCTAAACATTTCTATTGAAATTTTCTTGCACTTAGTGATCATCAGGTATTGAAAAATTATTGAAAATACTCCAATTTTTCATTATTTTGTTAAAACTATTCTCGGCGCGTAGAAATGTTGCCTCATACAGAGACAGTTACAAAGGAGAATATGATGGCACAAATGATGCGGACGAAGGGTTCAATATTAAGGTTGTTGTCGTTGGCGATTGTAATCTTATTATTGGGGATTGCAATTTTGGAGATGAATATTTTGATTGTTATGTGCCTTTTTTTGTTTTAGGTACTAAATATTCAAGCTTTAGTTTCTTTGTATGAACATATGTGATCCCAAAAGTCGACAATCTAGAGCTCAAATGTTCATACTATTTTCTCTTCATCTTGATAATACAGCAGATATCATTGCTCATGCTTACTTACTATTGATATACTAACACCAAAATATTATAAACTTTAATAAATTAGCAAATCCAAAAACCCGGATAAAATGTCAATAAAATCGCCATGTAAAACAGTAAAAAATATTCTGCAAGACAGTATGGTTCGTATTCCGTACTTTCTATCTTGCAAGCCTACATCGATATTATGTGTATCGTTGAATTAAAATTGTACTGCTGAATAACTTGAAGCTGTGTTATTGGATATAAGGAAATAGTCATCCCTTGTTGAATATCAGTGCAAATTGTATTATGAGAAAGATGTGTCTTATAAACATGTTATTGTGCAATTTTAGAGTTAAGAAAAAGCAGTAAAATTTTATTCAAAACATGCGAAAAACTATGATAAATAGTACATTTCTGAGCCAAACCCTCAAATTTAACAAAGTTCAAACAAATACATGATATATTTCTGTAAAGACATAACTTCAACAGGCATAAACATGTAATAAACATTGTACAGTTTCGGAAGAGTAAGCATTCAAACTCCTGATACTCCGTTTCTTAAAAACATCATAAAATAAGTTGCCAAGCTGATTGTCGTTGAAGGAGTGCGGGCTGAGCAATAAATATTCAATTACATGCATCAAGTACTAGGCTCCGCTTCTTATCTTTTGGATTTCATGGATCCTGTAATGTAGTGATTAATCTTAGAAATTTATGACATCCGAATCCAATTATTATCGATGGAGAGTCTACTCGTATTTACAAGGCGATGGTGAGACAAATTATCGAACTGATCCATATCAAATGGTCGTCAATGGACCAGTATATTGGCCACCAGATGAAAACTCATAAAAATACGCTTATAAAATAATGACTCATCAATAACGAAATTTCATAACAAAATTATTGGACACACTAACCCCTCGTAAATTCCATGTGGACTAAGCAATGTCTTTCTGTATTGCTTACACAAATTCCTCTGTATAAATTTGTGCAATTATCGCTATATGTATTGTCGAAAGTTGTCATAAATTGAGTGGACCTGAATAGTAAATCAAAATAAATCGACAGGCATAGATAAAACACCTTATTGCTCTGTATTATTTGATATCGGATATTTTGTTTAACAGCTCCTCTACTATTTATCGAGATATTTTTACTGCTTTGTTACCTCTTCTGCTACAGAAAACACCAAAAATACCCGAGCTTGCTACTAAATTAACAGAACTTTCTGATACTTGGACTAAAAAATTCATCCTTTAATAATAATTTCTACGAGGAGTTACTCTCAGTTGTAAGCAAACTTTACCATCATTGTCAACATTAGGCATGTAGCAGATGACACGATCTGAGCACGAATCCTACAAAGAACTGCTATAAATTTAGTCAGCCACGTAAATTGAGGAATTATGCTGGAAATACGGTATCGCGTTTAGCAGTAATAAAATAAATGAAAGTTATCGGAATTTAGCTGCAGTTTTGGCCATGGATAAAAATGATAACAATGAGAATGATGAAATTGA
>APMI01013795.1_pt1 | contig 13262 bp, 4 predicted proteins | sample 667938 | NCBI WGS metagenome assembly APMI01 (sample SAMN01084076, study PRJNA167559) | wastewater metagenome | biome: Wastewater | place: Denmark: Ejby Moelle, Odense | collected 2011-11-28 | reverse complement strand
AGACTCAAAATTAGTACTAATTGTAATGCACAAAATGATTAAGAGGAATTTTTGAAAGCTAATATTAATTGTCTGCTCTCTATGATCCATGTTTGATCAGTTTGGAACTATTTTTTATTATAGGCCTATTATATTATTTATTTAAATAGACAGATTTTGAAGTCTCATCGCATATGGACTTTCGCAACATCTTCTCATTCAACTCACAGTAACAATAATAACAATCGTGCTTCCCTAACTTATCCTGGAACGAGCGTCTCATTGGTTTCGCCATTTGCTGTGCATTAGGTAATAATCATATCACAATTTTAGGTTACTTGATTCAGATTCTATCGTTTGGAGCCTTCTTGAGTCTAGCAACAGGTAACCCTGCCAAGTTTGCAATCATTTACTCCATCGGAAACTTACTAGCTTTTGCTGCGTACTCCTCTATTAACTTAGGACTGGGTTCTTGCTCGGGTTCAAGAGACAATTTCAAAACATGGTGGATAAATAACGAAGGATATGCTCAATCATCTATGTGAGCGCATTAACGGGCACTCTTGTCTCAGCACTCGTCCTCCACAGCAGACTACTAGTCTTACTATTTCTTATCATCCAAATCCCAGCCTATATTTGGTACTGTGCATCTTATATCCCATTCGCTAGAGACTGCATAAAGAGTTGTCTTCGAGGCATTACGGACAAATTTAGATGATCTTTTTATTACAGCAAGCCTTATTTTTATCATACAAACATATAGTCACAGTTATATATTATCAAAGTTCGCCCCATTAGTCTTACCAGTCGAAAGTTGTGTTCTCCATTATAAATTAAATCACGTTCTGGGCGCTGATCACTCGGTTTGCAAAATGTACAGGTTTGTCTTTCATGCGATGTCCATAGAATACAATCATTGGTGTAATCTTAACCTGAAACTCCAGTTTTCCCTCGATTTAGTTCTTGCTTAGATTGCATCTCAACAATGAGATATTTGTATTGTTTTGCAATTTATGCGTTAAAAACTTGAACAAATCCATAAATTTAGCTTGAAGTCTATCTTCATCTTTATACAGGAACAACAGCACATCCTTTGGTTCATCTACTAATTTTTACTTGAAATTCTGTAAGGTTAACTTCTGTTTGTGGTTTGTCTTCTAAGAACGCATATATAGAGGAGCTGTTAGATTCACTGATTGAAAAATGAAATCTTTGAGAGACTACTAAGTGTAGGGTTTGGCTGTCACAAATCTAGCATTATATCTTTGATGGACTGAGTATATTTGATCTTAATTCTCAACTCCAAGAGCGTTGAGTGCCTATTTGTACTGATCCATTGATGGCTATGTTATACATATTGTACTTCAATTATCATGAAAGGCATATCTGGGTACTATTTCGAGAGTTTTCCAAGTAGTGTGGTAACTCTTTTAACATCGGATTCATTTTTATTATCAGTGTGAACATAGACAAGTCCCAATTACTCTAAAAATAACTAAAAATGGTTACTTTGTTCAAACAATCTAAGCCATGGCTCTTCCTAAATTTAAAACAATTTAGCAAAAGATGTTCGTACTTATCGTCTAAGCTTATGAATATCAAAATCATATATGGGTTCGCCTTGAGCAATTTAAACATAAGATTAACTGACATTGGCATGATGCAACCAAATCGGATGATAAGGTTAAAGATAAGACAACACTGACATGACAGCCAATTCACTATGAGCTGCAGGTGGCCCATAATAGATAATTGATTCAGATTTGCGGGTTTTTGACATTTTTTCAAGCTATGATTTTGTTAATGTTGAGTTTATCACTTGCGTGTTCTTCTTGAGAAATTACAGTAATTCAGCTACTTCACGTTCCTTACGATACACAATCGGCATGTCAATGTTCTGCCAGAACAGTAGGATGGAAGGATACGCATACACATCATACTTCTCAGTGACTGTCTTATAGGCAGGCCCATCAATCTTCCCTAACACTAGTCTATCAATACTGTGGATCTTAGCTAGCTGCTCGAACTTCGGAGAAAATGCTTGACAGTACTGACATCTACCATTAATTAATATTATACGTGGTGGAGTAAAAGTACACCAGAGTGAACTTGTTCGTTGACAGTGACTGTGCTAACTTCTATGGTGTGAATTGTAGAGGCTTCACCGTTGACTGACTTAAAACCAGAGATTATATCAGAATGAGCAAAACAACTAAGGAAATCTTAACTGCGCTTAATCCCATTTGCTATTATATTATTAATCTTTTGTTATTAACTTAATTCAATTATTTAATTATCGTAGTATGATATATAATTTAAACAATTTTATTGAAATTATTGTCAACCCTCCTTAAAAATGGCTTTTTAATTATTGAAGTTGTATAAATTTGTTGTACTGGTTACAACCAAAATAATTTTGCATTTTTTCACATTAAATTTTTTTACCTTATTAAACCATAAGGTAGTGCAAATCAATTTCTGCGACACAAACTTGCATTCTAATTATACCAGTTATATAAATATCATTTATAACGTCTTGAAAAAGATGGCTTAAAATAGAGAAAATAAATATATAGGAAAATGTCAGTATTCTTCAGGCTCTCCTAAAAAACTTTATTCGTTAAAATACAGCAGTTTGTCTTTAACTTGGAACTAAATTTCATCATCGTAGTCCTAAAACTAAATTTGTTGATCAATTTATCTAATTTCCACTTCTGGCTCGAGCTGTTAAGAAAGACTGGAAAATAAATCTGGAGATGCTGGCTTCAATTTTGAAGCATGAGTTATTTCGTTCTACAGTATTTTCTCAATTTCCACTACTTTATTTTTTTTTAAATCATGAAGTTTTTAAATCGAGTCAACTAACAATTTAAGATCTTAAGCTGAAGAAATCAAGCTTAAGACTCTATTTTTGTTCGAAGAGCTTCTGATTTTTAGCTTCGTCTCATCTTCGTAAAGACTGGTAGTGAATAAGCGAATATTACCTAAATAATTTCATATTTACTTATGAGACATTATTTTTAACATTTATCAATAACTTTTTGTTAATAGTATTTAATAATCTTTTGCTACTGCATCAAACTTTTATATATAAGGTCACTGATTTGTGGAGGACTTTTTTTAGGATAGATCTCTCGATAGAGACTTACAAATTTATTTCTAATTCCACATTAGAACTTTCTTTTTATATCACGTGAGATTATGCCCAGGCTCTTAAATTTAGGCATTTTGGCAATTTACTTCCACTTACAATTGCATGCAACTTCATTCAGCATGATTTGATCTAAGGTAAAATTCCATTAATGTTTTTCAATATTGCAAATATATTTTACCCTGAATAAAAAACTTGATTTACTTTCCTTAAATTGCCTTCTTAGACTTAGGCTTGAACCCAGAAATGGTCTTTCGGCCAGCTTCATTGAATTAATTTCTAATTTTTTGGTATTCCATTTTATTTGTGTTTGGCTGCTCTGATACAATTTTCTTCAATATTTCCATCTATTTTTAGCTTAAATGGATTTTCGACTGAGAAGTATTGCTCATGTTTAATATATTATATCAATTCTTCAATAACAGAACAAGAAATGATTGCTACCTTTTGATTTTCTTCCTGTTTTACTTTAAATTTTATTTAAAGACTTACTTCTAACTGTCGTTTGAAGCCCCATAAATGACTAATTTACATTAGTTTCAGTCAAAATTAGTACTGATTGAGCTAACGGATAACTTAAAGCTTCTTTATTTTCAATTCTTTAGCCTCCCTGTTAAACTTTGCTTACTATATTATGCTAGCAAGTGCAGGGCATTAAATACAATTGTTTAAAACTGTCAAAAAGTGATTTATTGAGTATAAAAATGTGTGAATTTTTTAGCTAAGGAGTACTTTGAGGTGTCAATCAAAATCATTATAGGCATCCTCGATGATCAAAGATGCCATGTAGGCTTCAAAAATAGAAAATATTGATTTATTTAGATAAAAAATGATAAAAAAAAACTAAAATTTGCAGAATTTTATTTTTAAAAGCAAGGGGCGATCAATTGTATTTTTTCGCAGTTTATAATAAATTTCCAGATAATAAAAATAAGAAATTATAGGAAGTTTGAAATATTTTAATTTGGCAACCTAATACAATCATACATCAATATTATAGAATATCATAGTCAAACTGAAAAATCTTGATCATTGGACCGGTTTCGCTTCCAATTTTATTTTTTTATGCGTCCCAGTATCAATATTAAAATTTGTAAAAATTAGACTGAGCAAGAAAATAGTTAAGATTTTTAAATTTATTTAAAGTTTTAGTAGTGTAGAATTACCTTGAACATTACTGTATTGTTTGGTCACTTTTTGAGGTTGAACATTATGATTATGTAATTGATGATCAAGATAGAGTTGACTGCATTCAGCATATAAGCCAAACTTGAGTGTGATATTTTCAGCTCATTCAAATATTCAAATCATAATTTTGGATGTTTCACATTCTATTTGACATAATGTTTGATCATTCTTGTTTATTGAATTCGCAAACAAACATTCATATTTTCAAAAAAATATCATAGTTATTTTATTAAAATCATCATGCGCCTTTGTTTTTGTTCAACAAATCGCCCAAGACTACTTTACTGGTCGCGTAACGAGCCAGGTTTTTTTCATAGAGCGCTGAAAGTTTTGAAATCTTTTACTCCCTTGTTTCCCTTTCCACTACTTTGTTTGTCGTCTTAGGTTCTTGTTTTACAACTTGCGGCTTGACTAAGCTGGTTGGAATTAATGATATCTTCTTTGATTTCTATGATTCTTAAGTATTCTAAATGGTTTTTGTTATTTTTTGGCAGTCAGTGTGCTACTTGACTAATAAATTTTATTTATTTTATCTTTTGTGAAAGTTTTCGTACTTCTTTTTGATCGTCTTTGTCAGCACATTAGCTTCTTCTGTCAAAGTATTAAAATCAGCCATTCTAAGTATGCCTGTGCCTGTCCTATTTTTACTGACTTGAGCACTACAATCAAATGTATATTCTCCTCTATCTTCGAGGAAAGCCTAAACTTGCGTTGCCTTAGACTCCAAGATCGGTATTATTTATGTAGTTTGTATTTAAATTGATAGTTTCTTTTTCGGAGTGCAAGATCTCATGATGATCTTCCCTACTGATTGATTTCTCTTAGGAGTGAGACCGGTTATAGAGCCTGCTCGCTATCGACGCTGTGAAGGAGTCTGGTTTTGTGACTTAAATGATTTTGCAAATTATGTTGTTGTATAGATAAGCCCGGCTCTCTCCTTGTTTCTCTTTGTTTTCATGGCTATTTTATAATTAAAATTATCGACTACTATTTTTTAATCATATCTATAAACTAGTTGAAATCCATAAATGATTTGAATAATAGTAAAGTTGTGATAGAGAAGAATGGGATAGTTACTATAGATTTTCAATTGACAAAAATATTTAAATATATATTTACCAGAGTCTGAATCACAATATTAGTACAGTATTAGTGAGAATTATTTGTACGTAAAAAGCATAATAATTTCAAATATTTATATCATTTGTTACTTGGTCTTTATTGTCTGACTTCTATTTTTCACCCAGGTTCATGAATGATTTTATTCTTAACTTTCATTGTTCTAATTTTCTAAACGATCACACCCTACGAGGAATCGCCTGCATAGTTTTCAAAATTAGGCTGCGCTATCTGTGTTATTTCTACAACATAATGGCATTATTTGATCTTGTCGGATAGAACAGGCTCTTCCGATGGGATTTATGAAAAACTTTCATATTATTTCATAGCCTTATTTTTTTACAACTTCGGCCTAATTGCATGGTTGTTCGTATTTTACTTCTCTTGAGCTCTAGCTTTCTTGATGTTTACATTATTTTTGTTTGGTCTTCGGTGCGGCGGTGGACTTAATGATAGACCCATTAATATTTAGAAGATCAATGATTTTTTAACCTTGATAATAACTAAAAAATAGAATATTAATTCAAGAAAGATAAACGCATCAAAATATCTATAAATTTTATATCTCAATTGATAACATATTTATATCATGATTTTTATATCGTTTAGTAATTTAACTAAATATCAGCAAAATGAGGAAGCCAAAAAGAGGAGGGTCAACTAGATCGTATTCTCAGTTGCCAAAAATGTCGATAAATGCTTCAAGATAGAAAGTTAAGCTATAAGAGCTGTATATGGGTTAGAGCTATTCTTCGGAAGAGAGACCGGACATTACAAATAATGCGGCATCTATGAATTATGCCAATTTATCTTAGAATGACTAAATAATGGAAAAATTAGAGTATATACATGAGGAAAATACTTTAAAAGCAGATTAGTTTCCTTAGACTTTGATATAGACATTAAAATTTGTGACCACTATTGATACTTACAGCAAAATATATGGTCATTTGGTTGTAGATGAAAATTTCTCCATCATCTATGCTGATAGCCAAGCCAAAGAAATCTATGAAGCAAGCTTAAACTCTTTCTACACTCATAGTTTGCTTGACTTGATTCTCTTACAGGATCGATAAAAATTTGTAAATTACTGCAATCAAATTATTATGAATTCTAAATGGGTAGAATACCTAACTTATAGCAGAATGACAGCGAGAAAATTTCAAGATTGTCCTGAACTTGAGCATCCCAATAATATGGATTACTTTTTCAGATATTTGAAGATTCTCAGTTCACAAATTATTCCAGTTACTTTAGATTTTACCTAATTTTAAAAGTACAGTGAGCTATTTTGGAATAGAAAATATCTCAGCAAATGTTAGAACTTAAAGATAAAATGCTTTGTCTTTAGGACTCGTTATTGTAAAGAGTTTCCAGATTTGTCAGGTTATGAGTTTTCATAGGATCCCATAATCAAGAAAATGTAAACAGCCATCCTCAAAAAAAGAATTAAAACTGGTATCAAGCTTGAGAAAGTTGGATTAAAATTTGACGTCAATAAATTCATCTCTGAAGAGTAGCCTGTTTCTGTTGATTCAGTACTGCAAGGTCTATAAGCTGAATGTAAAATTAAACATTAGTGTCGATATAAACAGACGGACTCGGGTTACGATAGCGACACAGATATTAAGCCTCTTCTCAAAAAGAAATCAAGTATTAGGAAGAATAAGAATTCACTCAAATAATGTAATGAAAAGAAAGATTAAACTTTAGTGAAATTTGAACAACAAGAAGCTGATCAAAAGTTATTGACTCAAAAAAATAATTAAAAGGTAAGACAAAAAAGAAAAAATGGCAGGTATTAAAGAAACAGAAAGAATAGACTAATGGAAGATTCTATTATTGTTAATAAATATTAAATTAAGCAAACAAATGTAGCAAAAGGATAATTCTAAATTCGTTTAATTAATGCATAAATGAAAAGCGATGAAAACTCCCAAAAGGAATTAGAATAAAATTCATAAGGTTCACGGGTACCAATTCGCATTCTAGATTCAGAAAAGACTAAAATTAATCAGGATTTGAATCATATTATGCGGCAGTAGATTTCTGATTAAAAGTAAAATAAGTAAAATAAGATTATATTTTTCAACTATTAATCAGACTAGTACAGTGACTCGACTCCACAAACAAGAAAGCACGTCAAGTAGTAAAAATACAATATCTTTGAGGATTTGAGAAATGATGATGATTACATTGATCAGTTTTTCAACTGATAGTCCAAATCATCAAATAGGAAAGCATACTACTTTTTTGTGGTGAAGGTGAGGATGTATGATTTAAAATTATTGTGATTCTTTTAGTTATGATGTTTCATATATAAGTAGGAGTTTATACCCTATTGATATAAAGATTTGTAAAACATGAGCAGACAAACAGTCGTATTGGTAGCCTTAGCTGCAGTGCTTGTCGGAGCATTCTACTTCTCCACTCTTGAGAAGAAGGATGAGTTCAAGATTTGGAAACAAAAGTTCGGTGTTGAATACAGTGAATCAGAGGATCTGTATCGAAACCTTATTTTCCAACAAAATGTCGACATCATCAACGCACACAACAGCAAACAAGACAGAACCTACGATATGGGCTTGAACCAATTCAGTGGCATGACCGATGATGAATTCGCCAAGACCATGCTTACCCCTAAGCCATACAACCCTGAATGGGAAAATGCTGACGTCACCATCAGAGCCGACAACAGCGAAATCGACTGGACTACCAAGGGTGCAGTCTCACCCATCAAGAATCAAGGAAATTGCGGTTCATGCTGGGCTTTCAGCGCTGTTGCAACTCTTGAGTCTCTTTCACTTATGCAAAGTGGAGGCAATGGTAATGCTATCTTGTCAGAGCAACAACTTGTTGACTGCTCTTTTAAGTATGGAAACCAAGGCTGCAATGGAGGCTTCAACTACAAAGGTTTGGCCTATGTTAAGGACAATGGTATTTCATTCGAGTCTGAGTATCCCTACACTGCTAAGACCCAAACTTGCCACAAGACCGGAGGCTCATTCAAGATCGGAAACGTTGTGACTGCCAAGGGATGCCCTGGAATTCAAACTGCTGTTCTTTCAAGACCCATCGGTGTATCAGCTGATGCCACTAACTGGAGCAGATACGCAAGCGGAGTCTTCAACAATTGCGCCACTAAACTCAACCACGACATCACTTTGGTTGGCTACAATGCTGAATCATGGAAAATTAAGAACTCATGGGGAGCTACTTGGGGTGAAAAAGGATTCATTAGACTCGCTATGGGCAACACTTGCGGTGTTTGTATTGACCTCTCACCTTGGCCCACTGCCGCATGATCACGTATATAGTTTATTGTATTGTAATTAATTATTTCGTTAATAAACATACCGAAATGCTGGCAACTCCGAAATCGTCACCAGGCCATACCTCAGTTTTTCCCCAACCTACTCAATCTACCAACATGAACAACCATAATACTGATCAAGTGAGGTACAATGTTATCAAACATAGGCACACAGCAACCCAGCAGAACACAGTTTGGATAAATTCGCATAGTACTTTATTACAAATGGGTCAGCCACATCCCCAATCGAACACTAGCTATACATCTAATAATAACAACACAGGTAGTACTACAAATGCGCACAGTAGTCAATAAATGAACAAAATTATGCTACTGATGCGGGAACAGATTTAAATTGCAAATAAATTCTATTGTGATAAAATTAAACTACTCATCCAAGAACAAGCTAAGTACAACATCTATTAATATTAGGGAAATATGTGCATTTAGGGATAGACTGCATCAGAATTAACGAGAATTAGCTAAGAAAACTCATATCATATAACAGCTTAGACTATAAAGATAATCGACTCCTAATAAACGCAAGTTATCTATATTTTCACAGCAGCAAGATCAATCACAACTGGTAACTAGTGTTAAACCTGACCAAAATGCTCAATTGCATGATAAGATAACTCAATTAACATCCCGGTTGCAAGTTTTATAGGGTAATATTGCCGAAAAACATGAACAACAAAAACAAATGAATAGAAAAATTGACAGTTTTGAAAAAAGTACAATTAAATTGATGTCTGCTAAATTGGCTTCCTGCACAAACAAACTGGATCAATATCTGATTAAAAAATAGCGATAAATATAGAAAATATATGGTGATCTGAGTATAATAACAAAACAAAACAAAGATCAGCATATAGTAAATAATGAGCACCCAAGTATACAACTCCATAAAACAATATCATCTCCACTACCATTATCACTAGTTCCACCATCACTTTCATCACAGACTCAACAACCCCAGTCTTCAAATATAGCCTCGAAACTGGTGAGAGTACAGAAGGACATTCAGTAGTTGAAACAAGAAGTAGCAGAATTTAAGAGTAAAGAGTATCATTATGATAACTGTATGGTTGACAAACTCAAACAATAAATAACAGGTATTAAAGACAACATAACTATTATACAACAACAACAAATAGATAGAGAAAGAGAAAAATAGAAAAATAGTAGAAGTAAAGTATAAATCAGAATGGCTACATAGGGAAATAGAGTCAAAGAGTTTTAAAGTTAGAAAATTATACCTAACAATAGCTTTAGAGAGAATAACTCAACTTTAATGAAGAGTTAAAAAATGACAACAACAGCACACACTTTAAATAAGTCCCCACAACCACGACAGCCATTACCATAAGCAAATTCGTATCAAGCACCTAAGGTGCATATTACATATGGTAATAATAATAATAATCAAACACATCAGGGTAATCAAAATCAGAGAGATCATAAAAATAATTTACAGTATCACAATGGTGCAAATACCCTACTGATGAACCATTCAACTCCGAGTCTGCATCGAGAAGTCAGCGATGGCGAACGCATTCGAGGATATAATCAAGGGAATCAAACAAACACAATCCCAGCTCATTATACAAATGGCAATAAATAAGGAATGGGTCCGTTGGTGAAAACAATGACTCCATCTCATAATGAGCTGAATTACACAACAAACCCTCGCCAATAAAATAATTCCCATTTGAAAGCCTAATTTTTCTAATAAGGGGCATCATAGTAATCCATATAGTACTAATAATAGCACTCATCTTCTTGCTAATAATATGACTAAAACCAAGACTAATAGTAACAAAATTAAGATATATAACAGCGACTAATCCACACTATCAGAGAACAAGGACTATCTATGCCATTACTTGTGGAAATTGATCAGACTGGATGCTTGAAGTGTATGAATAATGGTATGTATCTTGTTGATGCTAATAGTGATGTGTTTTATCTCAGTTAACAGCAAATGGCGGAATTTACTACTAAAGGGATACTTAGATAAAGAAGTCAGCTTACTGCATCTTAAAGAAATAGGATCAGATGATGAGTAAAGATATAAATAAATGATTTTAATTGATCTGCAATTTTCATATATAACATCTACAAAAATATAACTGTAGTAAAAATAAATCAGTGTTCTTCTTATTTGTTATTCTATCAAATAACTTATGAGTTCTTAACGGTTCTACTAAGTTAAGATACTTTAGATTCTGTACGCCCTTATCTTCTAGGCGTCTTCAGAATATTCCTGCCATCAGAGCTATTAGTATCCCAGGCTTTCTCACCAATTTAAGTCTTTTCCTGTTTGTATTTATTTAATTAATCATCAATAGTGCCAAACTCATCGATGTCGATACCAACAGGCATGTTCTTCATCTTAGTGGACAGCAAATTATATGCAAGAGTACTATTGTGCGGTTTTACTGAGTAAGATTGTGAAACTGATGAACTACCTAAAGAAATCTTTGGTTTATGGATTGAGTTTTTTGGGGATGCTACATTTTTTAGCTTTTGATACTATTTGCTAGCATTAGATCGGCTTTTACTCAGACTCCTCTCTAAAATTTATTCAATATTTTTGTCTCTCTCCTTCTTTTATTCAGGGACTGATTTAAACATTTTCTTGAACTTTTTAAATTAGTCTTCCATTAGACTTATTTTTTTCTATTTTTATTTAATTTTTGTATTCATTTTCTCTATTTCAGCATTTTTATCCTCTATTTCATCAAGAGCCTTTTCCAACTTGCCCAAGAGAGATTCAATAGTGTCTTAAAGCTATTGACACGACTTTTATGATTCAAGACGCAACTAAAGATTCTTTAGTTAAGATACTCGCAATTTCTATTGTAGCTGTGATATTTTCTAAGATAGGGAACGAATCTAATTATTTTTTAATGATATTTAAGATGTAATCTTTTAATTTTACACCTTAAAGTATTGTTTCAACTCAACATTTTATCCCTATAGTTGCAGACACTCAAACATTTTTTCACTATATAGCTTCAAAATTTCCTGAAACTTCGCATGAATTTTGGCAAGTTCAGGGATATGAGTGTTCTTGAATCCGGTTGTCAAAAATTTTCTTTCGTTTCCACAATATTTTAAGGCTTCAACTGTCGTTTAACTTTTCATTGACTGTAAGAGTTCATCAGTTATTGAGTTTATTTCATCAAAAATATCGCTTTATTAAAGACAATTCTGCTATTCAATGATGTCTGATCTTTTGCGGATTGTAGGAATCTGTGCCTTACTTCTACTTGATGATAGAGGCAGACTTGGTGTTTCAGGTACATTCAAGTTGACAAGTAACTTTTTAAGAATTGTTAAAGCAGCTTTTAGTGTAATGACTCTTGAACTGAATTCATAAGTCTTTTAGCCACCTCTACTGTCACTGATTTTGATTTGATACTCAATTGCTCGCTAAATATTCTTTAAACTGTTCACATTAAATGAGAATTCTATTAAATTCTCAGTTTTTTGAATAAGTTCACTGTCAAGCTTTTTTAGATCTTTAACTCTGTTATCTTATTATTTTTGAATATTCTTCAGTTCAGACACTGCTTAATCTCTTTCATTAGTTAATTATTTAAGCTATGCTTGAGTTATTAAAAGCTTCTCGTTGGAGTCATGCAGAAAAAATATATAATTAATCAACAATTTTGTTAACACTTAGGTGTCTGATGGAGTATTTTTACGCACTCGTCGAGATTACAATGATTAATTAAGTTGTTATAAACATGGTTAAATTATTTCCTAGGTAGACTTAAGAAATATTTTACCATTCTTTGGATTTATTTTCAGAAATTTACGGAACTCTTTAGCAAATTATTCAGGTACGTAGTTTTAGTTATATTTAATCTATATTTACTTAAGATGACTATTTTATTCTACAATACTGGTTCTTGCACAATTATTAATCTTCATAAAAGATTCTCTTTTTGTCCTTTTATCAATAGCCGTAAAACATCGATGAAGCACACCCAATCCTTTAACTTTGGCATTAAACTTAGACTTTTGCTACTTAATTTTACAAAACCCATCAGATTTGAGCTTGTTTACTATGGTATTGCCTTTACCGACAATTTTACTTACACTGCGATCTCTGGCTTACGAGTACTACACATTTTTCTTCAATTTATCAAAAGAATAATGCAAATTATGTGTTAACTTAGTTCTTAGTAATGAATATATGAGATGTGCGATAGGTGTCGGGTAGAAAAGTTTACGGTCAATTGACAAATCATCCAAACTTATATTTTTAGTTGTTGACTGACTACTGCTATCGTTAAGTTAATTAGCTTATGTGCGCTGTTTCCGGTGTGCTAAGTCTTATTGGGTTTTGTTATGGCTGCCTTTTCTTTCAAACCGTCTCATTCTAATAAATATATTATAGTATCAAAATATAAAATTTAATGCTCTATTTACAAACTCACATTTTAATATCAAAATACTATTTAAATATTAATTAATTACAGTATATGCAATATCGGATCT
>APMI01026361.1_pt1 | contig 13266 bp, 10 predicted proteins | sample 667938 | NCBI WGS metagenome assembly APMI01 (sample SAMN01084076, study PRJNA167559) | wastewater metagenome | biome: Wastewater | place: Denmark: Ejby Moelle, Odense | collected 2011-11-28 | reverse complement strand
GGAGCGTAGATTATTAAGTGAGGAAGTACTTCTCTGGAAATGATCTTTCAGCATAAATCAAGACTGTTATATATATATTTATTTATTAATTGTTAACCCAAAAAAACTTTTCAACTCAGTAAAGCAATCAAGCACAATAGCTCACTTCTTCTTGAGGATAAAACCCATAGGTTTTTCATATGGTTCGGTATTCAATCGCTTTTTCCTGTAATTGTGCGAGGGATACTCTTAATTTATGGCCCGATTGGTAAACTCCTGCGCCTCTCCACCAACTCTCCCTTCCCTCTTAGATTAGATGGCATCATTTATATAAGATCGCAAACTCGATATCCTCTGACGCTCAGATCGTAAAGTCTCCAAAAGTAAAGTGGCGGTTTTGCAGCTGAGCTTTGAATTTTTAATCTTAAACTGTTATTTTTTAAATTTTTGCCCATCTGGTACATCTTGTTAGAACAGGTTATACTATGTGACGTTAGTGAGCTCAGCAAACTCTTGCTCATCATCAATCAAATCAAAACCCTCCTCGTTTAGTGGGTAAGTATACATCTTGTTAGCAACTGACCTCAAAAACTTCTGCTGAATTTACTACTTGAAATCCTATAGGTCATTTTAGTCAGATTCTTAAAACATTTTTTTGCGAGAGCTTACCATGGAGGAACTCATGCCAGTTTGTGAAGCAAACTCTGAAGCAATGGAATCACCATGTTATAAAATATTGTTCATTTAATTATACAATTGATCGAAATTATGCCTGGACACATTCTGGTGACTAAAATTTATTTTCCTTTGACATTTATTACATCAAAATTACTATAAGATGTTTTCCAAACGATTGTTTTCTGTGAATAGTGATTCTAATTAGAAAACTTATGAAGGAAGCGGAGGGCAATGCGAGTGAGTCGGAGGAGTAAATTTTGCAGCCTATTTCGAAGTTCCACCCACCGAACTAAATCATCAGTAAAAGTTACGCTCCAGACTAGAAGCCCATCTTGAAGCTGATGTAAATTTCCAAATATATCAAGGCGACTATAAAAACCGGAACTGGGCACCTGTCTGTAGCTAAAGAAAAAATACAAGGCTATTTTCGAAAGTGAAGACACACTTGGTTACGAGTACAGTTATGCTTTGAGCAATTAAATAGTATATCTGAAGTTAAACAATCAAAACTATTTTCGGTATAAGTCCAAGACCGGCAGCTTCAGATTTCTAGCAGGATTATTCATTCCATTAGATCGACTGATTTCAACATAGGTCAAGAACAGCAAAAACATATATAAGACTCTAGCAGATATCGAGTACACAGAATATAAGGCGAGCGCTGAAGATTCATTTGGAAAAAACTGCAGACATACAAATCTAAATACTCTACGCTTCAGCTCAAACTATGAGTCTGGCAACCTGTTTATCGCCATGAAAGTAAACATATATTTATTTAGAAAAAACAGTACTAGTACGATCTGATCTTACAAAATGATATAAACTCGAAGGGCAACACACAATGGTTTAATTTTGTGGTCTAGTTTCAACAAGAAGCAACCTATAAGTTTAACATTCTTAACTTTGTACTCATTACATTATTTAGACTAAATCCTACTCTCACTACGAGGATGGCATGCGAATAGTCTATTATTCCTACAAATAGCAAGAAAATGGTAGTCCTGGATGGCATCGTGGATGCCTTAATATACGCTACTAATAAAGCTCAGTTCACAGGTAAGATTCTGATTACAAAAAGTATTCCTGCCTTAAGTTCGAGTATACTTGCTCATTTCCTAACGACAAGGTCATTTTCTCTTACTTCTATCCATACACTTCGCTAGAGCTGGAGAAATTTCTGAAGAAAACCCTTTATCGTAAAATTAATGTTCACATGAAAATGGAGAAGATAAAAATTAGCGAAACAATATCCGGACTTCCTATTTACGTTATTTCAATCCAGCATAAACGAAACCATAAGCATTAAGTCCACCTAACTTCTAGTAATAAGAACCTGAATAATTCAAATCTAAAACCTAATAAAAGTGTGGTTTTTATTGCAAGACAGCACTCGGGCGAAACACAGGGCTCATTTATAACTGAAGGAATAATTGATGCTCTCATGGAAAATGGCTAAATCGATTACTTGAAAAAGAACATAGATTTTCATATATTTCCTATGACTAACATTGATGGAGTTCTCTACGGAAACTATCGTACAAATTTATCAGGTGCTGATTTAAATAGAGTGTGGCGCAATCCTAAGAAAGAACTACATCCTGAAGTCTATTACATTAAAAAATATCTGAACGTAATCAACAAATAGTCGCCAATTGCTCTAATTGTTGATTTGCATGGGCACAGCAAATCTTTAAACTCATTTTTCTATGGAAATCCTGTCAGAAAAGATTTATCTGCAACCCCAGAAGACTCAAAAATATTTCCTTATGTTTGTAGTAAAAAGATCAAACAAATTTCTTTTTCGCAGTCAACATTTACCATTTCATAGGATAAGAAGAATTCTGCAAGAGTTGTTCTATCATAAATGTTTCCTCGTGCGAATGTATATACATTAGAGAGCTCATTCTATGGTTGGCAGAAAGATCAAAACACTATTATTGAATACACACCATAGAATTTGCGAAAAATTGGTCGTGACCTTGTTATAACTTATCTTTAATTCGACAAACTATGCTAGAAAAATCCTCAGATCAAAGAAAAGTGGGCTAAAGAGATTCAATAGTTAAAATCTAAGAACGAAATAAAAGATTAGGATGCAAATGATGACAACTCTGACAGTGAAGCCTAGCTTTAACTTATAGATATAGAGGAAAATTGTGACAAATTTTCACTCTTTGATCTTTGCACTCAATAAAAATCCCTGATGCAGTCTAAGAAAGACCTGCTTAATTCATTGAGTTCACTTAAAAAATAGAACAAGTAAAACTTTATCGCTCGAAATGCTTTAATGAAAACTCAAATATATCAGAGAGCCCCCCGATATAATCAAAGAGCTTTATCACCTAAATAAAAATCTAGTATGGCAAAGTTTAAGAAGTAAATGAAAGAGAAGAGCGCTGAATAAGTTCAATCTGGCCAAGGGTTTCTTTCTATAATAAAGATAAAAACGACTAATGAGCTAGATCCTTTCGGTCCGGCCTGCAAAACATAATCACTTGAATCTTGGGGAGATAGACAAAAATCAGAAACTAAATTTTCAAAATAAAATATTATTGAAAAACTTAAAAGAAAGAAAATAAAAATTGAAGAAGCGGTGAATTCAAGTTCAGGGATGAAGACATTTTTAAGAACAATGGGAATTCCGTTGGAGCGTAAATTTTTCTGATTATACCGTATATCCTAAGTTTAATAATAAATTTAACAAATATAAAATTAGAAATTATTTGATGAAGTACCCAGTATATTCAACTCGCACGGTCTACCCCGAAGATATCGAGTGTGTGTGGTCGCCTCAAAATAACAAGGGTGGCATATACATTGGCAATTTAGAAGCCTCGCAAAACTTGCAGACCTTGAAAAGTACTAGTACTCTAAGACAGAGTATGGAATAAAAGCAGTTCTGACTGCAGCTCGAGACATCCAGTTAAGACACCCAAAATCGTAAATACCGCACCACTTGCATATTCCAGGCGAAGACCACGAGAGATTTGATTTAGCGCAGTACTTCGACTAGTCTCTAAAGTTTATCGACTCTAAGCTGAAGTAGACAAATATTTTAGTGCATTGTATGGCTGGCATATCCAGATCTGTCACATTGGTGCTAGCCTATTTGATGAAGCATCACCGGATGACATATGACCAGGCATTCAATACTGTCAAGCGCAAGAGAAGAATCGTAAATTTTTACTTATGCAGATTAACCCGAACAACGGATTTATTAAACAACTCAAAAATTTCGAAAAACATTTACAGTTCCAGAATTAGGCAATGAGGAGAAGCTATGATCATTTTAGAGAGCAGACTGAACGATAAAAAACTTCTGAATTGAGAAAGTCAATAAGCCCAAATCTATAGACTCGTCAAGCATTACACTCGTCAATACTAAGAGAAGCATATCCGCTACATTAAAACAATAATGCAAGATACTCGACAGTTGATCAGCAAAGAGAGCCGATTCAAGATGCCAAATACGCCTTTAACACTAAGTATTAGATTCCAATAAAACACACTAAGAATCCAGAGAGTTCGTATGGTTCTTACAGCGATATGAACAAGGAGCTGGACCAGAAAATAGCGACAATTAGAAAGAAATACATGGAAGCTACTGACTTGCTCAATAGACATAAGAGCGTTAACAAGAATAGCAGGCTCAACTCCACTACCTATTTTAACAATTTCAATGAAGGTGCAGCCAATAAGAGCCTTTGGACTGAGGACTTGATGACCTTAGATTACCCATCGCTCAGAAAAGTCGTATCGAACAATCAGTAAGTTCGACAGTCTCGCACTAGCTCGTATGCTCACTATCGAAACCCGGCAACCACTGGCTACCTTTACTATTAGTATGATTTCTGAATTTTTACAGCTACTTATTTAATATTCAATAGCAAATATTATTTTATCACCATGATTGCTCGATTTACCATGACTGCACTGGACTGAATTATAGACTTGGCTCTTTTAATTTGACTTTTAATATGGTTGAACCATTTTGTTTGTCCTTTTAGCGTTTACATTGCTTCCCCTGCTTCCTTCCCTTCTTGGTATGTAAAGCTCGCGACTTAAGTCCTGTTGCTGAGTCACTACTGCTTGAATCGTTTTCTATTGCAATTATATCTATACGGGAGTAGTGACAATCTCTGATGAGCTCATTTATATATTTATTTCCAATTGAGTCTCTTACTTTGGCTTTATGATCAATACGCTAGATGTGCTTCTTATATTTTCTAATTTTACGCGCACAGACTCCACAAATTAACGTATCGCCTATTTTATCCGGCTATTTGACAGACTCATTTTGCTTTGAGCTTTTTATTATGTCTACAAAATGGTTGTACTTGCTTCGGAACTTCATTTATTCTGCTTAGAGTTAAAACTACTTTATTCAATATGTACTGGATCTGCTTCAATAAGGAAAGCGGGAGTCCAATATTTGTTATCCTTGTTGAAGGAAGGTATTGTTCTAAGGTACTCTCCACTTTTGTCATCGATTAAAGGAGCAAAATTCACTTAGATGTTCTCAATACTATACTCCATATTTCTGTTTCGCAATACGAAATCGTAGCGAGAGTCATGAGAGCTTTCTTGCCAGCCCAATGAAATACTATCAAATTAATTTATTTGAGGGATTACTTTAGAGCTGATTATGACTTTCTTAGAGTGGTGAATATTCGAGCGCGGTGAAGACATCGTGTTCAGAATATAATGAATAGTATTTCTAACAATAAATTGCGCAATTTTAATAGTTTTTCCAACTACTAAATTATAAGTTTATCTAACATCAGTTTTCCTCGGTTTAAATAACCTTGAAGTTTTCAATTTTAGAGGAGGGTGGCAGAGTCCATATGTTTTCGCATCTTCCCCATCTCGCGTTTTAGCAAATCATCTTGACCTCTATTGCTGACTCAAAATCGTCAGGAGTAACTATATAGTAGGCATAGTCGTGAAGGCATTAATTGCATCGAATTTCTACTTTGGGAAGTGTATTGTCCATTGCCATTTACTTGTCAACTTTAGAAATTTTTGAACCTACATAAGAATTCATTTACCTGGCTTTAGCTATTTGTTGTAAATTATGCATTGTTCACCTTAGGAATTTTGAAAGTCTACAAACTTTTTATCGCATAGCTTGCATTTGAACTCCAGCTTTTCATTAAGCTCTTTGATAGGGGTCATAATGTTTTTGCAAGTACCACAAAAATACATTCCATACACATTAAATGACTCGTCTTCCATTTACTATTCATAGTCGTGTTGACTCCCGCCGGACCCTGATAGGTTTTGCGACATCTTATTAATTAATACAAAGACTCTAATTATTAAAGAATGGGAGCAAATCATCAAAAAATAAGAAAATTAAACTATTATTAGGTTTTTGCATTTTTTGTAGACTTGCGAGAACCTCTCATGCGGGAAGCCTTAATTACTATGGATTATGTCTCACAACCTATGTTCTCTTTTCCTTGACTTATTTTTAGTATATTGAATGGAGACTCTGGTTTACGGGTTGCTGTTTGTTGTATATCGTTGGACAATTTTTCTATTAAAGTACTTGTTCTTTTGGAATTCATCAAAGAAGGTGGCTTTGTCTCAATTTAATTTTGACCCTGATCATGTGCACATATACTAATCCTTTGAATTCGATCTGTCAAAGCTACTAAACTGCGTTGACTTTCTTATGATCCTACTGACACTGTATCTTTGTTTTTATTTATCCACATATATTTAGTATCCTTACAGTTATCTTTTACTTTCAAATATTTCAAATATTAGCTTGCTATTTTTAACTATGTAATTTTATTCTCATTAGTTTCTCTTTTGATAAAATCAGATGATGGGCTGAGTATAGATGCAATTAAATTCTTCTCTTTTTCTATTGTGAGCAAGTCCTCATCAATCCAAGATTGAACTTATTCATAACTATTTGAAAAGCAGTTAATTAAATTATTGCATTTCTATAAAATTTATGACTCTTCTTTGGCAAGCTAGGCTTTGATTTTTTGATACTTTTCTACAGCATCGTGTTTCAATTTATTTATGTTTTAAATTTACTGCTTTAACTTTATTTTTTTATCATCTGAAGCCCTCACTAGCCCTTCAATAGAGCAATTTAGTGAATAAACCTTCGATGAAAGCTATGATTGAATAGCTAGAACAAATTTTTTAATTGATTGAACTTCATGGCTTTTATGGCAGCCGTGGATAGCACATTATGGGCAAATGAACTCATAGTTGCAGTTGAAGCAAGCGTACATCATTTAGTACTAAGGGTGCTTCTTACATATTAATGAAATATCTGCTACTTTATTATTTTCAATAGTGTTAGGATCTTTATCTTACCTTTTACTTTGTTTGCTCCTTTATTTCGTCATTTTTGTAGTCGCTTTCTGACCGGTATTGTGAAGATGAACATTGATATGATTATCACGTTTATTTTCATACAAAGATTACTATGTGCAATCTTGATAAAATCCCAATCTACTTGCAGCTTCTTATGATAAGTCTTTTTGTTCAAGATACTCAATAATATCGCCATCAAGATAAGTCTGATACCGGCAGGTAGGACACGTAACTATTGATATTTTAGTATTGCGGATCCGGTTAGCGCATGAAATGCAAAGTGTGTGCTAGCATTCAAGTGTAAGAATATCGTGAGGTATTGTTCGGCATAAAGAACAACTTTTCCGACTCATCCTGTTTTCGTTAATTATAAAAATATAATCCCACTATTATAAAATTTACAATAAAATATGATCTATTATGTATTACTGAATATTTTATACAAATCTATTGATATAACTAATTTTGATTCATATTGTCAATAAATTCTTAAACAGGGACAAAGTAAAAATAAAAAGAGTCGTATCCGGGAATTGAACCCGGCCTTACAGATTGAAAGTCTGGCGTCATCACCGATAGACCAATACGACTTGCTGTATATTCGATATTTATTTTAGATTCGTTAAAACCAGTTTCAATTTATTAGCTTCAATAATAATAATAAATACATGAAGTTTTTGGTTTCTTTTGATAAGTAAATCGGACATTCGCCCATCTAAAAGTAAGTAGCGCCTACATGCACGGTTGAAGACCTGGAAGTAAATTGATGTGTATTCAGATTCACATTTCCTTAAGCTTTGAAGAAATGCACAAATGTAAACTTTTGTATCAGGGCAAACCCCTCAAGAACAAGGAAGCAAAACTACACGATATTTTCAACCCTGACAATGAGACAGTAAATCAGGTGACAGTGGCCTACCTGAACGAGCTGGAATCATTCGGAAAGGATAGTGTACTGAATGCAAGTAAATACTCTGAACTGATAAAAACCAACATAATTGCAGTCGTAGGCGTAATTGCGCTTGCTTTAATCGTCCTGTTTGTAACTTTTAGTTGAGGCCATATGATTGTTTATGGCAAGAGAGTGCTTGGTATTGAACTTTAACAATTCATAAATTGAATATTAATATTATTTAATAATAATAAATTCAATGGCTAAAGATAAGAATCACTCATCGAAGAACCAGAACCATAAGAACCACCAGAACGGTATCAAGAAGCCAAGAAGGCAGAAGTACGCCTCACTGAAGGGAGTCAACCAGAAGTTCTTGAGAAACAGAAGAAGATGTGTACGAAATGACCCCAACATCAAGAGACCTAAGGCCCTTGAGAAAAGAGTTAAAGCATTCAAAGCCAAGACCGCATGATTATGTGTTCACATATTTAACATATGAGTACTCATATTAGTATATATTAATCACGTGATTTTCATTAATGTAAGCGAGACTATGTAGAAGAGCACAAATCCAATAACCAGATACTGTAATTGCTGTTTCGATATTTGAATCTGTCCTGCACTTGCTGCATTCGCTACTTTCTCTGACTACTCTGAAGGAGTTATTTCCTATTGTTTGCTATCTGAAGAAGAAGTGTTAGTTTTAGCCTATGTAAATCTTCTAGATTTTTCACATTTTTGAATAGTAGCAATAATTTTGGTAATAGACTCCTTCACGTTCGAAATTATAGGACCTTTAACTAATGAATTGGAAGACGGGTCCTTTGTGAATTTGACTTGAGCAGTGATAACGAGCTTAACTCCTTAATTTTGTTGCCTCATGCAGTACTTGATATGCACTTCTATGTTCTAAGTGAGTGAGAAGCCTTTAACTGTGCTCAAAACATCAATCACAAGTGCGTCTGGCCCTAACCAATAATAAGTCTCCTTTTAGTAGCATTTGCCCTCACCGCCGCTTGACAGAAAGGGAATTTTGGGAAGATTTTTCCCATAATTGTGCTCTCGAATGGATGTTGTCGGGTAGTGATTTTCGGGAGAAGTTTCTGTCTGGTACATGAAATAAGTTGGAGCATTGGGATTTATAGGAGTTGATGTGGCATTTTTGGCCTATATCAATGTCATCGCATATTATTTGAAAGTCTTATACTTTGCTGAACCAAGTTCGAACGAGTCATCGCTGAAATAGCGACGATAAATGACAGGTAGCATTGATCCCTTTAATACTCCTTAATAAACAATTATTTCATAGTTTGCCGTTTATTTCTATATGACTTCCGCAGGGGGAGTTTTACTCTGATCGAAAGCCTTAAAGCTTGGGGCGCTCTCAAACATTTGACCACCTTATTGAGCGGGAGCTTGATCAGTTAAGTAAGTTTCTTTCATTGCCTTGCTGATAGATTTCTGAAATCCAAGTGCATGGAATGATAATACGATACCATGGTTTGTTTTGACGACCACTGCATCAGGGAACACCAATAGCGTGCTTTTCATATCAATGTCGCATATTTATGCCTTGGGGATATATAACTTTGTCTTACCAAATAATGTTTTCTTGTTAAAGTGTGACTAAAAATATATTCCTTTTTAAAGTAGGAATAGCTTTCCATGCAAGAGTAATTTTGGCCCTAAAGCACAAGTGTAAAATTTTTAAGATTAGCTGACCTAATCTGATCTAAAAATTTATATGTCAGCTAAAAATTTCTCAATCTTTTCTACTTTATTTTGAAGTTATTTGGACGGACTAGTTTGTTTGCTTTTCATGGTCATAGTTTCTGATGTATCGAAACTATTGCGATCTACTGTGATTAATCTATCAAGATAGAAATCCAGCTGCTCTGTCGATAAAGCTATTTATTTGGAGGCTTCATGAAAAGCCCTTCTATTTTATTTAATGACTGAGTAGAATTGTTATAAAAACTATCTAAAGCTCTGCATATATAGTTTGAACACAACTTTCTCACCTACATAAGTTTTCAAATTACTTTTAGATTGGTCAGCGAAAAACTTTTTGTCTGCGCTTGCAAAATTGTAAAAATTGAGTTTTCTATCATTTGACTCTGTGGATATTTTTTGAAGATAATCCTTACACTCATTGATCATTTTGATGGCAAACTCTCTTCTTTTTTTGATCTTATCTAAAAACAAACCGAATCTGCAAATAAAAATAACAGTACATGGAGTCAATTTAGTATGTTCGATTTATTGACTTAATCATGACATAAATCACGCTGGCTCGAAAGAGTCTAGCAATCGGAAACGAAACATCGGACATAAGTCGACGTATGGTATCCTCTTTCTCATTAAAGAGAGCCTTTATTTTGAACAGAGAGTTACTAAGTTGCTAAATTAAACCGATTTAATTTTAAAGACCTTTTTTGAACTCATTCCAGAAGTTGTAATTTTTCTTAAGTCCTTCAATTAACGAATCGATGTAGGTTCTTATTGTGCTGTCACTTGGTCTCATCGATTTGGCTTACTATATTGAGTTCAAAAATTCATAATTTGATGATAACTGCCGATGAGAGATATTCATGTCAATGGCGTCATCAATTTGTCCAGTTTATTTGGCTAGTGAATTATGTATATCCGCAACTGAATTTATTAGCTATTGATCTATCTTGAACTCTGAGATATAACATTCTGATAAATTTTATTTGAATTACTTTTCGATTTCTCTTTGATCTGCTGCCGAAACGCTACAATACGGACGAGAAGGGGATTTATTAATTTAAGATAGTCGTATTTCTATATAATTTTTAAGATTTTTGCAGGATTTAGTGCTGTAATAATCTACGGGGTTCATATTCTGTCTCCACCCACGCATAGCACTCTAAATTTCATTAAGATTCTTATCTTAAAGTGTCATGATATGTGGGTTTTTTCTGCATTACGGATAGATTACTGTAGGCTGTGCAACTTCAATTAGAGCTGCGAAATATTGCGCTGGTGTTATTGGTGCAACTGATGGAGATTTTGCACTTTGTAGGCCCATATTCGAAGAATACTAACCATGCCATTCGTAACAAATTATGTGTAATGATTGACTGATTATTTGCTGCCGAGTCCTGGTTTTCGAAGAAGGTCATTAATCTCAGAATTATCTCTGAAGATATTTAACTTCGCCTTCAGCAGTGTGATGCAGCACCCATAGGTCTCAATAACCTTGCCAATGTCTATTTACATCTTTTATTATAACAATCGTGAGAAACTGATAATGATCAGCAAAATTATTACGAAATCTTATACTAAAAAGCATAATATATGCCACTAGTATGAGTATATCAATCATTACAGATGTACTGAAGTGTTTCATAAAGAAGACCAAGTTGATGCCCGTCGTTGATGAGAGACTACGTTACCGATCAATTACTTTTATTATATAGCGCCACTCGTATTTATCATTGCCCTCGCACCCTTCGGAGTTCCACTTCTCTGTATTACTGCCGTCTATGACTACAGAATCCTCGACGATTCGAATGGAGTCAATCTAATCGTAAAAAATGTATGATTTGTCCCTGCGTTATGACATCAATACTCTTCATGGATTATACTGCGTTCTTTGAAATAACGACTGCCTCCGAACAAGTAACTGACTTTGAAAGTGGGCAAGTGAAAAAAACTTTTTATCTTTTGTCCTATCCGAGACATAATTTTTGGTTTCTTTAAGGGAATTTTCTAGTAAAAAAGTAAAATAGGGTGTTGTGTAAGTTATAAAAATTTTTCACTGCTAGATTTCATACCTATTAAATCCATATTGAGGGCGTCCAGAATATTCCGAGGGTCAGACAAATTATAATTTCCTCTCAAAAACTTACGTAATCTAATTTTGTATTGCTGTCTCGCGTTGGGGACCTTAAACTCGCGAAAGAAGTCATGTGCCATAATGCCTTATATAAACAATCGGTTATCTGGGTTCTCTTGAAGTATCTTGGCAAGCAGATCCAAAATGTAACCGATTTATTTGGCATCGATTTAGTAAGAAATGAGTTATTCCTACAGTCTGCTAATAGTTGTTTAAATTTCATCATCTTCTTAATGTTAGGCCATGAGTGATCGTCCAGAGACTAGCTCATATAAGATGCAACCATACGCCCAGATATCCCCTCGCTCATCAGTGATGGTCATGTTACGCATTTCGGGGCTCATGTACAGTTCAGTGCCGACGAATGAGTTAGCTCTACTTCTACGAGAATACATTTTCATAGTTGATGTCTCCTCCATAAGTTCTTTTGCAAATCCTTCTTATTTGGATAAACCTTCCATTTCCTTAAAGCATATGGCTTCGTCGAAATCAATTATCTTGAGATCCCCGCCGCTATTGAAGGATATGTTGGATGGTTTTAGGTCTCTGTGCGCTACTGCTACCGATTTCAGGTATTCAAGCCCCTCCGCTAGCTGGTACATTATTTATTTCACAAGAGAAATTTCTTTCATCCGGAAGACTTTCTCTTTGATCTCTTCTAAACTACCTTTTTTGCAGGCTTCAAAAATGAGAAATATTTCATCATCTTCATCGTTTATTGCGTAGTACAAAAATTTAATGATATGTTTGTGTTCGAGAGCTTGTAAAATTTTGGATGATCGTATAAGTCCCTTTTATTTTCCATTTTTAAGAATATGATATTTTGAGTATTTCTTCATGGCGAACTCAACTTTGGTCTCTTTGTGGCGGACGAGAAAAACCTTGCCAAAAGAACCTTCACCAAGCACCCTGATCACCACGTATTCGTTGACCAGCTCCTGGTGGGTTATCACGCTCATTCACGTTGATATAATATATGTAAAATACTTTCAAGTAAGGAAATACAACTCCAAGATCAAAATATAGTGAAGTTTAAAAGGTGAGTGATTTTTGTATCATTTTTGACAAAAAATATTCTACGTCAAGAAATTATCTGCTTAATGAATTATATATAATTTCGAAATCTAAATTATAGAATGATAGAGATCTTTTTTTTGGTACTCGTGACAACTTTAGTGCAGGTATGGACAAAAAATCTAATATGCGCTGGCGATTTCTAGTCCTTAATACCTGCAGTGAGCACATCATATGTTCCGTACGACCGGCCTAGTGAGATCTACTATCATATTTACATAAACCAAAACCTAAGCTGCTGGTACCTGAAGAACTCAAGTGCGCAAATAGAAATAAAGAAAGTATACAATCCGCCGACTTATCCCACAGCAGTATGCGATTTAATAGGCCTTTCACCCTATTTCTTATGTCAAAATATTGCTCTTGAAGTTGGTTCCCAGTACAATATTTCATTCGATTTGCTCACTAATGAAAATAACAATGTGGGGGTGACGAGTGT
>APMI01014559.1_pt1 | contig 13268 bp, 9 predicted proteins | sample 667938 | NCBI WGS metagenome assembly APMI01 (sample SAMN01084076, study PRJNA167559) | wastewater metagenome | biome: Wastewater | place: Denmark: Ejby Moelle, Odense | collected 2011-11-28 | reverse complement strand
AAAGGCCCTGCCACAGCCTACTTTTACACCGTATTACAAAAGATCACAAAGCAATCGCCAAAATTCGCCAGGGATGAAGAAGCATATACCAAGCCTCAATGGATTAAGAGCAATAAGCATACTTATTGTTATTTTTTCGCACGTGAACATCGCCAATTTCAGTGGTGCCCTCGCCCAAAAAACCCGCTTTCTCGATGGCCAGTTTGGCGTTACCGTCTTTTTTATCATCTCCGGCTTCCTGATCACCACCCTTCTTATGAAGGAAGAAGAGCGTACCGGGATGGTTTCCCTCCGCAACTTCTATTTCAAAAGGGCATTAAGGATCCTCCCTGTATTTTTTATCCTGCTTGCCGTTTACGGGCTGATGCAGGCATTCGGCATCCTCAATTTTACCACCGCTTCATGGCTCACTTCCCTTACTTATACCAAGAACTTTCATTGGAGATCAGATTGGGAATCAGCACATCTTTGGTCATTGTCTATCGAAGAGCAGTTTTATCTTTTCTGGCCGCTGATATTTATCTATTGGAAAAAATACCGTGTACATTTCGCCGTTTCCATCCTGGTCTTATCACCCGTGTGCAGGATACTGGGCACATTGCACCAACATGTAGGTTTCGACCAGTTTAGCATCTTCCAGCGGTGCGATGCCATCATGTGGGGTTGCGTTTTTGCCCTCTACCATCGTGATATCCGCTCCTACATCGAAAAGAAAACAGCAAACAGGAAATGGATGCTGGTATTACCTTTCGTATTTCTTGCAGCTATCGATACTTTCGTCCAGGTTAATTTCATCTACAACCTGCACCTTGGCTTCCTGATTGTGCCCATAGGGAATATCACTGGCACACTGGGTTGCATCGCTATCGCCACCATTATGCTCATATCCATACACTATACGGAGGGCTTGTGGTTTAAATTCCTGAACACAAAGTTGCTTAACTATATTGGCACCCTGTCTTATAGCCTGTATATCTGGCAGCAGATATTCTTTTCTCCAAGAGTTGGCATGTTCTCTTCCATACCCTTAAACCTGTTGATGATATTTGTTGTAGCCAATTGCTCCTACTACTTCATCGAAAAGCCCTTCCTGAAAAAGAAGAAAAATGCGGAAATCTATGCAGGTATCAAAAAAGAGGATGTCAATCCATGGATAGCTGCCCTGATCAAATAACGGCCCTGCCAGCCAATGAAATGAAAAAGACAATACCCAGCTTAAACGGATTAAGGGCCATAAGCATTTTCATAGTGCTCTTTTCGCATATGAACATCGCAAACTTCGACGGGGCATTAGCGCAAAATAGTCGTTTGTTGGATGGCCAATTTGGCGTGACTGTTTTCTTTATCATCTCCGGTTTCCTGATCACCACCCTGCTAATGAACGAGGAAGCACGCAATGGCATCATATCCTTGCGAAACTTTTATCTGAAACGGGTATTAAGGATCTTCCCGGTTTATTTCATTCTGTTGCTGGTCTACCTGGTTTTGCAATCCGCAGGCATATTGCATTTTACTCCTGTGTCCTGGCTCACATCACTCACTTATACCAAAGACTTTAAATGGAATTCCGATTGGGAGACGGCTCATTTGTGGTCCCTGTCTATCGAAGAACAATTCTATCTTTTCTGGCCGCTGGTATTCATTTACTGGAAAAAGCGCAGGGTAAAGTTTGCTTTCTTCATCGTGCTGCTATCGCCTGTATGCAGGGTACTGGGTATGAAAGCACAGCCCGGTTTCGATGAGTTCAGCATCTTCCAACATTGCGATGCTATTATGTGGGGCTGCATTTTCGCCATATACCACAACAGAATTTTTTCTTTTATCCAAAAAATTACAGCAGGGAAAAAATGGCTGCTCCTTAGCCCCTTCTTATTCCTTCTTGCACTCGACCTTTTTGTGCAGGCTAATCATGCGCTGAACCTCCACCTGGGCTTTTTGATAGTTCCTTTGATAGGCAGCCTTACGGGCACATTGGCTTGCATAGCCATAGGCATGGTCATCATAGTGTCCATTCATTATAGCAATAATATTTGGTTTAAGCTGCTGAATACACGCCTGCTCAACTACATAGGGATACTCTCCTACAGCCTGTATATCTGGCAGCAGCTATTCTTTTCAGTACACCTGGGCTCCTTTGGTAAAGCGCCCTTAAATATCGTTTTGATATTTGTTACCGCTAACTGTTCTTATTATTTGATAGAAAGACCTTTCCTAAGCCTCAAAGATCGTTTAAAGCCTGCCGCCCAAAAGACACCTGTTCATATAGCGCAAGTTGCGAGAGTTGAACAGGTAATGCTTGATGAGATAGCCTGCGAAGAAGTAGTGGCAAAATAATATTGCACTACCTGCCTTGTTTTCTGGTAAAAAGGTCATCTTCCGGGAACCGATATTTTTCAGTGAACAGCCCTGAGACCTTTTTCTTGCCCAGCTCCAGCTGTGTGCAAACCACGTACTCTGCTGTATCCAGCGCCTTGTAAAAGCTTTTTTCTACTTCCGGTTCCTCCATCTCGTAGTGCAGCAGCTTTATGCTGTCATTAAAATAGAGATGATCATAAAGGTCCAGGTTGGGGTTCACATTGTCAATGAAAAGGGGTTTGTGCAGCTTTGCCATATACGCCAGTGCATCATAACTTTTATGCCGGCTGGCCTTATCTAGCAGCAGGCCCGTGTTACAGGCACCTATCGTCCCCAATACCAGCAGGTGGGTGGTGATAAGGTAGTGACTCTTTGAACTGGAGTACACAAATGGCAGGTATATAAGCAGCAACATATACATCAGGCCACGGAACATCGGGTACTTGGCACCCAGCAGCAAATGGCCCAGCACCATTAACAACACGGTTACCAGCATTATCACATGTTCCACGTACAGCACCTTGCGCCTTACCAGCACAGCCACCGCCGGCAGCAGGCTGGCGCACAACAATATCTTGAACCAAAGAAATACTTTGAACGGCACAGAGTCGCTTAGCGATAAGTAAGAGATAATGCTTGATAAAGCTCCATTGTTAAAAAGAGAATGACCACCCACTATGTACAGGTCGTATTTGTTTACTACCCGCCCCATCATAAATACATACAGCACTACAGGCACCACCGGCAGCAGCACCAGGATATTCACCGGCTTAAGCAGGCGCCCGAAATTATTGACCGTCAATACTACCAAAAGTGCAATGAAAGGGAACGTAAAGCTAAACAGCGATACCGCTGCAATGCCGCCCGCCAGCACCAGGCCCAGCAGGTCTGTTGTAGCTTTTGTTCTTTCAAAGGACTTATAGAAATACAATGCTGCAGTAAAGCAGGCCAGGGCCGGCGCATAGCCCCTACCCAGCGAAAAGAAACCCATATAAGGCAACAAGAACAAGACGATGTAGCTAAGCTTACCCTGCGTATACTCCGCCTGCCTCAGCAGCTTGTATATGAACAGGCAATAGATACCATAGCTCAAAAGGCTCAACAGCCGGTATATGATCTCGGCCTTCGCGCCAAGGCTTTGCAGCCAGCGAAAGTAGAGCGAGTTGATAACATGGTTATTGGCCAGCTTGAATGTCGTGTACTCAACTATGTCTTTGGATGAACTATGCATGATGCCCATATAGGTCCAGGCCTCATCATATTGCCACTCCGATATGAATGCTATTATTAACACCGGCACAAAAAACAGGGCCGATGCTATGAGCAGATAATATTTACCGGCCAGCTTATTTCCGGGCATTGTTATGATGTGAGACCATTGAAAGGGACTTTTTTTAACGCTTGTCATTATGGTGAAAAGGTCTCTCTCCCTTGTCCTACTTAGTGCTGGGCTCTTCCATTTTTATGTTGTTCTTGCGGGCATAGGCATCCTGCGCAGCATCCACCTTCATCAGGATCGCCTCTTCCTTTTGCGACTCCTGGCTAAGGCTCAGCACAGCGGCTTTTATATCTTCATCGGTGGTCGTTTCGTTAAATTGCTCCATGGGCATGAAATGGTTGTCCACCATATTCTTCTCATAGTCCAGGAATTCAAGCACGGCCTTTTTCAGCTCGCCCGATCCGTCTACATCGCCATCAGCTTTCAGCTCCGCCATTTTACGGTTTATGTACTCCTGCAGGTCGCTGCGATAGGGCTTCAGTGTGCCAAACTCCTTTATCACCTTTGCGGTCTTAAAGGTCCGCACCCAGCGACTGCCCTTCGCATTCAGGCTGTCGGTTATGTTCACCAGCTTGTTATTGTACTGTAGCGGCGTCTGTGCCTGTGCGCAAAAGCCGGTAAGGGCAAGCAATAAGATGGATATTAAAATGCGGTGGTACATAAATGCCTGTTCAATGATGAAATTATGGCTAAAAAAGCAGATCGTATAATATTTGCATTTCTTTTTTCTACCTCATTAACCCTATGAGGGGGTATCTTTCCAATATATTTTTTCGGATATTTGAGGCATATTCATCTTTATGCGCCGTCCTTTACTCATCTTACTATTGCTATGCAGCACATCATTTCTTTGCCGTGCCGCCTCCGATACACTGTCTGTTTTCTTCGACCTGGGTAAGGCCGAGCTGACACCACAGGCTACAGCTTCTATCGATGACATGATCAAAAAGAAGCTCATCAGGCCGGGGCGCTCCTATGCCATCATAGGCTACTGCGATTATATAGGCAGCAAGCGCAAGAACGATTCCCTCTCGCGTCAGCGGGCCGAGAATGTGATGGCCTACCTCATCTCCAAAGACTTTTCCATACGCGATATAGAGATATGCATAGGCAAGGGCAAAATAGTGCGCCCCGGCGGCAACAATAAAGAGGGCTACCAGGCCGACCGCAAAGTGCTGATAGCCCGCAAAGACCCCGAACCTCCACCTCCGCCACCCGTTGCCACAAAACCCACAAAGCCCGTACCCGCAGCCAAACCCGAAAAACACCAGCTTACCGAAATGGCGAAGATGGATGTGAACCAACTGGTGACGCTCAACAGGATATACTTTGAAGCCGGTACCCGTGTGCTCCTCGAAAGCTCTAAGCCGCAGCTCGATACCCTGTACCAAATACTGAAGGATAACCCTAAGATAAAGATCCAGGTAGAGGGGCATATATGCTGCATACTCAGCTCGCCGGGCGACAGGCCAATTAAGATATTTGCCAAAGACAAAATGAATGACCCCGATGCCCCCTTCGATGTGTACGAGGGCGGCACCCCCGACCTGCTATCCTTTGCCCGCGCACGCGTCATCTGCAACTTCCTTGCCGACAAGGGCATAGCCCGCAGCCGCATAAAATATACCGGCCTGGGCATGAGCCACAACGACGCCGCCAAAGAGAACAGCCCCGAAGTAGAGCAACACAACCGCAGGGTGGATATCCGGATAATAGAGAAGTAACAATTACTCATTTCGACGCAGGAGAAATCTCCTGAGCATTTGCATTGGCTTAATGGTAATTTCCGGTTTCCGGTGGAATTATAATTTCCGGTTTTGAGAACACTCTTTGGGGGGAATGCCTGCCAGATATGACATATGACATTTTATAATAATTTCCGGTTATTTCCGGTTTGCGGCAGAATCTAAATCTTCGCCTCAGCATCTTGTCCCGGCAGTTCCTTCTCTCGCTCAGGATGACAGACGGTTATGCCCGAATACCCACCGGCTGAGCCGAGGCATGCGACCGGGCATGAAAATAAAAACCGGGCATCTTTTTGAGCAGATTTTGCCGAGAATCCGCGCTGGCATTGTCATATGATAAAATAATGACCATGCCCGATTTGTGCCCGACTATGCAGCCGGGCAGGCCCGATCCGGACATTTTATGCCCGGACGTGCCCGATGTTTGTCCAATAATAAAAGAACTTCAGCAGGGGAGATATGGCTTTGGTGCTAGCCTAGACCCGACCTCCCCAGCTGATTTTTGCATTCGCAAAAATCAGCATCCCCTTCCTGGCAGCCCGCCTAACCGGACGGGCAGGGAGGGGAGTTTTTCTCCTGCCAAATTTCGGGGTTACCTAGCAAGATACGTTCGTTAACAAGGGGTTTCCAATTTTTTTTGGAGAAGATATCCACATTTTTTAGGCTCTTACATTGCGAGGCCGAGCCCATAACGAGCCCATAATATGACGAGATCGCTTCGTGCCACGCAAGGACGCGAGAAGACCTTATCTTTGCGGCCTATGCATTATGTTTCGGCAGAGGGGATCAGCAAGTCGTATGGTATAAAGCCCTTATTTCATGATATTACTTTTCACATCAACGAGGGTGATAAGATAGCCCTTGTGGCAAAGAACGGCAGCGGCAAAAGTACCTTGCTCAAGATACTCTCCGGGCTGGACCAGCCCGATAGCGGCAAGGTATGGATACATAAGGATGTGACCGTGGCCCTCTTCGAGCAGGAACCCAAGTTCCACGAGGAGCTGAGCGTGCTGGATAATATATTCCACTACAAGCACCCGGTAATGGAAGCCCTGCGCGAATACGAGGCCATAATGGATAGCGAGGAGAAAGACCCTGAAGCACTGGGCAAGGTACTGGTGAAGATAGATGATCTGGGTGCCTGGGGCTTTGAGGCTAAGGTGAAACAGATACTGGGCAAGCTGAACATACACCAGTTGCAACAACAGGTAAAAACGCTAAGCGGCGGGCAGCGCAAACGCGTAGCATTGGCGCAAACGCTGATAGATATAGGCTTTGAGCACAAACATGTGCTGCTGATAATGGATGAGCCTACCAACCACCTGGATGTGGAAATGGTGGAGTGGCTGGAGCACTACCTGAACCAGGAAAAAGTGACCCTGCTGCTGGTGACCCATGATCGTTACTTCCTGGATGCTGTATGTGAAGAAATATGGGAGATGGACGAAAGCGAACTGTATGTGTACAAGGGCGACTATGAGAACTACCTGGAGAAAAAGGCGGCGCGCATAGAAAGCACTATGGCCAGTATAGACAAAGCCAAAAACGAATACCGAAAGGAGCTGGAATGGATGCGCAAACAGCCCAAGGCACGCAGCACCAAAGCACGCAGCAGGATAGATAACTTCTACGATGTGGAAAGCAGGGCGAAGCAGAAGGTAGAGGATAATAAGGTGGAGCTGCAGATGAAGATGAACCGCCTGGGCGGTAAAGTGGCCGAGCTGAAAAAAGTATACAAGGCCTATGGCGATAAAGTGATACTGAAAGGATTTGACTACACCTTTAAGCGTGGCGACCGTATAGGCATAGTGGGCAAGAACGGTACAGGCAAAAGTACCTTCCTGAACATGCTGCTGGGCAATGAGCCTGCAGATAGCGGCAAGATAAACATAGGCGACACGGTGATATTCGGCAACTTCTCGCAGCAGGGGCTGGAAATAAAAGAGGATATGCGGGTGATAGAATATGTGAAGAACATAGCCGAGAGCTTCCCGCTGGCAAATGGCGGCACTTTAAGTGCAGCTCAGTTCCTGGCGCTGTTCCTCTTTCCGCCCGAGCAGCAATATACTTACCTGAGCAAGCTGAGCGGTGGTGAAAAGAAAAGGCTGCAATTGCTGTCCATACTGTTCCGCAATCCCAACTTCCTGATACTGGATGAACCCACCAACGACCTTGACCTGCCAACGCTGGGTGTGCTGGAAAACTTCCTAAGCGAGTATAAAGGCTGCCTTGTCATAGTATCGCATGACAGGTATTTTATGGACAGGCTTGTGGAACACCTGTTCGTGTTCGAAGGGAATGGAGAGGTGAGGGACTTCCCCGGCAACTATAGCCTGTACCGCCTGCAGGAGCGTGAAGATGAAAAGGCCGGCAAGCAGAAACCACAGGCGAAAGCTGCAGAAGCTGCACCTGTAGTAGCGGCCGTGGTACCTGAGCCTAAGAAAGAAAAAAAGAAACCATCCTTCAACGAAAAGCGCGAGTATGAAATGCTGGGCAAGGAGATAGCCGCACTGGAGCGGGAGAAGATAGAGATATCGGCCAAAATGGAAGTGGAAGGCATAAACTACGATGAGATACAAAGGCTGAGTAACCGCATAATAGAAGTGACCAGCCAACTGGATGCCAAGGAACTACGCTGGCTGGAACTGAGCGAAATTGTGGAGTAGCGCAGCAGCCTGGAATATGCTATAAATATGCTAAAACGGGCAAAAAGGCAAGTATGGTTTATTGAAATGTAGAACGAAACCCATAATTTTACATTCCAAAAATTTATAAATAAAACAAATAGAAAATGAAGACTTTGAAATTAACGATCCTTGCTTCAGCCTTATTACTGGGTGGCCTTAGCACTGTGAGCGCGCAAACGGCCGACGAGATATTCTCAAAACACTATGCTGCAGTGGGTGGTGATAACTGGAACAAGATAAACTCCATGAAGACTGTAGGTTCCGCAACTGCACAGGGTATGGAGATAGGCATGACCAATACTATAGTAAACAATAAGGCGATGAGGTCTGACATCACCCTTATGGGCACACAGGGTTACACTATTGTGACCAAAACCGAGGGGTGGTCTTTTATGCCAATGATGGGCCAGACCGCTGCAGAAGCTATGAAAGCTGACGACGTTAAAAATTCTCAGGACAAGCTGGATATAAAGGGAATAAACAATGTTGACATCAAATCAGCAGCGGCAAAAACAGAGATGCTGGGCAAAGAAAAAATAGGAGACGCGGACTGTTATAAAGTGAAAGTAGTAGATAAAGGTAACAGCGAAAAAACAATGTACTTTGATGCTAACACATACTATCTCGTTTGCGTGAAGGAGAAAGCCGAGATGCAGGGCCAGTCGGTTGACGTATCACAAACTTACAGCGATTTTAAAAAGCTGGACGAAGGCGTGGTGGTGCCCATGAAAATAGATATGGGGATGCAGGGTGTAGTGACCTTTCAAAATGTAGAAGTGAACAAGCCGACAGACGAAAGTGTTTTCAAACCGGCGAAATAACTACAGTAAGATACGTTACTAATAAGAAAAGCGGCTGATAGCCGCTTTTCTTATTCATACTTTTATCCCTCGCGAGCGAACATCCCCCTGGGCCCCTTCCGGCCACACACAGGGCGCCCCCACACGGGGGGAATTCTTAGAAGGTTTCTTTGGGTTTAGGATAGTATTCCTTTAGCTTGTCGAAGGCCTTGTTGAGGCGGTCTTTGATATCCTTTTCCTCATTACCGATCATGTAAAGGTCCTGCACACTGTTCTTGCCTACCCTGTCTTCGCTAAAGCCGCCGCCGGATACTATCTCGTGGTAGGTATATTTGGCGCACTTGCAGTTAAGGTACAGGCGCAGGAAGCGGGCAGGTTTGGTGGGCGGCATACCATCGTTATAGCCTACGCTGTCCACTGCATATATGGGCACTGAATACAGGTACTTTAGCACCGTTTTCCTTTTGTCGGTCTTCTTACAGGTTATCTCCAGGCGGCCTTTCACCAGGCTCCACTGGGTTAGGGGCGTTATTACTTCCCCTTCCGCATTCAGTATCTCTATAGGCCGGTAACCATAGTTATTGAGCTTCCTCAGCAGCCATTCTTCCGACTCTTCTTTCGTTTGCCCCAGGGCCTGCGTTACCAGCAGGCAGCTAAGTATAAACAACAAACAGTTTTTAATCATCACCATTTTTTTTGCGGATAAACAATGTTGCAGCAAGGCAAAATTAAAAGAAAAATACACAGGCAACAATGTTCTCCATTGTTCAGCAAAAAACAGGCCATTATTTCTTTGTATATTTAATAGTCAATACCACCATATGAAACGCCAGGTTTATTGTTCCTTTATCCTATTATCATTCGTAGCCAAGGTCTCAGCGCAGTCGGAGGGAGTTGTGTATGAGCGGAACGACAGCGCACGCGTATTTGCTTACAGCAATGAAAAGTCGATGCCATGGTGCGGCGGCTTTAATAATCCCCAGTTTGCCATGGGCGACCTGAACAATGACGGCAAAACAGACCTGGTGGTGTTTGAGCGCCTTTCGTACCAGGTCAAGACATTTATCAATACAGGCACTGGCGGCAACCCGGTATATGTATACGCGCCCAAGTATGCGCTCAATTTCCCCGCGATAAGGGTTTATCTTAAACTGGAAGACTACGACCGGGATGGGACAGCCGACCTGATGGAACATGGCAGCCAGGGCGTAAATGTGTATAAGGGATATTTTAACGCCAACAATGAGCTTTGCTTTACCTTTCGCCAGGAGCTTAAATACAGCAACGACCTTAGCACCGTACCACCGGTGGGCGTAAATGTGAACGGCGCTGATATACCCGCTATAGTTGATGTGGACAATGACGGTGATCTTGATATTGTATCGTACAACTCACTGGGCAATGAACTGTACTATTACAAGAATGACCAGGTGGAACAGTCGCTGTCGCCGGATACAATGGCCATAAAATTACGGGACAAATGCTGGGGCAAAATATCGCAGAACACCCAGTACCGAACGCATATCATGCACTACTCCTGCGAGGCAGAAAACAGCACCTTACTTCCCAAGGGCTACAGGCATGGCAGCAACGGAGTTTGCCTTTTTGACGCGGATGGCGATGGCGACTATGATATACTGGATGGCAACGGCTCCTTCAGCGATATACAATTCCTGCAGAACGGACGTGTGCAGAACGGCGGACGTGACAGCATGGTATACCAGGATACTACATGGCAACGCACAGGCGTGCAAGCGCATATGCCGCAATATCCTGTAGCCTTTTGGCTGGATATTAACCAGGATGGGAAGAAAGACCTGCTTATCTCACCGCATGCAGAAGGAGGATCGGAGAACTATAAATGCGTATTGTATTATAAGAATACAGGCACAGTTGCCAGCCCTGTATATACTTACCAGTCGGACAGCCTGATAGTGGAGCAGACCATCGATGCGGGCACAGGCTCCTACCCTATGCTGTATGATTATGATAAAGATGGCAAGCCCGATCTTATTGTTGGCTCCGATGGTTATTATCAGCCGAACGGGACTTTAAAAAGTAAGCTGCAGTATTATAAGAATACCAGCGTGCCAGGCCATATATCCTTCGCGCTCCAGGACGCTAATTTTGCTAACATCTTTGCGCTGAACCTTTCGGGTGCTGCACCTGCCGTGGGTGACCTTGACAACGACGGCAAGGACGACCTGGTGCTGGGGCAAAGCGCGGGTACACTTACTTTCTTCCCCAATACTGCAGCCAGTGCAGCTGTACAGCCACAGTGGTCGGCATTCTGGGCATTAAAGGATTACAACAACCTGCTGGTAAATGCAGGCAACAAGGCAGCACCGTTTATCTACGACCTGAACAAGGATGGCAAGAATGATCTTATTATTGGCAACGAATCAGGCCAGCTTGTTTATTATGAGAATGTGGGTAGCGGTCCCGGGCAACTTAAATTACAACTAAAGACAAGCCAGCTAGGCAATATAGCCATAGACCCCGGCTACCTGTATGCTAATGCCGTACCTTATATAGGCAAGATGGACAATACCGGTACCGACTATATTCTTTGCGGCAGCGCCAGTGGCAGGCTGTACCGTTTCGATGGTTTCCAGGGAGGCAATACTGCAATAACGTACCCTATGACAGACAACAGGTATTCTTATATAGATACTGCCTATGCCATGCAGCCAGGGTACACCAACAATATAAACCAGCGCAGCAGCCCCGCCGTTGCAGATATAGACGGCGATGGCAAATACGACATGATACTGGGCAATACCTTCGGCGGCCTTACCATATACAAACAGGTGATCAATGTTGCTTTTAGTGCGAACCTGACGGCGGGTAATAACCATGAGGTGAAAGTGTACCCGAACCCGGCTAAGGACATGCTCTACTTTTCCTGGACCAGTTCTTTTGCTCAAGGAACTGTTGAGATATATCTATACAGTACTACAGGACAAAAAATATTGCAGCATACTGCAACAGCACAGGAGCTAAGCGTTGCGTTACCAATACATGATATTGCAGCAGGTACCTACTTCTGTGAATTTCAATCGGGGACGAACAGGGTAGTAACGCCGGTTAGCATCTACAGGTAGCTGAGCCACCATTTTTTATTGTTCATCTTCAGCATCATAAACCAGCGGCAAGGCAGGTACAGCAAAAGCACGGCCGCCAGCCAGTAGGCATATACTATTATCAGCGGGTAGCCCCAATTGTCGTGTACGAACAATGAGCTGTTGCTGGTGAAGCGTGTGGCAGGGAAACCTGCGATAAGCCCGGTGACCAATGCCATAAGATGCAACAGGTAGATATGCAACACATAATAGAAGAGTGGCACCCGGCCGTAAACAGTGAAGAACCTGCCAAAGGCATTGTTCAGTTTTTCGAGTAAGGGCAGTGAAGCAATAGCAGGACCGAGGGTCATCAAAAGATATAAAAGCGAGGGCGGGTACTTGGTGCATTTGATGAATGACAAGAACGTGCGCCAGCCGTTTTCCTGCACTGTCCAGGGGAGGGGGTCGCCATAAACATTGGTCCAGCGGAGGAGGATGAACAATAGTATAGCGCCTATGCCAATGCCGTAGAACCATTTGTTCCTGTCCGCCTCCTGCTTTTTTAATAAGCTGCCAAATACATAACCTGCGGCCATAACGCCTATCCAGGGCACCAGGGGATAGATGACGAAGAAGGTATCTGCATTGCCCGCACCATAATTGATAGGGCGCTGTACATGGATGATATCCCAAAAGGGATTATTGCCCAGTTCGCCCGCGTCGAGCTTATCGAGCGTATTGTGGCCAAAGATCAAGGCCAGGCCTATGCCCGCTATGACAGGGATTGGCAGAAAAATAAGCAGGGAAAGAAATACCATACTCCAGCCAATGGCCCAGATGACCTGCACAAATATGACCTGGAAGTCGAAGTTAAAGGCCCAGCCAAAGCGTACGATAGTCAGCTCAAGAATGATGAGCCATACACCACGCGTAAAGAGCATCCATGCGGCTTGTTTTTTTGTCTTGCCCCGGCTAATAGAGAGAAAGGCACTGGTGCCTGCAAAAAAAACAAATACAGGAGCGCAAAAATGAGTTATCCAACGGGTGAAAAACAATGCGTTGCTGGTATGGTCAAGATCGAGTGGATCGTGCGGGTAATTGGTAAAATAATCGCGCGCATGATCGAGCGCCATGACCACCATAACGATGCCCCTGAGGATATCCACCGAGGCTACACGAGACCTGTTTGCTTGCAGCTGCATGTTTCTTTGTGCAATAAATGTAATAAAAAACCGCCCCGGTTAAAAGTTAACAATCATTAATAGTGCACATTTAACCCCTTCGGGGTTACGGGAATGTGTTTGCATTTACCCCCCGGATTCCATCCGGGGCTATTCATA
>APMI01020543.1_pt1 | contig 13278 bp, 7 predicted proteins | sample 667938 | NCBI WGS metagenome assembly APMI01 (sample SAMN01084076, study PRJNA167559) | wastewater metagenome | biome: Wastewater | place: Denmark: Ejby Moelle, Odense | collected 2011-11-28 | reverse complement strand
GGATGTCTTAAGCTTGTACTTCTTGGACTTTGGTGAGCTTATTTACTACTATTTTTATTACTCTTAGCCTTGTTTCTGCTTTTGATAGCAAAGGATGTATGCATTTTTGTTACAGATTTTATCAGTTTTGCTTACCTTATCATCATTAAAGGTATAGAACTGATTATCTCTCCTACAGATAGCCCAATAGTGCCCTCCCTATATAGACCCTTCATGAATGATTACGGCAAGCAGCCGGTACTCCTATCCATTCAGTATTTCGAATTAGTTATACATAATTGGCTCATTGTTCTTGATTTTACCGTTGGCTCCGTTTTTAAATCTACTTAACTGAATCACTAGAAATCTAGGGTATTTTGATATATGCAGTTGTTTCAGAGCCAAGCGCATGTCATCGCATTGAGGACAGTACCATGCATTCTCCTCGTCTAACTTCTACGGCTAGTTATACAAAGTAATGCAGTCCTTAATAGTCGCATCACCAGTCGAAGCAATATCTTGACGCACTTTGACGAGTTCTAGTTTAGGAGTGACATTGATGTAGATTTTCATCTCGCCTTCCTTTAGAGCAAGGTTGTCTTCGATATTAATTCGAAAATCAGCCTCCAATAGACAACCATCGCATCTTCTTTTGCAGAAAAAACATATATTTCTCATTTTCTTTGTGTCTTCGATAAATACTTGTATGCTTAATTCATGCAGTATGCTTGAAAGCTGACTATTAAGTTCAAGTAGTCCATTTTATAATTAATCTTATTATTACTTTACCTATTTTTTCTCCTCTTATTGTTTTTGATTCTTTTGATTTTTATGCTATTTCTTGTCAGGCACATCACTCTTAGTTTCGGGGTCGGTAGTCATTTCACTTTCAAGCTATTTTTTATGCCTTTCATGCTTTTTCTTTTATATTAGCTTATATTATTATTATATCTTGTTTATTACCTAATTATCTTTATTCAAATTTAGCTTTCGAATCAATCCAATAAAGAAGTGGCCTAATGTACTAGTTTTATCAGCCACCACTGGGAATGGGTACCCATAATTCGCTTTCATGTTTTGACCACTTAAATATTTAGTTGTTATCAAATTAGCACTAATTGCAAACTCATGAACTTTAATACTCTCATACGGATATAGTAGTAACTACTTTTTGAATTTCTTGAGGGCTGAATCAGCCGCAATGTCTAGGTCAATAAACGCAAAGCCACTGTCGCCTTCAGCTCCTCCAAAGATTAAGCAGTCTTCAGCTACACCTAGATCAGATTTAATTTCAGTCCAAGTATCTCTAACTTCAGCTTTTCCATTTCTGCATACCAAAGGGTTATCGAAAAGTACATAGTTATATAGTACTTTCTTCGTCTTAGTTTTTATAGGCAAAGTCAGTTGAGTAAAACATTCGAAATTTTTAACTTCATTACCACAATCGGGACAAATCACAAGAGAATCAAGTTCACCTAACAAGTTTGCTTTGATTAAATCACAATAGGCTTCGCCTTCAGGCTTATCTATGCAGTCGTTAACGGTATTGATGAAACCCATAAAGAAATCCATTGCATCGTGCTGCTTATATCCTTTAAACTGTATTAATCAAATAAGTACGGGAGTTAAAAAATAATTAATTTGTCCTTTAATGTGCCAAGGCTCGATATAGCCCATTTATGTCTCCTCGCCCATCTGCTTACAAAGTTTACTCACATTTTTAAGAAACATTTCTGCATAACTTTATTTTGAAGAAATATGACCTTTATATTTATTGGAAGCAAAGAAATCAACTAAAAAGCTTAATCCTAAAAACATTTGTATCGAACTATTCATGTAGCAAGTATTACCGAGATTCTTAAGTCCACATCTAGAAATTTGACTCACTCCTACTAATTTTTTCTTGTCATAATCGTCTTCATCAGCACTTTAAAATGCTTTCTTACATATATGGAAATGGAAGACCTGATCATTCACTTGACACTCGCGAGAACAATAATATTTACGTTAACAAAGGCATTGATATTTGAGTTTCTTTTTTTCAACACACTACTCGCAGTAACCCTCAGGTTCATCAGCGGGCTCAAGGGTGATGGCTCGACTGTCACCTATTTAAATAAGAATAGTATAGTTCTATTTCAATACTTCATCGACATCTAAATCCTAATAGTCCTATTTGTTGATCTTGCGAGCATACATCTCATAGGTCTGTGTCTTTGCTGATTTTGCAAACATCTCTTGTAGCGAGTATGTGCCAATAAAATTCTCGCACAGCCACAGCGTCACCTTGTCGGTATTATATTTTACGAGGCAATACTTTTCCATGAAGCTGTACAGATGCTCTATGCTCCAAAGCTTACTCATGGGGAGGGAATAGTTAGGTACTAATTTTTCAACTGAAGCTTTAGTTAGCTTAGTGTGTTGAACCTTATCTTCAAAATCCTACATTGTATAGTCCACGATCAGGCAGTCACACTTGTACAAAGAATCATCTACGTATAGTGTTTTGCTTTTGGTTATTCTGAATGGTCTGCGTATTTCAGTGCCAGGTCCGTAGATGTTATTAAACTGCTCCCATAGTTACTGCGTTACAGCGATATATTCATCATTCATAGACATTTTTTCCTTGATAATAGTATTCAAATATGTGTACTCATCCAGTTCCTCAGGTATTTAGAGATAATCTTTTGATGTAGACACAAGGTCAGAGTTAGGAGGTCCAGGCTTCTTCTTCCCTCGTTTATTGGACTATGATTTGTCGGTGGAAAATAAATCTTCATAGCCTACGTACTCTTTCCACTCCTTCAACCACTTAGTGCTTAGAATGTACACGTAGTCCTTAGATTGCTTTAATTTTTCATGTCTTTCATTCAATAATGAATGAATTTACGTTGCTTCCGATACAAGCCCGATTAACTCTTCTTCCGTAAGTTTCGGCGCATAATTATTTGACGACGAGTTGTTATGGTGCCCTCCAGTCTTTTTCTTGCCCTTGTTTTTTCCTCCCATTGTTGATGCCTTATAATCCGGCTCCGGCTTTCAATTATAATAAGCGATATTATTTCAGCAATCTTTTTACTTAAATATAAACATCATATTATTAACTCATTGCCGAGTCAAGGCTTCGGTTAAGATTTTCTTTTCTTTGGATATTTTTTAAAGAACTACTCCTTGAATTTAACTGAGCCGCTGAGCTTTTAGACATTTTATTAAGGGATCTTCTTTTATTTCAAACTAAGTATTGCACATTAGTCAAGTATTTTTATGTTGCAGTTTAAGTTTTTAAGTTCATCTCTTAATATTTGACACTGCATTTGAAATTTTTATTCGTCACTTTCATTTTCTTTGCATTGTTCCTCGAATTTGTCCTTCTTATTCTTTAGTAATCTATTTTATTCTGCAACTAACTGTAGCTAAGCTTCAAGTTATTTTATTTTTTGTCCATTTTTCACAGATCCTTTTCTTGAGTTTGACTAGAATAAAGGATAAATTTACATTAAAATATTGAGTGTGTCTCAAAGGTTCACAATCATCGATATCCTAAACCTTCAGACCAGAAACAAAATCTTTTTAGTTCTAATAATCGCTTATTACTTAAGATTAAACATCTATAGCGGATTCATTCCAGCTTTTTCGTCGATGTTTCTCTTATTTAATTTCTATTCCTTTTCTCTAATTTTTAAGGTTGTTAGCTTCTAACAATTAACGTTTGATTTTGACTATTTCTTATTTGTAGGTTTAAATTTAATTTCTCAAAATCTAGCAGTCGTTACAACTTTTTTCGCTGCTAATAATTTTTTGAATCTTAAACTGCGAAAGCTAATTTAGCTTCAACTGTTTATCAGTTACTTCACTTGTGAGCTATTGAATCAGAGATTACTTTTCCATAATGAGCACTTTTTGTTGATCTGAAACTCTCCTCAGTTTGGATAGCTCAATTTTTAGCCCTGTAATCTCTTGCTCCTTTACAATGAGCTTATCTTCCAGCCTCTGCAGTTCGTCCTTGGCCTCCTTAGCAATGTTTTTGGAGTTGGACGAATCTGATGTATCTTGGTGTTCCTTCACTAATAGACTTATTTTATTTTCATAAGCGTTGATCATAGTAGCTATTTTTCTATCGTACTTGCTTTCGACTTCCTTCACCAGCTCTGGTAACTGTGAACACTTGCATGGGATTGTCTTGCTTACTTTGCAGTTACTAGACTTCATTTTGTATATTTTAGCCACCTGTTGGAACAAGTTACGCATGTTGTCTAATCTAACCTCCAGCAGAGACTGTCGTTCGTCGAGCTTTTTGTCCATTCCCATGAAGCATGTCGATAGATTTTTTAGCACTGCGCTTTTGATCAATGACTGAGTTTAAAAATTAAGAGTGCTAGGCAGCTAGTACCGGATGTATTAACGAGCTCTGGGTCCTCGGGGTATGGATATCTAGATTGAGTTCTTAATTGAAGCCTGCTCCGAGTTCTCGCCATTATAAATCATTGTGTCCTCATTTCTGCGCTTGGCTGGGGTACAAATGTGTTTCCGCATCGATGAGAATTACTCGTACAGCTGCTGTATTTTTTTAGACGACGAGTCATACTTGGATTTTAATTTACTTTCGGTTGAGCTGGCCATCTTACTATAACTAATATAAGTAATATTTTTATTATCTCATTCAATAAAAACATAAAGTCCACCCTGCTAATTCGTTTATACGACAACTACAACCTGAATTTTTCATGTAGTTTCTAGAAAGTCTGGTTGGCTGTTTATTGTTATTAAATAATTCCTTGAAACTTTTCGATGACCTTAATTTAAAAATTTAAATTAGTTTGATTTTAGCACAATTTTGGCTTTGATTTGTAATTCCCACTCAAGAACGATGCGAATGGGCCGGAGATCAGTTGCAAGAACGCGAATAACTGTGCATATATCAAACATACACAAGGGAGTTAGTTTAAAAGGGTGGTTTGGTTTGGAGTGTTATTTGTGCAAATAAAAATTATTTCTTGAGTAGCAATCCTAAGTTTTATTTTTGTGAGACCGCAGAGCATGCGGCCACTGGAGAAGGAGCAACTCTCCCCTAGCGATCAGTAGGCCCAATAAATAAGTGCATGGACTGAGCCTGTTTTGTTCGACTGGAAGAATCGATGGCTGAAGGGACATGAGTATGAGCACATCTTAAGAAATGTAGACGCCTATTGTTTAAAATTTGGAATAGAGAAGTACGCTAGGAAGGAGCACCCACACTTCATATATGACCGCCCCGTTAGTAACCCTTGAGATAACCTAGATGGAGTTCTGTATTTTGTGGAAGGCACAGGCTTGGGCTCCGAATTCGGATTTCCACGCGTAGAAGGCAAGAAAAAATTTAGATGGAAGAAGATGAACTTCCCGACTAATCTACCTAAGACGAACCCGCGTGTGACTTACATCGTGGCATCGACCACCAACTGCCACGAGATAAACGAGCATGAGTAGCCACTGTTCCGCATGCATGTTGTGACCTTGTTCGAGCAGGGCAACCGGCAATCCTGCGGTTTTATCCTGTGCCATATCTTAGAAATCAAGAGAAGGAGCGAGCCCCTCAAGCTCAGAAGCTGCCTCAAAGGCGACTAGTTTGACTTCCATAAGCTCTTCGCTTTCCTGCATAACAATCACATCCGCAAGTGATATATTTTTCCTCAACTAAACTCGCTGGTAAATTTATAATCGCATAAAAAACATATTATACTAATAATGAATATTGAGCTAGAGACAGCCCATGTGATCATAATATTAATACGAGAGCCACTGCGCTGAGGAGCAGAAGTCCCAAACACACAGTAAACTTGCCACACATTGCAAAAATGCTAGCATCCCTGGCCGTGTGCTTAGGGACCTATATTTGATTCTGAGTAAAACCGAAAGTACGAATGAGTTTGTGATCATGCTGGGAATGTAACTAGGCCCGGGAACCTGCTTGCGAACTTACATGTTACTCTGCAGATAAGTTAGTCCTACAGGCAGGTTCGAATTTCCTACTTCCATGTTTATTATTTTCTCGCGATAATTTGGAGAAGGTCTGCTCGGGTGTTTCAAGTCCGATGCTTTAGCTTCTTCATGTTGGATAAATATAGGATAGCAATTCTGTGTAGCTACCACAATTTCACAAGTCGGGCACTGAAAACTGTCTTAGTGGAATTTCGAGATACACTTCCAGCTAAATAAATAAATATTAACCAAAATATATGGCCGCATTCTGTGACCACTGGTTCAATAGGTTCTCTTTCACAGGCTCCGCAGCGGAATACTTCCGGTTTCTCTATCTTCGTCTATTATTGCATAAACCCACTCATATTATAACATCAAGGCAGTTTAGAATATTACCATATCATTTAAATAAATCTTTGAACTTTTTAAAAGTGCTCTCACTTTCGCCCTATTCTTCATTTTCGTTCTGAGTCTGTTATGGAATTTCTATCTCTTATTTTGCCAGCTGTAAAAAAATTTCTTTTTGCTTATCTGTTAGTTTAGTTGGAATTTTTATTCTTACAAGGCAAACATGATCTCCTTCATCGAGAACTCCCTTTTTTATACCCTGTATAACAAAAACTTAATTACTTATCCTTTGAGCTTCACTCTAGCTCCATCTTGCATGCCAGGCTTAATCGATATTTCTTTTTTTCCCCAAATTGTCTAAATTGTTTTTTTAGCTCCAAGTGCTGCTTGAGATACATTAATCCATTCAGTGGATTCAATGTTATTCTACTGTCTCCTAAATTTTTGATGCTTCTCGACGTTTATTTTCACATGAAGGTCACCATTAGGACCACTTTCACTTTGATTTCCCTAAGCTTTATTTATTAATTCATACTTTTTAACGAAATGTTAGCCTTTCACCATTCGATATGCCTGCTGGAATTTAGACTTACTCCACAACTTTTGATATATTAATTCCAGTGGCTTTGCATTATTTACAAGGACTTTTGATGACTAAGCCGATTCCATTACATCTTGTACACTATAAGTGCATTACTATTGAACTTTGCCGATATATGGTAGTACCAGATCCTCCACAAGCTAGACAACGAGTTGGCACTGTACCAGGCTCAGCCCGATTGCCTCCACATGATTTGCATGTACCCTTCCTTTCGAACTAAAGCTTATGTTTAACGCCTTTAACTGAATCGAGGAAGCTGATAGTAATTTATCTGGCAATATCCTCACCTTTTCTGCGTCGAGTTGAGCCTGTAGAGTATGTTTCATGGTACACTCGACTTTTATCCTTGTAGATATCATCCTTAAACTCATCGAAAGGGTCTTTTTAGAAACCGTAACTTTTTCTACCTCCAAATCCGATGTTTTAATTATCATATTGTCGTCGCTTATCTTCGTCGATTAATGTTTCGTAGGCACTTTTAATAATTAAACAAATACTTTTTAGCATCAACGAATAAAGTTTGCGCAATCTTGTCAGGATTTTTATCGGGGTGATACTTCTGAGCTAGAAGGCGATATGCTTTCTTGATTTCATCCGCAGTGGCTGTGTGCTTGACACCCAGTATTTCTACATGTTTCAGCAAATACCATAGGCGCTCTTCTTAGAGGCAAAGCCGAACACAGAAGTCCCAAAGGTAAGAGACCATCTTGCAAGCATGGTTGATTAAAAATTAACTCACACTTATAATAATAATATACTAATGTATAAAATAACAAATTTAATTTTATCGCAAATTTTGAACTTAGTATATTAATTATTGTAAAGAGCTAACCTAATGACGAGTAATTCACTATTCCATTTTTATTGAACCTTAGTAATAAAAAAAGTCAATTTTGTATCAAATTTTGCTGATCTACAAAATTGTAAGACTTCATTGCATAGACTAATGAGACGAATTTGCATCTTTTATTCTGAACTTATTTTCTAAGTTTTTCATAGGCGAATTGTTTTATTATCTTTACTTAATGCATAGGCAATAGGAGAAAATCAAAACTTATCTGTACAGTCTAGGAGAGGAAGAAGAGCAATATTCACAGTCTTACTATGCACAGAAGTTCATCAGTCCAACTAAATTTTATGATAATTCATTTAGCTTCAGTGAGCTGACGGATTGGCGGAACTCTAAACAAATTTCAATGGAGATGACCTCCTCCTTACCTAAGCTGCGACAGATATCAAATAAGGATTCAAGCAGATCGAACAGTGTGGAATTGGCTAGTTATCACTCAGAGCTGTTGAAAAGTACAGGCAATAATCAGAAGCAGTCATCACATATGATAAGCCCGGTAGTCATCAAATTTAGTGACCAAGCAGCAGGCAACTCTCTACGAAGATCTCAGTTGATGTTCCATCGCATCTTGCATAACGAAGGCGACCGCAGCAGATAGGATCCAAGCAAGCTTAGAGACCTTCTTAAGAAGATCAAGCACATATAAACTGATTAGAACTATGGGAATGTGCAGTCTCCACCTAAAACATAAAGATGTTCGGGAATCCTTCGCATGCTCAAGAGGAGAGAGCAGGTCCGAATTTTCAGGCGGAAAAGATAAAATCCTGAAGCCTTAACAGCAACCAAAATCTCCTCAAAATGATTTTAATAATAATTTAATCACTTACTATTTATTGCGCTTGCTGAATTAGTATGAAGCAGCACTCCAGTAACGTAGGGGCTAACTTTCACTATCTCTTTCTCAAATAATATTTGGCTCAAATCAAGAACCATAGTCATTAACTGGAGGCGTTCGTCCGGGAATCTGTCCCTCTTGAAATTGTACTTTAATTATAGAAGTACCCTCTCGAAAATCAAAGAGGAATACTTAATGATCTCTTCCATAAGCTATCTCAGGAGTAATGGGCAAATAAAATTATAGAAATAATGTCTGAAAAGCTGTTATTAAAATCAAAGGAGCTTTATGAGTTCTAAACCCAAAGAAATTATTTCCTCGTATAGAATTTTCGAGAGACTATTAACCCGCCGATAGTCGGGAGCAAACCATAATAATGCTATAACCTAAGCAGTTTATTCAAAGTGAATATAAATAAAGAATTACGTCGAGCGATTTGGACAAAGTGTTTAATGATTTAGTCTAATAAGTTCGAATACTTTAAGTACGATCACAAGGTCAATCCATATAATTTGGCAGAGTAACTCAATATTGGACTAACCCGACTATCACAATAAAACCAGATAAAAATAAAATAAAACCAGAAAGACTGCTGTCTAAGGTTGCTGGAGTATGTGGTAAAAAAGTGGGACAAAATTCCAAACAGAAGCCAGCAGTATCTTGCTATAACTGTGGCTGATGTGTATGCGCACTACACGCCTAGTCGCATTCACGAAATTGGATCAGTGTATGTTGGGCTAACTGAGTTAGCAGAAGTTTACTTTGAGGAAAATGTAGAAAAAAGGCTTTAATATATCAAACTCGCATTTGAACTGGTGGATCCAGAGACATTCAAGCTAATATAAATAAGCTATTTGCCATACTCGGACAAGTCAAGCGGCGCTCTTAATTAATGTTTCGAACATTTTAGACTTACTCTGGCAGCAGCATTCTTGCCTCCTGCAGCTAGCCAGTTCATTATCGATCAGTTATTGATAAAGAAGCGAAATAAGCTTGACATGTATATTGTGTTTGCGCTAATGACCATGATCATGAGTGATGACCTTGAGAAGTATAAGGATTCTAAAATGGAGCTTACCGATATACTAAATGCAGACAATACTAAGAAGGTCATTAAGGTGGAAGATGTCGTGGATGCCTTTCGAGTTGTTTATGAGAATGTGCATCCGTTCCACTTTCCTCTCCATCAGCAGTCTCAAGACCCTGTTGTAAATCGTCTACTGCAAAAACTCATATAGTTTGACCAAGCGACTTAATAAATAAAGAAGCAGATTGAGGAGGAGAAGAACAGTGCACCAACAAGTTTAAAAGTTATCTAACCGTAGGATAAAATAGCAGATTTTGTTGTCCAAAATAAAAATGCAATGCTTCGACTGGGAACCAAGAAAAAAGTTCAATGAATATATACTTCGTTTCTTACAAATCATTATAATATAATCAATACTTAAGATACTCACTTATGCAGGGAGATAGTTCAGCGTTTTATAGCATTAAGTCCAAGCATGCAGGTCGAGTACTGGACGTGTGTCAAGATACTGAAACTAAAGGAATGCTTATTATTTACGATAGCTACTCTAGTCCCAACCAGATGTTTAGTTTGAGACCCAATGGGGTTGAAGTCGAAATAGTATCTAAACAATCTGGAAAATCATTAACAGTTGCTGCAAATAGCTCAAAAAATGGTGCTCCTATCTTTGAAGAACCATCTCGTGGACTGGAGGGTCAACGGTTTAGATTACAGGAAGTAACTCCAGGATCTCATGAATATATCATCTATACTTTTTGTGGTAAAGTATTTGACTGCTGTTAAGCTAGCAAATCTAACGGTACCAAAATAATTCAATGGGAGTTCAACGGTAACGACAATCAAAAATGGATAATTAACAAACTTTGATGTATATTTTAAACACTATCTCAATATCATGTTCATACATTCTCCTGTTTATTTTCAGTGCTCACATGAACTTCACGTATAACATCAGAACAAACTTCGATTACTTTCGACTTCACGAACACGTCAAACATATTTTTGGAAGCTATTAAATCAGCTGTTGCACCCGCAAATTTAAGAGAATGGTGCTTTTTGTTTGCATCTTGCTCAGAAAGCACCGTCATTTCGTCTCTCAATTTTTTATACTGTCTAATTAACTCTTCTAATTCATGATCTCGCTGCTTAATTTAGGTCTTTAAGTCTTCAATTTTAGACTAAAGAATCAAAATTTTTGTTTTATAGTCTTCGCTAATGAACCGTATTTTGTCTTAATAGTGTTCTTCCAATCTCTTTTTTTAGCTACTGAGCTTAGAAGCATTTTTCTGATTCAATAAAATTATTTGTCTCCTCAATTAGTCAATCATTTAATTCTTTTATCTAGTTTGTGATTGTAAATATTCGATTTGATTGTTTATTTCAGTTAAATTTCTATCCCGCCCATTCACTAATTACTTTATAGAATCATTTTCTTTCTACAGGTTTTCTATCTTCTTCTGCTTTTATCGAAGGGAATTCGAATGAGCCTATTTCATTTACTATGTTGCTCGCTTATTTTCCTATTTTTATTTGCGTAAGACCTAGTCAAGCTTTTCAAGTCTGCTTTTAAAATCTGAAACTGACTTTTTCAACTCTTCTTCGGACTTTTTGAAAATTTTCTCTCTTTAATCAGCCCGCTTACTTGCTTGCTTTAATTCGTCTTTCTGGTTATCAATTATTTCTTTGTAAGCAATACTTTCTGTCAGTTTCTTGTTTAAGTCATCAATTAGTTTTCTTTTCTATTTATCAATGCTCATTATTTATGATTCTAATCTCCCAATGTGGCTGGTAGAATCATTTTCTAGTTTTTTTATTTTTGCTGCAGACTAATCCTAATTTTTGCGTATTTTTGAGCATAGATCTTCCTCACCTTTTCTCATCTTAAATAGTAGCTAGTCTTCCATCCTGCGCATTTTTACCATATAATCTTATTACATCTTGCGAAGTTAGTCTTTATGAGTTAATTAATTCTACCTGAACTAGTTCTGTAACAAAATGAGCTCGTTCTTCATCTGGTTTCCCTACTATATGAAAATTTGCTTCATCTTCGACTTCTCCTCGCTGAGATACACCAACTCATCATCTTTTATCCTTAAAGTTTATTCCAACTTATGTATTTGTTTTTCAACAAACATTTTATACTCTTCGTGGGCTGCTGTAATATCGGCAATTTAATGATCTCTTAAACTTTCGTATTTGTCTTTGAGTGCTTCAATTTATTTTTAGTTGATAATACTTATCTCTTTTATTTGATTGCGTAATGACTCAATTTACTTCTTCATTCTTAACTCATTGTCATCTAAGTCTTCTTTTACTCTCTTAAGCGAATCAAGCTTAAGCTAAAGATCTTCTATTTTCTTTTACTGCTTCTTCAATTTAGATTATAGGACATTGTTTTACTCATCTAAAATTTGTAACTTATCTCTGTGTTAATTTTTCATCTGCTCAATATCATATTTATGTCTCTCCGCTAGTTATCGCAGCCGAGAAGCACTATTTTCTTCTTACTTTCTCTTGCTCTCAACTATTTTTTCATACTATTATTTTACTTATTAGTAAAGCTTCACAAAAGGCTACAGTTTTTTTATATCCTACTTTAATTTTATTTTCTCCTCCTTCTGCTGGCTGAGATCGAACTGGTTATCTGCCTCTAGTTTTCTTATTTTTGCCTGTAGTAAATTACAATCGATGTCTTTTTTATCAGCTAACTCTTTCAACTTTATCAACTGTTAATCGTACAATCTGATTCCAGCCTCCTGCTATTTTATTAGAGCTTATAATTCAAGTTGGTGTTTAACTTTTAACTCTTTAATCGTGATATTTTTTAGATGCTCAACCTCTTAGATCTGCTTTTGTAGTTTTTCCACTTCTAGCAGCAGTTTTTTTCTTTAATACTAATTGAGTCCCTAATTGTTTCTTTTGGCTGTTTCAAGCTTTCTTTTGAGCAATTAACACTCTTCTAATTTCTATTCGACGAGTTTACCCAGCTTCTCATTCTCAATAAAAAGCTGTTAATTAGTTTTAAGAACAAGCTCAACCTTGGATTATAGCTAATTGACTTTTACACACTTGAGTTTCAGCTGTGCATTTTATTCCTATAACAAAATTAAATCCTGCTGCATTAGTTCTTTAATTCTGTTGGTGTGCTGGTCCAGTTCCTTATTAATAGCCTCCCTCCTTGGTGGACTCTTCACTTTTTTGTCCACTCTTGAGTACCGATCCATTTAACAGCTAAGTTATTATTAATAAATAAACTGCTATAATTAATAAAATATTCACAATCTGGCGATATTGGCATCTTTAAATTATTTACCTTCGCCCTGGATCTTCAACACTGATTAGAATGGCTTCGAGTGCCTTTTTTCCTTATCAATGTGATCCAAATATGTTCTAAAATTTATCTTTGTCTTGTTTGGCAGAGCTGGCTGGATGTCTCTGTTAATACCAGTTGTAAAAGATTTGCTATCTTATTTCATCCTTGGCCAGTGAAATACTTCTTCTATTTTTTACATTTGCTCAGCCTTCTTTCTCAAGCTTGCAATCATTTATATACCTTTTGATTCCCTCGTTGGTTTCAATTTTACAGACTATCTTGCTTTTTTATCCTATGATGCTTTTTTTCTTGGTTCCTTGAATGAGTATTGTCTGTCGCTTTTGTTGTAGAAATTATTACGGAACTA
>APMI01001822.1_pt1 | contig 13284 bp, 8 predicted proteins | sample 667938 | NCBI WGS metagenome assembly APMI01 (sample SAMN01084076, study PRJNA167559) | wastewater metagenome | biome: Wastewater | place: Denmark: Ejby Moelle, Odense | collected 2011-11-28 | reverse complement strand
GCCAGCCGACTTCCGGATGAACACCACGGACCGACCCTACCGACGCGCGGGGTACGTCAACCAGCCCAACCGCACGCCCCTGACCAGCACAAACGTCAGTCCCAACTACGATTCGCGGTCAAGTGGCACGAGTCAGGCCGCAACCGCCACGGACCGATGCCGTCCATGCGCCAGGACCGTAGCACCGCGAGGGGCGCCAAGCCCGCCCCTACCCGAGCCCCTCGGCGGACCTGGGCCAGCAGAGTGGTCGGTCACCCACGCGAACGGCACATGAGCCAGCCGTAGCTGCACCGTGCCACGGGCAGCCCCTGCTCCCCGCACCGGTAGCACCATTCATCCGGCCAGGCCCGGTGCGGGTCGAGTGCCTCGACGTGTTCTCCAAGTCGATGTGGTGCAGTCTCAGCCGCGGCAGCATGCGGCACCGCTCTGACCAGCGAACCGCGCGTGCCCTCAGCGCCTCGCTGGCCAGTGCTTCCTCGAAGCGATCCGACCGGTGACCGGGCCGGCCGAAGGCAGGCGGTGAATCAGTCGGACCCGACCGGTCTCACCACTGAGGACTCGACCAATCGCGCAGCGAGTGAGTCTATTTGCGCCAGAAGGGCTCGCGGGTCGAGTCCGAGATCGAGGACATGTTGCACGATCCGCACCCCGCTGCCCACAAGAGTGTGCTCCTTCGCGACATCCCTGCCGGCCGCATACACCAGATGCCCCTCCCCAAGGTTGAGCCGCGTGCAGTAGGCCAGCATTTGATAGACGTCCGCGTTGGGAAAGCCGGACGGCTTCTCGGCCTTGTATTTGGCGTCGACCACCACAGAGGGCGTCGGTGAATCGGGGGCGTACCACAGCAGGTCCGGACGGATCGTGATGACCTGGCCCACATCCAGCGGCCAGGTCTGTTGAGCGGCGGTCCGCCCTCCCCTGGCCCGCAGGGCGTCTCTCAGCGATCCGACAACGAAGTCCTCGAATACTTTGGCCATGTCGAGCATGATCCCGGTCGCCTCGACCTGGCCGACCCGGTGCTCGATCGACGTCGAGGCAACGATCAGCTCCGCCAGCCGCAATGCCACGTGATACCTGGCATTGAGCCGGGTTGGTTCCCATCGTGGCATGGGGGCGCCGCGACCTAGCGGCGAGACGTCGATCAGGAGACTCAGCGCGTGCCCGAGTGTGGATCGGGTCTGCCGTCGCACACCCGGCACCTGCCGAAGCAGGTAAACGGCGAGCCGGAGGATCTGGTTCTCGGCGATGTCCATGTCGAACTCGTCGTAGGTGACTTCAACAGGCAACGCGAGGCCATATCTGCGGGACAGCTGGTCGGCAGTTCGGATCTTGCCGCGCACCAGGGGCAAGGCTTCATCGACTGTCCGATAGCCCTGCAGGACGCCGGGTCCCAAGGCTCGTTCCAGTTGTCGGAGGAACGCGTCGGCCATGGCGGGCACGATGCCGTCGTCAGTTCCGAAGTGCCCCGCCGCGGCGAGCCACCCCTTGTCGCTCGCGGCATACCCGAGCAGGAATATGAGTCGTCCGATCGGGACCTTAGGGGCGATCGCGAGCTCGACATCTCCAACCACCGCGGCGCCCACTTTGGTCAGAGCCGATATCGACCAGAGACCGCCCCCGAACCCCTCTACGTCCACCCAACCCGTCGCAGCAAGGGCGTGCGCCTGTGACGCGGACAAGGCGACATCCATCGCCGGCCCACCCTCGGTAAGATCGAGTCTCACTCGTGGCCCTCCGGCGCCCCTTCCTCCGCAAGCGAAGGGGCCTTGGGCACCGCCGCCCGGATCCGGTCGAGCCCGTAGCGCCTGGCGACGTCCGTCCCATCGCCGAAGTGGTGCTCCTCAAGAAGTGGGAGGACGGCGGATTGCCAGAGCCGGTCCAGGCCACCTTCGAGGTGCACTTCGGGTCGCATGAAGTAGCTCGGACCAATCTTGAAGTCGCTGTCCTCGATACGGGCGTTGAGGGCATCGTGGATGTCCGCCAGCGTGTCGGCATGACCCTGGCGTTGCAGCCATCGGCGCAGGACTCCCGACGTCGGCGGTTGGTCGGGGTGCAGCGAGACGAAGGCAAATCGGCGTCGCATCGCAGCGTCAACCAGCGCGATCGAACGATCGCTGGTGTTCATCGTGCCGATCAGATAGACGTTCGCGGGCAGGGTGAAAGGTGGGTCTTCCGGTCGCGAGTAGAGCAGGTCGACGTTCTGGTCGCGGTACTCCAGGAGGAAGTAGAGCTCGCCGAAGACCTTGGCGAGGTTGGCTCGGTTGATCTCGTCGATGATCAGGACGTATGCCGTGTGCGGGTTCTCCTGAGCCTTCCCCACCAGCCGCTTGAACGGCCCTGGCTTGAGCGCGAACGACACCGATCCGTCGACGGTGGTCTGTGGTCGGTAGCCCTCGAAGAAGTCCTCGTAGCTATAGGCAGGGTGGAATTGGATCAGCGTGACCGACTCGGGGCTCGCCAGGTGATCGGCGATCTTCATGGCGAGGAAGGTCTTACCGGTGCCCGGGGGGCCGTAGAAGATGACCTGCTTCCGGTGCCTGAGGTGGTGAGCCACGTCCTGCAACCAGGGCAGGTCGACGAGCAGGGCATCGGCCAGCGCCTGGTCCGGTTCCCCAAGATGCGCAGCGGCGAGAGCTTCGGGCGCCCGAACGCTGTCCGCGTCCTGCCCCATGTGGACCAACGCGGTGAGGGCGTCGTAGTCGCTCGATAAGTCCAGGACGTCCCGTTGGACCTTGAGTCGCGCCGCGATCGGCGCAGGCAAACGCCCGAAGTCAACCGGGTGGTCTACGTTGATCCACTCGACATGTCGGCGCAGGTTGGACCGACCATCAGGTGACGGGCTGAGCGACGCATCGCTCGTCACCCGCCCGATCACCAGGGTGCCACCAGTCTGCGGGGTGAGCACGAGGTCGCCGATTGCCATCCGATTGAGGAACAGATCGAACTCGGATGTTCGGTCGGCTCGGACGTTGTAGGAACGGTCGGCGTATCCGTCTTCGACGGCGGACGCGATCTCCGCCCGAGTTGCCGGCAGCGGCAAGGCGCCCAGGCGCTTCGCTGACAGCGAGCAGAACGACTGCGCCAGCCAGATCGGCACCATATCGACGCCGTTGACGTTGGACCCTCGGACGAGCCAGGCGCGCGCCGGCATTTCAGCCATGTCGGCGGCGACGATGTCCCGCAGGTCTTCCGCTGAGACTCGTTGCGTCAGGGATGCTCGAGTCCATTCGTCAAACGAGATCCCCTCCTGCTCGAGCACCTGCCGCGGGTCATCGGTGCGATCCGGATCCGGCCACGCAAAGGACGGTGAGATCTTGCCGTCGGCTCCGAGCACCCGGTGGGCCGAGGAGTGCTCATTCTCCTTCAACCAGCCACCCACCTGCTGGTTCGCCAGACCCGTAACGGAGGCCAGATCGCCATACGTCGTCCACGATCCAGCGGCGAGACCGTCAAGCACTCGCGCAAGGGTGTCGAACTTGGGGTCCGTTCCTGGCTTGGCGGACGCAGATCTGTGCCGCTCGCGATAGAGCCGGCTCAGGTGTCGGTAGAGCCCCTCGGAAGGCAATTGCGACGTGACGTTGCGACCTTCGGCGGTGAGCACCCAGCGGCCTCCGTCTTTCACAAGCCAGCCGGTCGTTGCGGCCCATGTCGACGCGAACTGCATGAAGTTGGTGGCTCGCTCTCGGCCCCTGTCGTTGACGCTCGACTCGACCTCGGTGAAGGCCAACCGAGCCTTCACTCGAGTGAACACCTCTTGGGGTCCTAGAGGGATGTCAGCTTCGCGGAGTACCTCGAACATCGTCGACAGCAGGAGGTCGCGTCGGATGGCCCTGTCCGGGTCGATGTCAGCCATCCGCGCGCTCAGGATCGTCGATGGGGATCCGGTAGATGCCCATCGTCAACGGCGGCAACCCCATCCGAGCCGTCGTGTCCTGGATGACGGCTCGGGCGTAGGGGTAAAGAGCCAGGACTCCCACGGTCCGCGCGAAAGCGTCGATCTCCTCCGCACGCGGAGGCGGAGTGAGGTCGCACACGAACAACGCGGCATACCGACACTCGATCCGAGCAACCTCGGTGCCGCGCTCGCCCTCTTGGCCGGCCTCGAAGACCTCCACGACAAACCCGGCCGTTACGCCGAGCGCCGCGGTTCCTTCGGCATCACTGACCTCCGGGAAAATCTCTACCTGGAAACCCAGGGTCGCGTCGGGGGCGGAGAAGTTCAGCGACACCGCTGACATCGATACCAAGCGCACGTCCAACAACTCGGCGCAGCCCGAGATGCGGGCAGCCGCAGCGCGCAGCGGGTCGATCTGGTTCATGAGGCGCGAGAATGGTCGACGGCCGAGTGGCGGACCGTCACGCCCCGGCGTCGGTAGCCGGAGGCACGAACCGAGCTGAGCCAGGCACTCTCTGCAGTGGCGTTACTCGGCAGGCTCGCCCGGACCACGACCCGAGCACCGACAGCGCGCGCGTAGCGCTGCAGCGTCGACAGGTGGGGGTCGGTGCTGCCACGCTCGAAGTCGGAGACCGCGGACTGGGTCGTCTCCATCGCCGTCGCAATGTCCCTCTGCGTGAAACCGGACGCCTTCCGCTGGGCGACCAACGCGGCGCGCAGCGAGGAGCGCGCCTGAGCGTCGGCGATCGCGTCAGCCAGGGCCGGATCGCGCACGAACTCCTTGAAGTCGACGACGTCCGTGAGTGCCCCGCTCATGGCTCTGCCCCAATCCCGTATCGGTCTAAACCGATATCGTAGCTCACGATCCGCCCGCGCGCCACGTGGCCATCCGACGGAGGGCGGTGTCCAGGTCGCGCTTGGGGAGCTTGTCCTGGTTCTTGTAGACGGCGAGCACGGCGATGTCGTGGACGGGGGAGTCCGGGAAGAACACCAAACGGAACGGATCGTTGCCCACGTTTACCCGCAACTCCCACAGGTCCGTGCCCTTGAGCTTCTTGACTTCCCGGGGCATGGCGTCACCGGTCGCCCAGCGTCGCATGACGTCGATGAGCGCGGCACGCCCGTGCACCGGCAAGGCGTCGAACTCCTCTTTCGCGACCGATGTCTCGGCCCCAGGCGCGCGGAACCATCGCCATTGGCGCCGGATCCCTGGCGGTGTCATGAGCGCATCCTGCTACGCCGGTCTGACACTCGTTTACTCGTCATCTCGTCCGTCGGGCCATAGCGGTATACGGAGGTCTCCCGACAGAAGAACCCGTTCAGTCGCATAAATCGGCGCGCTATCGAGGGACAGTTCGGGGAGTTCATCCATAGGCAGCGATTCCGGCACCGACCACAGGGGTCCGAGGAATTGCAGGGCGGCCAACGTCGCACGAGCGAGAGTCTCCTCCACGCCGATCGTCAGGCCCAACTCCTCATCTTTCCGAGCGACATATCGCCGGTTCTCAGAGCTGGCGGTCCCGAAGTCGCCTCCCGACACGATCCACGCGACAAGCGGACCGTAGGTGCGCAAGCGTTCCCTCGGCGAGAGATCGAGCCAAAGCGGCTCTTCGACGGCGGGATTGAGGCCCGGCGCTACGCACAGAGTACTCGGCGGCCAACACTGAGCGCGGACGACGAGTTCTCCCGAATTGGTGAACCCAGAACAGGACGCTAGAAATGAACGTGCTCCCGATTGGTTATGCGCGTTCAACTGTCGGAGCGCTGTCTCTATCACTGCCGGAGTTGGCGCAGAAGTCCGCCCCTTGGCTTCAACATTGGTCCCTTTGTCGGGAACGGAGACCAGGTCTGGACGCCTGCCCTGCATCGTCTTGGTCGTCGCGTCGTAGTGGGCGAGGTCACTGATCCCCAGTCGCAGGCGAGCCACCAGGAGCGCCATCGTCATTCCGATGCTATATGTGGCAAACCCCTTCTCCGTCGCATCGGAGGCATCGAACAGGGCGCTCCTGCCCACCCACGGAGCGGCTCCGAGATCCAGATACGCCTGAACCGTGGCGATGCGGCGCAGCAACTCCCAGGGACCGGTGGGCAGCCGAAGCCAATGGGGGGTCGTCCCGTATCCGACCGTCATCGCAGCATCGAGAAGTTCCCCGAGGGTGAACGTCAACCGTGGGACGCGTCGTAGATCGGTGAACGAAGAGGCCTGGGTCCGACCCCTTGCCGGGATGAGGTCAACCCGGGCCCCAAGTTGAGTGGTCAGGGGGTATGGCGTAGACATCATCGGCGCGGGTGTCGAGGGCCGTAGCCGGGGGGCGGGGTGAGCGTGGTCCGATAGGTCTGCCCGCGTTCGGCGGCGGCGGCCATGGCGTCGTAGATCTCCAGGATGCGTCGCTTGGTGCGGAACTCGCCGTGGTCGCGCTCGTCGTACTTGCGCACCACGGCGAACGAGTCCATGACGTGCTCGACGTCCGCGCGCGGCAGCCCGTAGAGGTGGAACATCGCTGCGTCGAGCTCGGCTCGCAAGGTCTCGCGGCGGGCCGGGTCCCAACGGAACGGCGGTCCCGGGTCGGCGTCGGGGGGCAGCCCGAGACAGTCGTTCGCGTAGGCCGCGATCCGCCACGACGTGTAGGTCAGCTCCAGCACCCGGGGCCGCACCCAGTCCCCGTATGCCGCGTCGCTCACCCCCGCGAGCGTCACCTGAAACGCATCCGGCGGCGGAAAGGCGACCTGCTCGATGATGTAGGAGCTCAGCGTCGTGCCACTCAGTTTCGTTCTCACGATGTAATCGGAGGCAAAGGACGAAAGTGCTGCCAGCAAATCGCTACTGCGCGGTTGGCCCGGCAAGAGCAGCCAGGCGTTGTCCCCGAACGAAGTCCGTGGTGCAACGAATGGGATCAGGGTGCGGAGGTCACTCGACCGGGTCAGTCTTCTACAACCGAGGACCCAGCCACGGTCCCACCGGCCCTCCAGGGCACTGTTGACCTCGCTCTCGTCGACCCAGTAGCGGGCCAGCGGCTCCACCTCGGGGTCGTCGTGCTGCGCGTCTGTGAGCCGTGGCAGGGTCCCCTTGTTGAGTTGCGCCTGGCTAGCGCCTGTATAGGTCGAATAACGGTGATCGAAGTGGCCCAGCATCTTCGCCTCGTATAGCGGGAGCCAGCGTTTCGTCGCGGCGGACCAGGACCAGCCATCGAACGCTGCGCCCTTTTCGCGCAGGCTCCGGTCCCCTTCGAACAGTGACGAGTCGTTGGCCATGTCGAACAGCCGCGTAAACGACAGTCCCCACGGGTTGGCGGTTGGAGTGTCCCGGACGAGCACCGGGAACCGCCGATAGACCGCTAGCGTGATCTCCGCGTCGCGCCTGGCACGGAACAGCGGCAGGGTGCCGGTGTTGGGGTTGAGCGCGAGGATCTCGGCCGCGGACAACTCGAATCGTCGCGCCGCCACGTCGCCGATGAAGCGCGTATAGAAGGCCATCCTGACATTGCTCAGCGCCTCCCCGCCCGACACTGAGGTGGCGGCGAACCTGAACTGGTTGTGCACTCCGGGGAAGATCTTGGCCTCGTTCTCGAAGTCATAGAAGGCTGCGAGTCGCTTGGCCTTGAGGGTGTCGGCGAAGAACGCGGCGGTCGTCGCGTCGGTGGCCAACCCGGTCGGGGTGATCATGCCCATCCGGCCGTCGACGGCAATCGATGACCGGAACAGCTCAGCGAAGGCGGCGTACGTGTTGACGTCGCCGACCCCGCACAGTGGGTAGCGACCCGAGCGTCGCAGCAGTTGGCTGGTCGCTTCGGCCTCCCGCGTGGCCGCCCGCCATTCGGCCTCCAACGCCGGATTCGTCGTCTTGAGTGAGTGGATCAGGCGCTTGCGGGCCGCCGCGTTGGTGGCCCCAGCAATGGCCGGCTCACGTTGGGCAAAGAACTCCTGCTCCTGCAGCTTGACCCGCTCCCACGGGGGGTTGCCGAGCATGACCGAGAACCCCCCGGACCACCCGGTCGGATCGTCGGCGGCGAGGTCACCCGCGGGCTTGGGCTGGAAGACCTCCGGGAACTCCAGGTGCCAGTGGAAGAACCGGTAGTCCTCGGCCGCCTGGGTCACGATGCCGGTCAGGACGTCAGCGAGGTCACCCGCGGCAGCGTCGGCGACGGTGCCCGTCGTGATGCCAGTGGCGAGGTCGATCTTCTCGGCGACGAAGGCGGCGCACCAGGTGTCGGCTTCGGCGTGTCTGCGAAGCAGCTCCGGGTCGTGGGCCAGCTCCCGATAGCGCGCCTCGGCGGCCTCGACCTCGGCCAACGTGCGCTGACGCTGCACCGCATGCAAGCTCGCCACTCGGGCGGCGAACTGCCGATCGGTCTCGACCACCCCTCCGATGTCGAAGAGCGTCCCCGTCGAACCGAGCCGCTCCTGTGCGTTGCGCTTCTTCAGCGTGGTCGTGACGGCCTTGTCGTCGCCAGTGAGGACGGCATATGCCGCGTCGGGCACCCCCCGCGCGAGCAGCGCGGGTGTCGCGCCGAGCAGCGAGTTGCCGACCTTGATGTGGTGGTCGAGGAAGGCCAGGGGCCGGCCGCGCTCCATCGACTCCAGCCAAAGACTGACCTTGGCCAGCTCGGCCGCCAACGGTTGGATGTCGACCCCGTGGATGACCGAGACGACGACATCGCGCATGGCCCGGTCCAGGTCGGCCGGAGAGAGATCGGTCGACCCCGAACGCACCGCGGCGAGCCGCTCGGCGACACGATGGGCGGCCGCGACGAGGAAATGGCCCGACCCGCACGCCGGGTCACAGATGGTCAACCCCAACAGCGCCGCCTCGGGGTCGGATGCCCGCTCGGCCGCGTCAAGAACGGGGTCGAGGGCCTCGTCGAGGACGAGATCGATCAGTCCAGTCGGGGTGTAGTAGGACCCGGTCGTCTTCCGGTCGTTGCCCTTGGCCACCTCGAGGGTGAACTGACGGGTCTCCAGGTCCAGCCGGGGCACTCGCTCCAGCAGCGACTCGTAGATGCCGCCGAGTTCCTCGGCCCCGAGTCGGCCGAAGTCGACGACGCGCTCCGGCTGTCCCTTGGGCCGGATCACCGACATGGCGCGCACCGCGGCCAGCAGCGCGTCGTTGCTCAGTTGGTGCGCAGGGGCAGACGGAGCCACAGCCGGGATGTCGACGTCCTGCGCTTGCGTGAGGATCTCTTTATGAGTCGGGGCGAAGAGCCCGCGCAGCGGCGGCACACCGAGCTCGGGGATGCCGTCCAGACCCAGCCGATGGATGACGGCCCAGACCCGATGCCACTCGTCGCCGTGGCTTGTGCGGCGCAGCACCCGGGCTCGGCGACGCAGCGGGATCGATGAGTAGTAGGAGAGCCAGCGCTGACGTTGGGCGGGGGTCACCTCAGGATTGAGTAGCAGGTCACGCTCGGGTCGTTCCTCGGCGACGAAGAGGAAGAGCAGTCGATAGACCAGTCGGAGCAGTTCGCGGTGGAACTCGTCGTAGCGCAGGTCGCCGGTTTCGAACTGCTGGCGGAGTGTGACGTTGGCGCGATGTTGAAGGAAACCGGTGCCGAGCAGCTCGACCGCCTGGCTGACGCCTTCCTTGAGATCGTCGAGCGCCCGAACTCCCAGGTCCCGCACCGAGGTTCGCCAACGCTCGATGATGCAGGAGCCGGGCGCCTGGCCCTCGGCCACCTCGAAGCGCGACTCGTGCAGCAACAGATAGAGCACGACGAAGTCAGAGAACACGTCGCCGGCGAACATCGTCTCCAGGTCGAACTCGACATAGGACAACCCGGTGAGGTTGGTCGAGTCGCGCAGCAGCCGCAGCTTGCGCCCGTTGGTGAGGATCGCCCACAGGTGGTCATCACTGCGGTTGAGCAGCTCCTGGACCATCGGGTGCGGAGCCCGGTCGGCGGCCCCCGGAACACCCTTGGTGCGGCGATCGAGGTCGACATTCCAGCCGAGTAGATGGATGGGGAGGTGGCCCCACAGGTGGGACACGGCATACGTGCGCCCGGCCACCGACACCCCGCCCGCCGGCGCCTGCGGCACCCGCCCGAAGCCGAGCTGACTGAGCAGGATGTGCAACCAGCGGTCGCGGGTGAATCCGACGGCCGGGTCGCTCGCCGGGCGCGCCTGAACGTCGGGGCCGAAGGCGGCCCACGCCTGCTTGAGGTAGGCCCACGCTCGGTGCGCTCCGTTTCGCGGGGATTCGCCGGGCAGCAAGTGGTAGGCCGACGAGTCCAGCGAGCCCAACGCCGAGTCACCGGCGACAAGGCGCTCCAACAAGTCCGGAGGCACCGTCGACCCGACCGTACGGATGGTGGAGAAGTCACCCTTCATGCGATCGACTCCGCCGCGACGGGGAGATAGACATAGAGGCCGAGCACGTCGACCGGGTGTTCGGCCCGGACCTTGAGGTTGCGAATCAGGTCGCCGGAGCCTTGACGCACCCGCAGGTGGCTCTCGGCCAGTTCGGCCGCCTTGGCGTCGGCCGCAGCGTCGAGATGCGCGGTGAGCTCTGGCAGGCCGGCGAGCACCGAGTGAACTTGCGCGCCGGCCTGGTCGGCGGGGAGGTTCGCGACTGCTCTGGCAGCCAGAAGCGACATCGCCTCGTCTTGGGAGACCCAGGTTGCCCGAGCCGGCGACCCGCGAAAGCCGACGATGTCGCAGTCCTCGGCGACCAGGCTGGTCATCCCGCGGGACCGGCTGGGCAGGTCGAGATGGAACCGGTATCGGACGAGCAGAACCGTGGTCCGCTGATCGACGGCATCCGTGCGGATGACACCGGCGCGGCGGGCCGGGCGTTCTGTCCCCGGCATGGCAGGGTCGAGCGCCGCCTCCAGGACATGACGGGCGATTGCGGCGACACTGGGGTCGGTGCGGGAGAGCAGGCCGACGCCCTTGGTGGCCGGAGGGTTCCGGACGAAAGCCAAGGTCTCGAGTCGACGGACGGGAAGCGCGTCTCGCACGGCTGGAGCCAGGGTGCCCGTCGACACCTCAAGGGTGTCGCCGTTGCGGCTGGGAAGCACGGCGCCACCCAGTGCCTTCAGGCTTTCGACGAGGAACGGCTCAATTTCGACCGCTGGGCCAAGAGCCATGCGCATCCGGTGTACTTCACTGGCCACGACGTCGGGCCGCAGGCCTTCGTGCTGGTACTTGGTGCGAATGTCCTTCTCCTTGGCCGCCGCAGACTCCCAAGCCTGGTGGAGGGCCTCGGTGGCGTGGTGTAGTGGAAGGTCTAGCGTCAGCTGTTCGCCGTCCTTGCCGCGCAGGAGCAACCCTTCAAGCAGGGCTTCCAGGACCGAGTCGTTGTTGTCGGGGACCGGCACGCTGACCCCGGTTGCCGCACTGATCGCCCGGTGGCGCTTGATGAGGATGTCTAGAACGATGCCGTCGATCTGGTTGTCCAAGCCGTAGATCGTCAGCGCCCGCACGGTCGGTGCGGTCTGTCCGAACCGGTCGACACGGCCCTCGCGCTGCTCATGTCGGGTCGGATTCCAGGCGAGGTCATAGTGGACCACCGCTTGGAAGTGCTCTTGGAGGTTGACACCTTCAGACAGACAGTCGGTCGCGACAAGGACGTGTCGCCTCGGCTCGGCCGTGAGTTCGTCGATGCGTTGCACTCGTTCACTGGGCGGGAGAGTGCCGGTCACTGATGCAACGGCGGTGTTCTTCCCGAGGGCGTCGCGCAGATGCTCGGCGACGTAGTCCGCGGTGTGGATGAACTTGCAGAAGATGATCGGGTCCAGGCCTTGGGCCAACAGGTCTTTGACCTGGGCCGTCAGCAGCGTGAGCTTGGCGTCGTGTTGAGGTCCGGCCAGCTTCTCGGCCTGGCGAGCGAGGGCACGCAGCCGAGATCTCGCTCTGGTGAGGGAACTGCCGGCCGGATCGTCATCGACGGCCACGTCCGCCCCCGGGGTGATGTCACTGCCTTCGACGCCTTCGTCGTCGGCAGTGTCGAGGACGCTGGCCCGACCGATCGCCTCAACGGCTGCGGGATTCTCGGCACCGGCGACTTCGGCGCGCGATCGCATGGTCTGAGCGGCCGCCGCCGGGGAGGAGGCTAGCGCCCGCAGCAGCCCCAACGCGCTCCACCATCGCACCCGCTGATGGAGCACCCCGCCACTGGTGTCGGTGACTTGCTCACGTGCGTAGTCGACGGTGGCAGCGAAGAGCTCCCGATACGCCGGAGTGAGTCGATAGCCCACGTCACTCGTCAGACGGTCGTCCGGGAAGACCGTGGTCTCGTGTAGATCGTCCTGTACGTAGTCGCGGATGTCCTTGCGGCGGCGCTGGATCATGTGTTGAGCCAGGTGCTCACGACCCTTGCGGGAGTCGAGGTCGACGGTGGCCAACTCAGGATCGAGCAGCCCGATGAGGTTTCGAAAGCCCTCGTCCTTGCCCGAGTGGGGGGTGGCCGTGACCAGGACGAGGTGACGCACCGGGTCGCTGGCGAGGTCCTTCATCAGTTCGTAACGCTGATGACGTCCGCGCCCGGTCACATCGGAGTCGGTCACCGCCGTGTGCGCCTCGTCGACGATGACCAGCTCAGGGGCGGCCTTGAGGAAGTCGTGCCGACGCCGCTCGGACTTGATGAAATCGGTCGACACGACCGTGACCGGGTGGCGGTCGAAGAGTGACTCGTCCATGGCCAGACCGCGCTCGAGCCGAGCGGCCGTCGAGGCAAGCACCAACGTGGCGTCCAGGTTGAATTTCTCGGCCAACTCGCGCTGCCACTGCTCGGCGAGCGCTGGGCTGCACAGCACAGCCAACCGGTCGACTTCACCCTGAGCCATCAACTCCGCGGCGATCAAGCCAGCCTCGACCGTTTTGCCGACGCCGACATCATCGGCGATCAGCAGTCGCACCGTCCCCTGGCGCAAGGCCAGCATCAGCGGCACCAACTGATAGGCCCGTGGCTCCACCGCCAGGGACGCCACTGAACGAAACGGCCCAGCCGTGGAACGGAACCCGATGCGCAAGGCGGTCCGCAGCAGCCCGGCACTGCGGGCGTTGCCGAGATCGTCGACGGTCGGATATGGGAAGGTCGCAGGTTCGACCCGTTCCAGTGCCAGGTGCAGGCCGGTGAGGTCTTCCTTGCGCCCACCAAGCGGCTGCAGCAGCAGGAAGTCGGACTCCGACCCGGGCTGCACCACCCACTCACGGCCCCGGGCGCGGACCAACGATCCGGCGGCATACGTCATCGACACAGTGGGGAGCCTCCCACGGCGATGCTCATTGCAGCGTCCCGAAGACTGACGGGAACTGCTTCACTGTCGCCTCTATGGAGTCTGTCGACCATCGGATGACGGTCCACCCGCGGTCCTCCAGGATGTCGGCGGCCTCAGCGGCGCCTGGAGCCTCGGCACGAACCACGGCCGCCGGGCCGTGGTTCCGATAGGCGGGGG
>APMI01021490.1_pt1 | contig 13285 bp, 4 predicted proteins | sample 667938 | NCBI WGS metagenome assembly APMI01 (sample SAMN01084076, study PRJNA167559) | wastewater metagenome | biome: Wastewater | place: Denmark: Ejby Moelle, Odense | collected 2011-11-28 | reverse complement strand
TCGATGTTGGTGTTGAGGATACGGTGGATGTGCTTGAAGTTATTCTCAGCGTCTTCGATGATCAATGACATTTGTGGTAACAATATTATAGTAATATTTATTAAATTAAATATTTATGATATCCAATGCTAATTATAATCTTGAACACACACATCAGCTCCACTCTAATTTATTTTCTTCTATAATTTTAGTGCCCGCCATTAATCTAAAATTTTACATCTAGTTTTCATTTAGAGTTGACCAGCTTGGTATTGCTTTCTTGCAGTAGTTCTATGACAGCTAGAAGAGTAGACTTTTAAGAATTAGTGTTTTCTAGACTGAGGTCAGATTGCGAAGAGTCTAGTTGATGGAGTTGCCCCAAAAATTTAAAGCGATGCTAGGCTAGCCATGGGTGATTACTTTGTGCCACCAGCCTTTTGGAATGTATAAGCATTTGTCTGGGGTAACTTCTGCCTTAGTAATATTGCTGTAGTCTGTAACTTATTCATCGCTATGGTTGTTGTTAAGGCTGAAGATACTTTTGGACTTTATTCTATTGTTTTCAGCCAAATACACTATTTTCTTGCCTTGGAGTACGTATAAGAAATTATCATGCCCATCATAGTGCCAGTCGGTATATCGCCTGCCAGAGTAGATCCATAGATTTACCTTGTGTATACTTTTAAGATACTTTGCGACGATATCAGGCAGTTTATAATCATCTTCTGATAATTCCATTTGGGGTACAGAATAATTTAGTTGCTGATCTGAATTTGATTTACTACTTTTAGACATTTCAGTCAGCAACTATTGTGTGGATATTCTGTAGTAAATCACATCGTCGGAGTACTATATTTTCTAGCCTTTGTGAATTGCTACTTCCAGTTCATTCGGCATTGTAAATTAAGGAGTCTTAACATGTTTAACAAGAAATGGTGAGTCAAGATGGGCATCATCAATTATAGAACTATCTTAATATGTGCAAATTTACCTTTTGAGTAACTGTGATTATTGCAGCTCTATAATTGGTCTTGCTTCTACTAATTTCTACTATTTTAGTCGTTTGTTGGTTTTGTTAATTATCTTTTTGAATCCTGTCAATGAAGAAAGCACTTGTTTACTATATTTGAACTTATTATTTTTCTTTACAATAACAGGCCTGCAATAATTCGAGGTTTTCACTACTTTTTTTGTTTTATTTTATTTCCTCGATATCATCAATATGTGTTTAATACAATACGAGTTGTGTAATAATGAGAATATTATAAATCAATGGAATATTTTACCTCTCTGATAAATGAGATGCAGTACATGTGGATACTCCATAATAAAATACTGATGAAATTCCTAAACATTGACACATAATGCCCATGTATCCTTGATAACTTCGATATAATTATCAAAATGATACATTTAATGCGAATATATACTAATCTTCTTCTGATAATAGCTGATTAGATCCCCAATATAGCAGCCATTGTTAGCGAGAGTATCATCATCTTACCATTTGACTGCGCCTTTGCTGATAAAATATATATTTTAGTTTTTGTTGTTTGTTTTGTAACCTACTTCAAATGTGGCTGGCTTGCATAACTTATTTAATTTACACAACTGTTATTTTGTGAGTATATTTAACAAAGAATTGCCCTACACTGCCGATAAGTGATCAACTATTAAGATATTAAATACCGGAAGTATTGGAGTCAGTGGGGAAGTTATTAATGTTTATTATTGTTATTAAGGTGCAGACTATGTTACAGATGAAAGAGGGTTATCAGAAAATGTGTTTGATACTAAATAGTCTGATTATGTTGTCAGTTTTACCTATGCATATTTTAATGCAGTTATCTTCTTGATTTTAAAATAACATTTACCCTTAGACTAATACCCACCGATTATTTATTCATTATGTACATTTTATTGTGCATTTGATGGTAAATAATAAACATGAATAACTCCAGCAACAAGCTCAATAACATGGCCGATAGTCTCCATCTAAGCTCTATGAGATAGCTGGTATATTTTACTACCTAGCGACCTGTTATCAGATTAGTACTGCCATTATTTACCTTTTACTTTAACTTTATCTAATATTTTCAACTATTTTGTATTATTTTACAATTAATGATGCGATTTATCTTTACTATTATTGATCTGACTCATAGATGGAAATTGAAATCTATTTGATGTCTATTTATGTTTGATATCTATTTTATTTTTGTTCATTAAGCTTAAATATTGAGTATCGATCATAGTGCAATACTAACATGATTATTTCTGAAGTGTAACAAAATATTTGTGATTATATTTATGTTAATGCCGATTTAGTATAATTTTCTTCCTCAACAACTGCGGCAATGCTTTCATTTACTTGCTTAATTCTTCACTCATTTTGTAAATAATTAGATATTATAGTTAATCTTGCTGTATTTATGTAGGGAAGTGCTGTAACTATACTTCAGGGTGAAATTATATCCAGGGAATATTAGGTAAATTTGATGAGGGACAATAAATATTTATTAATTTGTTTAATTTTAGCTGTGTGGAGCTGCCCAATGAAAATTATAGCTTGCTTTGGCTGCTTTATGATAGTGGGTAATATGTGCATAAAAGGCAACTCGGAGACTGCATTTGGTAAGGGTTCAAATTACGATATAACACTGGGTATCGCATAGGTCGCTAATTATCAAGAAAATTATTAGATGCAATTAATCGAATAAGTAGCCTACTACGAGTGACTTACTAGGGAAATCCTAAATACTTAGCTGCATTATCAATAATAAGATGCTCAAATTATTTACTTGTCACTATTACTCTTACTTTACCAACCCCCGCTACTGTCAACAAAGTGATCACGGGTATGATACTCTGTACTTTGATAATAAATACTGAATGCAAGTAATTTATGAGACAAGGTGCTTGTATTTTACAATTTCTAATAATACTGTTGTTCGTAAGGTACTGAACCCATTATTATGTTGGATTTACTGCGATGATATCGGTTTGCTGGCATAAATAAGTAGTCATGCCAGTCTCAGGAATGATTATTTTTAGTTATTAACTACCACAGTTAAACCATCTTATCAATTATTAATCATTATTTGTCTCGCTCTTTGAAATTGCTTTATTTTACTATTATCTAGCTGATTATGATAAAGATATTAACACATACATGATTTATTTTTATTATATTTACATGTGTTATTTAAGCTTAATTACTTTCTTAGCTTAGATTAGATCATCTATAAGTTCTGGTGACATGAATTTATGCAAAGATTTGTCATTAACTATAATTATTTTAGTATTCTGCAAATATTTTATAACTCTGAATAATTAACTTTGCATTTTTCCTTTAACTTATTTACTATTACTCTTAATGCCATTCCCCTCCTAATCCCCTAATACTTCCATAACCATCTATATGCCAGCAACAGTGAAGACATGATTAACAAAGGGAGTGGACGGTACAATTAAATAATCAAATTTGTGCTTAGTGATGTAGCTGGAGGTTAGCATGCAGTAAGTTAATCCGTATATGTAGCGCTGTTTTTTGTATTAGAATGTTAGGCAGTTGTGGATCAGTTGCTGTTTCTACATTATGTTTTAGTAATACTTATCATTATTATATATATATGTAAGTATATTCATATATATAACACATTCGGAAAATATCATGAACTATTATTGGTATATTAAGGTCACATGTGCGAGAAACTGCTGTTACGATTCTGAGCTATATTTTTATTACTTATCTATATGATTTCATTGTTCTTTGGCGAAGTTTTCAACCTAAAATTACTTTTTGTTCGATAATGTGGCTTCTATTAATAAATTTTGAGCTCTTTTATTTTACCAGCGAGACTCGTACTTATTGCTTCTCTATTTTGGTTTTTGACTGAATTTAGTACATTTCTTTTGTTCTTTCTCATGTAGTAATAATGCCCTTTTTATTAATCTTCTCTCCTCTTAGTGACTAATTTAATTAGTCTTTATTTAAGTTGGTTCATCTGTTATTTCAATCTGCCTATACTTTAATCACAGACCATAATAATGCCAGTATGTTTTTTGCCTATTTTTTTAGCAAGTTCCCTGGCAATGGAGAACTCTTCGATAGCTTGTTAATACCTCTTCAAATGTTCTAATTAAATTGCCAGATTATAGTGTGCTAACATATTTAAATTGGATAATGATTTCTGCTCTTATTCCGATAATTTCTTACTATTATTACTATTATTATTATTATGTTATTGTTGTGCTATGAACCCTGATGATGGCGATTGATCAGTATCACTCAATTTAGATAACATTGTTATAGCCAGTTATGCATGATTTGCTGCTGGTTCATGTCTATGTTTATGTGAAATTTGTACTAATGCAAAAATGAATATATTGCGCAGATGTTCAAGTGAGTACTTGCGGTGGCTGACCAGTCTTGTACTTTGTTCACTTATACATCCAGAGCTCGTTATAAGTATATTAGCGATATTTTCGGTTTGTTTGTTCTGTATTTATAATAGTGTAATACTTTTTGTAGTAGCAAGCCAGATTGTTATATGTGATACCTGCAAGTTTATTCATCTTGATACTGGTGCCATCGACTGCCAGCTCATTGGTAACTATTTTCTAGGACTGTTTGAAATACTAGAAAGCCTATGAGAACTGTTCTGAATTATCAAACAATTACGATGTGTGAGATAGGACAGTCCTGTCTTATTGAGCTCAAGAATAATGTTCTATGTGCGAGTAATCCGGTCTAATGATTCGTTTTTGTTCATTGTGTATGTCTATGTTTTAATTATATTATTATTAGTAGTTATATTGTATAATTATTCATAACTTAGCTAACTATTATTATCAAATAGGAGTAGTATGGAAATCATTTATGTTTTTATTATACGTTTTTATATGCTGACTGTTCAATATTAAACTACACAGCATAATAAATGAGTTAATGCCAAATTAAAATATTTGTTACAACTTATTTACCTCATTTTTAGGTGTACGAAGACTGCAAAAGCAATTAGTATTTTTTTTCAAGCTGCATATATGTTGATTATAGTTAGCTAAGATGTAGACTTTATTTCTATATTTTAATATATCTACAATCAATTAAGATAAGTTAAGAATAGAGAACGGCAAAATATGCTTTATAAATTGTTAGGATTCACGCTATTAGAATTCATTTACTGTGGAATGGTACTAGACAATTATCCAGATGCAATAGCATGTACTTAAGGATTTGTTAGAGGTCGGACTGCTACTACATTGTATTTTTGGCATGCGGGATTATACTATTGTCAAGTTTATGCTGCTTAAACCAGATGTATTATGTTCAATGCTGATGGATCATACCAAAGAGCGGTTGGTGATTACGGATCAAGGCAAGGTTGTACAGGAAAATCATTAAGTCAACTACGCTTAGAAGGCAGATGGTTCAATTTTGCAGACGGAGATATTATGCTTAACATTCAATCAAATATTAATAGCTTAGGAACAGGCTACTTAACGTTGCAAGGAGATAATATCAATTTAAAGACAAGGATCAGTATTTTGGAAGGTAGCAGCATGGTAAATTTTCGGCAAAATGTATCAATCCTTGAGAGTAGCCAAAATACCCAAGACAATAAAATTACTACTTTATAGAAAAATATCTCTGGTTTGTCAACAAATATTTCTGCTATTGCTAGTAATCAATCTGAATAGAAAAAAAAACTTGAATCAATGGAAACTACTCTGAACAATTTTCAAAAATAGACATAAATTTGGAGAAATATTTGTATAGTAGTTATCGCGTTACAATTTGTAGCAATTGTTATTCTGTGTATTATACTCTACAAGAAAAGATCTAAGATATGACCTTCAAAATTAGAGGAGCTGTACTATTAGAAAGGAACAATAAACGGTAATAAAATGAGTGATAATTTATGTATATCTAAGTATTAATTATTCTATTCAGTTACCAATTTATAACAGTGATTATCATCTCCTTTTTTATGCACAAAATTTACAAAATTTACATCATTTATATAGATATGTGAATAATAGAGACATTGCGTACATAAATTAAAGTAAATAAAAATATATACTATGGTCAGGAGTTAAAATTAATTTATTACTTGTCCATGCACGAAATAAAAAGCAACAAAATACTAAACAAGGAGTACCCACTTTAAGATGTGCAGTACGATCTGCTGCCTACTTAAAAGAAAATCATAGTTGAAAGACTCTGCTATCTTTTTGTGTACTATGCGTCGAAGGGATCCAAGCATGCGTATTACTAATTGCAGGAACACTACTTCATGGAGATGATGGACGAAGTGTGGCAAGCTAAGGGTAAGAAAGTGCAGAAAAATAAGGGTGACTGGAAAGATTTGCAAATTTTATATCACTCTAAAGGCATCAAGAATAGTCTCAGCTTTAAGAATTTTCTAGATCTTCTACCCACTTTAGCAGTCTACGCCTAGCCTGATATGAATCGGGAAGATTCCCTCAAGAGTATTATGCATCACCTGATGAACGTATATTAATCTAAAGTGCTGCCTGAAATCGATAGTAAACTTATCAATGTAGAACTTATTATCGAGGAAGATACCAAGGAGTTTATCGGTAAACTTGCAATGGATCTCACCAAACTTTATAAAGTACACTAGATTATTAATTAAGTTATATTTTCCTCAATAGGTCAATCACAAAGGAAAAGTTAAAAACGCGAGAGGGAAATCAATAGAATGTTTCACAGAGTTCTTGAAAGACTTTGAAGTTTATCCTAAAATAATATCAGCAAGAGACATATTTTATATTTTCAATGAAGGCTGCTCATCTTCACCAAGCGAACTTCTATACGAAACTGAAGACTCGCGGAGTGCTTTAATCGAACAAGGTGAGGTCTTCAAGCTATCCAAATTTGTATAATCACTGATAATAATGTCCAAGCGAGTGTTCCCAAAACTAAAGCAGGTCTAAAATGAATAGGAGTGGCAGAATTAGCAAAAGTATGTTTTAAGAACTTTACTCTAATACATGGAGACAGTCAAAGCAACGAGCAAGAAAATAACAAAATATGCAAATGAAAGATTCTGCTTTATTGTTTTGGATGAGCATCCGTAGCAGCAGATGATGAAAACTATTCAGGTGAAGGACAAAATTATCAAAGAGCCTGTTGATAATATGAACTTTTTCAGCCTCATGGAAAGGCTCAAGTTTTGATTTTTATAGTCAGACTGCCATTATATCAGATTTATAGAAATATGAAAACTTCATAAATAGAATCAGCGAGCAGTATGAGATGTGGCAAGTCCAGATCTACTTTATTTGGTGCTATTAATTTTTCGAGTAGTAATAAAGAAATTTCTAGAAGCAGTCGTATTAGGTCTTTCGTCTTCCCACAACTCCTGGTTATCTTAGAATCCTTTTAAAATATTCTCGTAATTGTGAATTAAAGCCAATTATTTCTAAATTTTATGCGCATGGTTAATAAAAGACCTCATCTCAATAATTTAAGAAACTTTCTTGTTTCTTTCTACAACCGCAGCCCTTCCCTCCTTAATTTTTGTGTACTGTTGCTTGGCTTGCATATACAGCTAATTACTCTTCAGCTTTATCTATTTCTCTAATTTTTATTTTTAGCGTTTGTTCTTTTCCTGCCTTATCGAATTGTTCTATTCTTATTCTTGCTTCGTTGTCATAATTTGGTACTCACTAAGCAATTTTCTCTGTCTGGTTTGCTTATTTGTTTACTGTAAGTGTTACTTTTATTAAATTAATGAATTTTGTTGCTTTTGTCTATTCAATAATCTTGCTTTCTTGTTTTAATAGAATTTTAGGAAATCTACTCGGATTTTCTGAGCACTCTTATGCAATTAACTGATAGATCTACGTGTTTTTGTTTTTTCAGTCAACACATGTTTGTAGTCAACATCGAGTTTCTTTACAGTTTCCTTCAATGATTTTACTCTCTCAAACGCGTTGATTTATTGATTTGCATTTTGTTTACGTGATCGATTAAGATCTATTTATGTATTAAAAAATTTCACTGAGTCTGTCATTATTTGTGAGCTATTTTTATTGTACTTAATATTATTAACAGCTGCATTTCCATTATATGCTAGATTAAAGTAAATATTGGCACAAAATTAGATTAATATGGATGTAAATCATTCTTTGTGAATGGTGACGCTCTCCATCTTTGCAATTAGGTCGTCTATCCCATCTAATTATTGTCCATTTTGCTCTATTTTTTGTTCCTCTTCCTTCTTTTTCTCATCTAAATTCATATCTTCAAGCAGCTCACATATCTAAATTTCACCTAAAATGTTATCCAGCTATTCTTTAGTCATATCTTTTTTTAGTAGAGTTGAATTTTTGTAAAGTTTGACATCTTTTCGAAGATCTGCATCAGCTTCCACATCATCTAAGAATTCTTAATAATCCTTATCATTTGCTTAATTGTCCATTTTCTTCTTTTTACCTCCCTTTTTCTTCTCCCCTTCTTCATCGCACATGACTCCCTCGTCTTACAATTTTTTAAGTTTGAATGCTCTCTTTTTCTAACTTTTGTCTTGGAATCTTCTAACTAATACAATATCCTGAATGCCTTTGATCTAAGTTAAATCTTCTGCATGACTGAGATCCCTAAGATCAAATCCTTCGACTAACTGCCCACACTGAATTTCTCCTAATGATCCCTTTATCTGCAAGTTTTACCATTCACCCCGTCGAGTAACATTGTACATGTATAGTTTTTTTGTGAGCTTATTTAATGAGGACTTAACATCTTGGAATTTTTTCTTATCGCATGGGTTAGAGTCAAGTATTTCAAACTATCTGCGATAACGAGCAAGCGGAAGCATAACCATATCTTTCTCATAGTGCTGGTACTGGACACTGTTCATCATTATGAAATTAAAATTGTTCAAATCCACCAGACTGATTGCCTGAGCCACTTTATAGCAGAGTACCAATCGAGAACATCCTCCAAGTTATTTGGCTAACTTCACAGGCAACATAACTAAATCATTACGACAAATTCTAGGAATTTCCACAGAGAAAGTGTACTTATAGTTGAACACATTAGAACTTTCATCATGCGATATTAACTGCTTTGAATTTTTAACTGTAATAGGCAAAACTGCACCAAGAAAGTCGATAAGTCTTTGCGCGTGTGTTGTATTCTTGTAGTAAAAGTTAATTCCGTCATCTTCAGTGGAAACCTTTAGCACTTTGTCATATGCTCCATGCTTAAGGATTAATTGCTCGATGTAGTAGAATGTTTTCTTATGATCAACGTGCTGTCGAACCTGCACAACTGCACCCCATGTGTGAGGAGTGAACTACTTTTTACAGTCATCGCATTGGGTGTAGGCTTAAATAAATTCAGTAACAAAGGTCTGTTCTATTTTGGTTTTGTTATTTAACTCCTTTTCGATTGTGATTTTAACTTTAATTCGTTTGGAATGTTCCTCAGTCCAGATGAAGCCAGCATTGATGATCTTCGCTCTATTTAATCCCTTAATTTTCTTGAGCAGAATCGAGAGCAACTCCTTACTGTCACGTTAGCATGCAACCCATGGCGGTCTCATATATCTATGGCAGAATCTACAGAAATTGATGATGGCTTCTTTTGTAATACCAATAGTGATGTCAGTTTTGGCTAGCATACAGGCTTCACATATATTTGTGAGTTTTGGCTGGAATTGGATACCACACATTGGACACAAGATGGTAGCCTCGTGCTCCGGTAGCATTACGTTGGGGCCTTACACCTGCATTGTTGATTAAAATTATAGAAATTGATTATCGCTATACTTTTATTAACTGATTCCCTATAATAAATTTAGGGGTAAATTTCGAGTTCTACATATACATCTATTATTCTGTTTATTATTAAAGCATTTTTATACTTTTGAACTATCTAATGACGTAATTGCCCTTTAACTTTGATGTTAATATATTGGAAGATATTCAAACAATTGCTATAATAGTAAGAAATAATGTCAAAAAAAGCACATAAGCATACCGGGTACTTATAGTTTCGAAAATAGATGGCCAGGGGATTGTTCACCCTAACAGCTTCAAGCATTAGATAAATTCAAGATATTTGTAGCTGATTACAACGGAGGCAAGCTCAAACCGTAATGGGATTAACATTATTTGTTGAGATTCTTGCGAGCGAGAAAATTCAACCAGGCGGATACTGAAAAAATGTGGAAGAAGTTCATTGAATGGAGAGTATCTAACGATATAGATAACGCATTCGTATAATTTAAAATTATGTAGAAATTCCATCTTCCCGAAATCGTTGCAGTCAGAAAGTAATACCCTCACGGATATCACAAAACTGACAAGCTTGGAAGACCTATTTATATTTAAAGAGTCGGATTTTTAAATGTTGATCAAGTTTTTAAATTTACAACTGAAGAAAGACTGCTGAAATATTATGCTTTGTCTTATGAGACTTTGCTGAGTAAAATATTTGATGCCTGTACTGAATTCAGAAAAAAATCTACAGGAGAGGATAAAAGAATCCAACAAACCTGTACAATTTTAGATTTGAAAGACGTTAAACTGGGCAGTGCATCAAAGGCGTACAATTTCGTGAAGCCAGCTTCTGCTATGGCGCAAGATAATTACCCTGAAATTTTAGGAAATATGTTTATCATTAATGCTCCATTTTTATTCACTGGAATCTGGGCTATTGTGAAAGTTTGGATCGACGACAAGACTAAGTAAAAGATTAAAATATTGGGATCAAGCTATAAAAAATAATTGCTTGAATACGTAATATACATTTTTATTAAAGGTTGATCCTGAGAATTTGCCCAGTTTTATCGATGGTGGGAAGTGCAAATGTGAGGGCAACGGCGGAGACTGTCTAAGCTGGAACATCGGTCCTTGGAACCCAGAAGGAAAATAAATGTTTTAGAGAAATATCAAGGGTGAAACTTTTGAATAAAAAGATTAAGTAAAAGTTGAAAAAGTTTAAAAACAATTATAGGGTTTGAAAATTGAAGCTGGAGATGCGAAAGTGTAGTAAGTAAAATAACAAAAAAAATTAGAAGAAACCAAGTGAATTATCATATATTGATTGATCGATTGTGTCCATTATCCAATTTTACTACGAGAAATATATGAATAAAGTTTTTAATTTAACAAAATCAAATAAATTTGATAAATAATAAAAAGCTGAATGAGATCATTGCTTTTTTAAGAGACAGTATTACTCATTTGGATTCTCAGAGTAAAACACCTCAAATTTTCCTTTACATTTTCTTAAAAAATTCGATCCCAACAAATTGATGCCTTACCAATGATTTTAGGAAATACTGCTTGCAATTTTAACGCCCCAAATAATTGAACTTGTTGACTAAACCAATGCTATATCATTGACCTGATGCAAAGCCATTAATGCTTACTCTGATAAGCAAGTAATGGGTGATCCTGTGTCAACAATAAAGTGAATAGCTAACTCCTATGAGATTTCTTCGTTCTAGCTTATTTTCTTGACTGGAAGGCAGACAATTGGACGTCCAAAATTTCCATACAATACTCCCTTCACTTAAGCTGAGGTATTTCTATAGGGCTTTAGGTATTTCTGTTTTAGCTGTGTTGATATTACTCCACTTAAAGTTTAGTGCTGCACATCTGATAACTAATAATCGTTTATATCAATCATTATGAATTTTTTTTTATTCTAAGTTTTAAGATAATTTTTTTCATAAATAGTAACTTAATTTGTTCTCGATAATTCTCGCAAAATATGAGAAGATTAAGAATATAGTTTTTGAAGAATAGGTGAAGTTAAGATTGAAAAATCTCAGGGACAATTGTATGGTTTAAATTTTACATTATAATCAAATACAATCAAACAAACTTAACCATCTAATATTAAAAGGGAATGTTTTGGGAGTGGGAACTAACAGACTGCTACTATTTCTCGAATAAATTTTGGATAGTGGCCAACGTAATCATGATTCCTCCTTTTCTGATCGCTTGTGTGAATAGGTTTTTCAATCAAGACATTAACAAACATCTTTGGACTGACCATCTAGCCAGGATATTCTTATTTATCAGCTGGGTTTTTTACTTCTTCGACATTGCTGTAAAGTACCCGGTGGACGGTGCATAGACGATCTGCGAGAAAGCATTCTTCATTCATCATGGAGCTAGTTTACTCATAATGCCGCCATTATTCTTAAACAGGTACATTCCATGGTGGGTCTGTCCTGTAGGTTTCATGCACGGATTCTGTATCAATTTCCCCTAATATTAATTCCTCAATTATTTGTATGCTGTTTGCCTGTTCATCTATCATTACGGAATTTACCAGGAACCTTATAGGAAACTATGGGGTTACAACTACGAGAGATACTTGATGAACTTCATTTGGATATTTGCTTTACTGCTGCTAATCGGGAACTGTTCAAATTATTTGCCCACTTCTGCTGAGTGAAAGTATGTGATCATTGATACACTTTTTATATCTAAATTTGCTATTTTTAACTTCAATCACGATGCCCTATTTAAATTATGATTTCATAAAAGATAAAACTCATTTATTTAATGAAAATTTAATATTATGTTGTGTAAATTTGACATGAATTAAATAATTGTGCGTGCTACTCAGAATTATAATCGAATTATCGGAGTGCCAGTTTTTCAATACTATGCTGTTCAAAATAGTATTCAATGAAGAGACCCACCTGATGAAACACAAGCAGGAGCATAATTTCATCAACTTGCTGAACTATGTGGCCAATACGTTCAAAAAATTACCACCTACCTATATTTTTGTTTATGTAGATTAGGAAGGAGATGAGGTCAACCTCGAGAATCAGCTTGATTTTGATGGACTTGTCGAAAGTGGGCTCATTAAAGTGACCATCAAGATATTGGAGACCCATCATAATCAAAATCATCATTTTAGTAAATTGAACCAAGAAATTAGCTCAGAAAAGCCAACAGAAACAAGCAAACTTGAATAAAAATTAATTAAATAAAGTGGTAAATAAAATAAAGTTATCGAATCAGTTTCAAAAGAAGTAAAATAGTCTAATGCTACAATTCCAATAATTATAAAAGAATTAATGGCTGAGTCACAATAGAATCTGATCAAAAATTAAACCAAACCAACTTAATAAAATAAAGACTCTAAATATACAGGAAAAGTTGGTAAAGCTTAATTTTAGAACAAATCTAAATTGTATGAGAAAATTCTGAAAAGAAATTAAAAATATTGTTATGGTTTTGAAGCAAATGACTCTGATGAAGAACTTGGAGATTTCTATAACTATTGCACTAAATCTGAGAA
>APMI01028157.1_pt1 | contig 13287 bp, 5 predicted proteins | sample 667938 | NCBI WGS metagenome assembly APMI01 (sample SAMN01084076, study PRJNA167559) | wastewater metagenome | biome: Wastewater | place: Denmark: Ejby Moelle, Odense | collected 2011-11-28 | reverse complement strand
TACCAGTTCATATTAAACAGGTTTAAAAATATTAAAATTAAAACATCATGTTACAACCAACGATTTTAGGAGCATTAGGGTCATCAGAGATCATTTTAATTGTAATCGCACTTTTATTGCTCTTTGGAGGAAAGAAAATTCCAGAGTTAATGCGTGGTTTAGGTAGAGGCGTAAAAGAGTTCAAAGACGGTAAAGACGGCGTAGACTCTGATAAATCTACACAAAACAACGGTTAATTACCTTTAAAATACTTTTTGTCTGTTTTGAAAAAGTACAGCTCTTTAAATGAGATAAAATCCCTTTTAGAAAGTAAAGCGCTTACTCTTCAAGACTTGCTAGCTTATTATTTTAAGCAGATAGAACAGCATCAACACCTCAATGCATTCAATGAGGTGTTTTTTGATTCTGCCACTAAACAGGCAGAAACTATACAGCAAAAAATTGATGCCGGTAAGGCAGGGAAACTTGCCGGAATGGTAATAGGTATAAAAGATAATATTTGTTATACCGACCATAAAGTTACCGCTTCATCAAAAATGCTCGAAAACTTTGTGGCCCCTTATTCTGCCACGGTAATTGAAAAACTTTTACAAGAAGATGCCATTATTGTAGGCCGGTTAAACTGCGATGAGTTTGCCATGGGAGGATCAAATGAAACTTCTTACTATGGCGTAGTCAAGAATGCTGCAGATCAGACCCGGGTAGCGGGAGGCTCATCAGGAGGTTCGGCCGTTGCCGTTCAGGCAGATATGTGTTTGGCTGCATTGGGCACAGATACCGGAGGGTCAGTAAGACAGCCGGCTGCTTTTTGTGGTTGTGTGGGTCTTAAACCTACTTATGGGCGTATTTCGAGATATGGCGTAATTGCCTATGCTTCTTCTTTTGATCAGGTTGGAACAATTACATCATCGGTTGCTGATGCCGCATTACTTTTAGAAACACTGTCTGGAGCAGACCAGTATGATAGTACGGTTTCTACTCAACCTGTTCCTGTTTACCAAGCAAGTTTAGGTCAATCTATAAAACCTAAAAAAATAGCAGTTTTAAAAGAAACTATTGATAACCCTGCTTTGGATAAGGAAATCAGAAAATCGATTGAAAATGCAATAGAAGCTCTTCGCGAACAAGGGCACGAGATCACTTATGTTTCATTTGATTTATTAGATTATTTAGTTCCGGCTTATTATGTGCTAACTACTGCCGAAGCATCTTCTAATCTTTCGCGTTATAGCGGCGTACATTTTGGCTACAGAAATACCACAGCAAAAAATCTTACCGATTTATATAAAACATCGCGGGCAGAAGGCTTTGGAGAAGAAGTAAAACGCCGTATTATGTTGGGTACTTTTGTGCTTAGTGCAGGTTATTATGATGCGTATTACCAGAAAGCGCAACGGGTTCGTAAACTGATCAAAAGTAAAATAGAAGGGCTATTAAATACGAACGATATCTTGTTAAGTCCTGTAACACCAACACCTGCATTTAAAATTGGCGAAAATATTAAGGACCCTTTGCAAATGTACATGGCAGATGTTTATACCGTTTTAGCATCGCTTACAGGTGTGCCAGCTATCGCCTTACCTTTAAGTAGCAATGTAAACGGGTTGCCTTTAAGCGTACAGCTAATGGCTAAACACTTTAATGAACAAGAACTTTTAAACCTATCATATCAGTTTTTAAAAGAAGCTTAGCGTAAGTTAAGCATCGGAGGCTTTGTTTATGAAGAAAATCTTACTTACTATTCTTATATTTTGTAGTTCATTAAGTGTTTTTTCTCAATTAAAGGTTAAGCACCTAACTCCCGATTCTTTGGGCCAAGAAAAGCATACAGATACTACGGCCGTTCCTGAACTGGGGCAGGCTATCCTAACCTACAATCAGAACTATATCTATAAACTGCGTTTAGATTCTATACAGCAAACCGTACCGTTAACCTATAATGAATTTGTTCAGAGTTATATAGATATCTATTCAAAAAGGAAAGACATGTACGGTAAAATGTTGGGCTTGTCTAATTACTATTTTCCCATATTTGAACAAGCACTTAAAGCTTACAATATCCCATCAGAAATCAAGTATCTCCCGATTATAGAATCCTCAATGAACCCTCATGCCATTTCAAGAGTGGGCGCAACTGGTTTGTGGCAGTTCATGTTTGGCACGGCAAAAGGTTATGGGCTTAACATGGATAATTTTGTTGATGAAAGAAAAGATCCTGTACAGGCTAGCTATGCGGCGGCGGCTTATTTTAGAGATGCCTATAACGAGTTAGGCGACTGGTTGTTGGCAATAGCGGCATACAATTGCGGAAAAGGCAATGTTACACGAGCCATAGATAAAGCAGGATCAAATGATTTTTGGCAAATAAGACCATATTTACCTAAAGAAACGAGAGATTACGTGCCTGCATTTATTGCTGCGGTTTATGTAATGCAATATGCAGACCGACATGAAATTACAGCGCAGAACAATTCATTTAGCTTTAAAACAGATAGCATCATGGTAACCAAGTTCGTTGCGCTAAATGATTTGGCTAAAGCGATTAACTATGATTCTACTACATTGGTGGCATTAAATCCTTCATATAAAAAATTTATCGTGAATGGCACCTCTGAACTACCTAAACGTGTAATTATTCCAAAAGTTGATCATACCTATTATGCTAAAATTTTTGAAGTTGTAAATGCAGATTTAGAGATAGACAGAACTTTAACAGCAGCTATAACAGATGATGTTAGAGAGTTAAGAAAGCTAAACAAAGCTCCTCTAAAAAGTCAAGAAAATAAAGCACAGACCCATAATGTAAAAGCAGGAGAAACCCTAACGGCCATTGCCAATAAATATGGCGTAGAAGTACAGGATATAAAAGTTTGGAATAAACTAAGCGAGACATCCATCATACCTGGCCAAAAATTGGTTGTGGCTAAAAATGCCGACAGCCTAAAGAATGGCAAAAATAAACCTGCAAGTAAACCAATGGTTTATAAGGTAGAGGTAGGAGATACATTGTTTGCTATCGCCGAAAAATTTAAAGGGGCAACAGTAGAAGCTATCCAGAAATTGAATGGACTTAAAGGTCACGTCATTAAAGTAGGCATGCTTTTAAAAATTATGTAAACTCTGCCAGTTTTGCCTAAGGTTTATTGACACCTATTAGTAGCGTAAATAATTCATATCTCTTTAAAAATAAGTTGTTTTTCACAAATAACATCTGCATATTGGCTGTTGCTTAATAAACCAGCCATCTTTTGCGTAAGCGCTAAAATTAAGCTAAAGAGGAGTTTCAATTTCATTTAAAACAATAACTAATTCGAAAAAGAAACCTTATCATTAGTAAAAATTGTAAATTTGACCGCACACAAGAATTAAGAAGAAAATGAGCAAGACAAATAGAAAACAAGACGCTTTAGACTATCACTCACAAGGAAGACCGGGAAAGATAGAGGTAATACCAACTAAACCTTATTCTTCTCAAAGAGATTTGACTTTAGCCTATTCTCCGGGTGTAGCAGAGCCTTGTTTAAAAATTGCAGAAAATAAAGAAGACGTTTATAAATATACATCAAAAGGTAATTTGGTAGCAGTGATCAGTAACGGTACTGCTGTTTTAGGATTAGGAGATATTGGCCCTGAAGGTGGTAAACCTGTTATGGAAGGGAAAGGATTGCTATTTAAGATCTTTGCCGATATTGATGTTTTTGACTTGGAATTAGATACCAAGAACGTAGATGAGTTTGTAAGAATTGTAAAGGCGCTAGAGCCTACTTTTGGAGGGGTTAACCTTGAAGATATCAAAGCACCAGAGTGTTTTGAGATTGAACGTCGCCTTAAAGAAGAAATGAACATTCCGGTTATGCACGATGACCAGCATGGTACGGCAATCATTTCTGCAGCAGCGTTGTTAAACGCTTGCGAATTGCAAAAAAAGAAAATAGATAAAGTTAAGATTGTAGTAAACGGAGCAGGGGCAGCAGCTATTTCTTGTTCACGTTTATATGTTTCATTAGGAGCTAAAAAAGAAAATATCGTAATGTGCGACAGAAGCGGGGTAATCCGTGCTGATCGTGAAAAATTAGATCCTATTAAAGCAGAGTTTGTAACCAAACGTGATTTACATACACTTGCTGATGCAATGAAAGATTCTGATGTGTTCATTGGTCTTTCTTCAGCAGATTGTGTAAGCGTTGAGATGCTAAACTCAATGGCCAAAAATCCTATTGTAATGGCCATGGCTAATCCTAACCCTGAAATTGCTTACGAAATAGCCATAAAATCACGTAAGGATATCATTATGGCAACCGGAAGATCTGATTATCCTAATCAGGTAAACAACGTTCTGGGTTTCCCTTATATTTTTAGAGGAGCATTAGATGTACGGGCTACTGCCATTAATGAGGAAATGAAGATTGCTGCTGTTAGAGCTATCGCAGAATTGGCTAAAAAGTCGGTTCCAGAGGCTGTAAATATGGCTTATAACGTAAAAAACCTAAAATTTGGTAAAGATTATATCATTCCTAAGCCAACAGATTTTAGGTTAATGACCAATGTATCTATTGCAGTAGCGAAAGCAGCGATAGAAAGCGGCGTTGCACGTAAAGTAATTACCGATTGGGATGCATATGCTGAAGAGTTAAAAGCTCGTTTAGGCGGAGATGATGCACTAATGCGTGCAGTAACTACCAAAGCTAAAACAGATCCTAAGCGTGTGGTTTTTGCAGAGGCAGATAATTACAAGATCTTAAAAGCAGCACAGATCGTTAAGGATGATAATATCGCTATCCCTATTTTATTAGGTAATAAGGAAAGAATACAAACGATTATTGAAGAGAATGCACTTGAACTTGAAGGCGTTCAGATCATAGATCCATTGCAAGAAGCTGAGCGCATCAAAAGATATGCACAAGCACTTTACGAAAAACGTCAGCGCAGAGGGGTTACTTTAATTGAGGCTACCAAGTTTATGCGCGACAGAAACTACTTTGGTGCATCGATGGTTGAGTTTGGTGAGGCTGATGCTATGATTTCAGGACTTACTAAAAATTATGCATCAACGATTAAACCTGCCTTACATGTGATCGGAACCGAGCAAGGTGTAAACCGTGTTGCCGGTATGTACATGATGATGACCCAAAAAGGCCCGGTATTTTTTGGCGATACCACAGTTAATGTAGATCCTACGGTTGAAGAATTGGTAGATATTACTTTGTTAATTGAGAAATCAGTTCGTAAATTCAACGTATATCCAAGAATAGCCATGTTGTCTTATTCTAACTTTGGTTCAAACCAAGGCGATATACCGGAGAAAACACGTAAAGCCGTAAAAATTCTTCATGAAAAATATCCAGATATTATTGTAGATGGAGAGATGCAGGGTAATTTTGCCATTAACAGTACTATGCTGAAAGACAACTTCCCTTTTAGCCGTTTAGCTGATGCACCTGCAAATACTTTGGTATTCCCTAACCTAGAATCGGGTAACATAGCTTATAAGTTATTGCAAGAATTAGGTGGAGCAGAAGCCGTTGGACCAATATTGCTAGGAATGAAGAAACCTGTACATATTGTTCAATTAGGCAGTTCGGTTAGAGAAATTGTGAACATGATTACCATAGCCGTGGTTGACAGCCAGTCTAAAAGTGAGATTGATAACCAAAAGAAAAAAGGTAAACGCTAATACACAAATATGTACGATTATATTGATGGAAGACTGGCTTTTAAAGGCCCCACTTATATTGTAATTGATGTAGGTGGTATAGGTTATCATATCAATATTTCATTAAACACATACAGCGTTTTGGGAGATAAGGAGCGGTGTAAAATTTATACTTGGCTTCACATCAAAGAAGACGCACATACAATTTACGGATTTGCAGATGAAGGAGAGCGTAAGCTCTTCTTACATCTGATTTCTGTATCGGGTATAGGTCCAACTACAGCAAGAATGATGTTGTCATCAATGTCGCCGGCAGAGATACAACAGGCAATAATAAGCGCCAATGTTGCAGTTATTCAGAAAATAAAAGGTATAGGAGCAAAATCTGCACAGCGCATCATATTAGAATTACAAGAGAAATTGAAAAAAGATGGCATAGAATCATTAATTTCAATGCCAATTCATAATACAATTAAAGATGAAGCGTTATCAGCTTTAGTCATGTTGGGCTTTGGTAAGCAAGTTGCCGAAAAAGCATTAGATAATGTGACAAAAAAAGCTGAAGGAAGTTTGACGGTTGAGCAGATGATTAAGGAAGCATTAAAAAACCTATAAACAATTTACCTTTGATAAACAAAATTAAGCTTTGTGCGTTGTTCTTGACGCTCTTGCTATGTTCTCATCTGTACGCTCAGCAGAACAAGCAGGTTAACGTTATTGATTCTGCTAAGAATACGTTTAACCCTAAAGAACTCAAGCAAATAGGCTTACCTGTACAAACCAATCCCTTTTTCATCAGGCCCCAAAATGTTAAAAAGGAAGTACAGTACGATCCAATTACAAATCTTTACATCATTAGCGAACGTGTAGGAGATAAATTGATCTCATTACCTCAGTATTTAACCGTAGAGCAATACATGCGATTGGTTAACAGTGAGATCAAGAGAGATAATTGGCGTATGCTATCAAATCAGGAAGTAGCCGACATCAGGAAATCGGGCATTATTCCAGAAGTAAGAATAAACAGTAAGGCTTTTGAAAAAATATTTGGTAGCACCCTTATTGATATACAACCTAGTGGCGAGGCAGAACTTACTTTTTTAGGCAGGGTTAATAAGAACGAAAATCCTTTGTTTAACGAACGGCAGCGCGTACAGACCAATTTTGATTTTAACCAACGCATCCAAATGGATGTAGTAGGTAACATCGGTACAAAGATGAAAGTCAAAATGAATTACAATACAGAGGCGCAGTTCGATTTTGAAAACCAGATTAAATTAGATTATACCGGTGGTGCAGATGATATCATAAAGAAAATCGAAGCGGGAAATGTGAGCTTACCACTTAATACTTCATTGATCAAGGGAACACAGGCTCTTTTTGGGGTAAAAACCCAGCTTCAGCTTGGTAAATTAGGCTTGACCACGGTTTTCTCACAGCAAAAATCACAATCTAAAGAAATACAGATCAGTAATGGTGCACAACAAAATGATTTCAGGGTAAGCGGCAGCGACTACGAAGCAAATAAGCACTATTTTCTTGCGCAGTTTTTTAGAAATCGTTATAACCAAGCTGTAGCAAACCCACCTACGATATTATCAGGCATAAATATTACAAAAATAGAAGTATGGCTTACCAATAAGACTGGAAGTACGCAAGATTCAAGAGATATTTTAGCATTTCTAGATTTAGGTGAAAATGCACCTTATAATACCACTCAGTTAACCGGAGGGGGTTCTGTGCAACCATCAGGTTTTTCAAATCCAACCTTTCCACAGCAATCTAATAACTTATTAGCAAGTCTATCTCCAAATGCCCGCTTAACCAATTCCAATGCAATTATAGATTTCTTTAGAAATACCGGAGGTACAGATAACTTCGCTAAACTTACTTATGCCCGTAAGCTTACAGATCGTGATTTTACTTTACAACCTCAGCTAGGATATATATCACTGAACATGCAGCTCAATACCGATGAGGTTTTGGCAGTTGCTTATCGTTATACTTATAATGGAGTAGAATATCAGGTGGGAGAATTTTCTACCGATGTACCTTTTGACCAAAATACACCTAAGGTGCTATTTACAAAATTGCTGAAAAATGAAATCATTAAGACCAACCTACCTACTTGGGATCTGATGATGAAAAATATCTATAACATAGGCGGATACCAGATTAGCAGCCAAAACTTTAAGCTCGATATTTTTAGGCTTGATGAGACCTCTGGTGTTGAAAGACCAATTTTAACCGAAGGTGCAAATACCGTTAACAAGCAATGGATCAATGTAACGGGTTTAGACCGGTTAAATTTACAACGAGAGCGTAAACCAGATGGTGTATTTGATTTTATTGCAGAAAACAAACCCTTTGTAAATACCATTAACAATGCAAATGAGTTTGGTGGCGGATTAAGCAACAATGGCAGTAGCAGTGCTGCTGTACCAACCAATACTAGTAATGGTTACATTACCATAGAGCCTGTAAATGGCAGGATTATTTTCCCTATGCTAGAGCCTTTTGGTAAAGATCTAGCGGCTCAGTTTAATCAATCAACAGAACAGGCGCTGATCAATAAATATACTTATGCGCAATTGTATGATTCGGTAAAGGTTTCTGCCCAGCAAAATTTCCCGGGAAAAGATAGGTATATTATTAAAGGAAGTTACCAGTCTGATGTTTCGTCTGAGTTTAACCTTAATGCCATTAATGTTCCCGAAGGTTCGGTTAAAGTGTTCTTGGGTACCATGCCTTTGGTAGAAGGTGCTGATTATACCGTAGATTATATGAGCGGTAGGGTTAAGATTTTAAATACTGCTTTATTGAGTTCAGGCCAATCTATCCGGATTTCTACAGAGAACAATGAATTATTTGGGCTACAGCAGCGATCTTTGTTTGGTATAAGGGGCGATTATAGGGTAAATAACAAACTCAATATAGGAGGAACGTTAATGAACCTTACAGAAAAGCCCATTTCTGCGAAGGTGAACTTTGGCGAAGAACCCATCTCCAATACCATGTGGGGCTTTGATGTTAATTATACATCGCCATCTAGGTTTTTGACAAAATTGGTAGATAAAATCCCTTTGATTTCTACCAAAGAAAAATCGACGGTTACTTTTTATGGTGAGTTTGCCCAACTTATACCGGGGCACCCTTCAGCATTAAACTTTGCCGGAACAAAGAGAGGAACCAGTTATTTGGATGATTTTGAAGCTTCAAGGTCTGTTATTGATTTAAAGAGCGCTATTTCGTGGCAAATATCTGGAACACCACAATTATTCTCGGAGTCACAATACTCAGATAATTTAGAATATGGTTATAACCGGGCTAAAATTGCTTTCTACAATATAGACCCTACGTTTTATAACCGTGGCGGCTCATCGCAAATACCGGTTTCATTGCGTAATAACAAAAACGAAATGTCTAATCATTACGTTAGGGAAATTACAGAAACCGAAGTTTTTCCATATAAACAGATCAGCACAGGGCAGCCAATTACATTACCTACTTTAGATCTGGCTTTTTACCCTAACCTGCGGGGCCCTTATAACTACACCACAACAGGAATAAACTCAGATGGTACATTGCAAAATCCTAAGCAGCGTTGGGGCGGTTTAATGCGTAAAATAGATATCAACGATTTTGAATCGCAGAACATAGAATATATTGAGCTCTGGTTAATGGATCCGTTTATGTATAAACAGAATTCACAAGGCGGAGACTTGTATTTTAATCTGGGAAATATTTCTGAGGATATTCTGAAAGATGGTAAGAAATCGGCTGAAAATGCTTTGCCAGCAGATGATGATCCTTCAAAATATGAAGAAACCAATTGGGGAAGAGTGGTTAAGTTACAGCCTGTGATCCAAGCTTTTGACAATGACCCAGAAGTGCGTAAAAAACAAGATGTAGGCTTAGATGGATTATCCAGTCAAAATGAAAGAGCAAAATTTGCCAGTTTCCTTAGTAGCATTAAAAACATTTTAAACCCTGCCGCTGCCGCTGTTATAGATCAAGATCCTTCATCAGATGACTATAGTTATTTCAGAGGCCCTGAATTAGATAGGATCAATGCAGGTATCTTAAAGCGTTATGAAAATTATAACGGTACCGAGGGCAATTCAAAAACACCTCAACAGTCTATGGCCGAACTTGGTGTAGAGAATTCAGCTTCAACATCTTTGCCTGATGGAGAAGATATTAACCGCGATAACAATATGTCGCAATCAGATGACTATTTTCAGTACAAAGTATCTATGCGCCCTGGAGATCTTGTAGTAGGGCAGAACTTTGTAACAGATAAGGTAGTTACTCCAGTTAAATTAGCTAACGGACAAACACAAAATACCACTTGGTACCAGATCAGGATACCTATTGCGCAAGTTCAACAAACAGTGGGCAATATCCAAGATTTTAAATCAATCAGGTTTATCAGGATGTTCATGACCAATTTTGCTGATACAGCCGTATTGAGGTTTGCTAAAATACAACTGGTAAGAGGGGAATGGAGGCAATACAATGCTAAAAATCAAAGCAATCAGGTTATTGTAGATCCATCTTTAATACCTGCGCCGGCAGATAATTCAACCATGGAGCTTTCTACCATTAATATCGAAGAAAATGGTAAACGTAGTCCTATACCTTATGTGGTGCCACCGGGCATAGAACGCGAAAGAGATTTTAGCAATTATAGAGGAGATACCAGACAAAATGAGCAATCGTTGGCCATGACGGTTAAAAACCTGAAAGATGGCTATGGAAGAGCCGCCTTTAGAACAGCACTTTCAGATTTCAGATCTTATAAAAGACTGGAAATGTTTGTACACCTTGAAGCGGTAGGCAATAGCGCTTTATCTGATAATGACTTGCAGGCTTTCCTAAGAATTGGTACCGATCATAGCGATAACTATTATGAATACAATCAGCCGTTAAAAGTAACGTTGCCTAATACCAGCGATCCTTATGCCATTTGGCCTGATGCCAATAAGATGGATATAGACTTAGAGTTGTTCCAAAAGGCAAAGATTGCTAGGAATAATGCCCGTACAACAGGCGGAATGCCATGGCCTTTAAATGTGCCGTTTACCTATGTTGTAGATAATAAGACTATTGTGGTAAAAGGGCAACCTGATATGAGCAAGGTAAGGGTTTATATGCTTGGGGTAAAGAACCCATTGCGTAATCCAGCATCTCCTTCTGGCGATGATGGACTGGCAAAAGATGGAATGCTTTGGTTTAATGAATTGCGTTTAACTGGTTTTGATGAAAGAAGTGGTTGGGCTGCTACGGCGAGAATGAGCGCCAAACTTGCCGATTTTGCCGATGTAAATGTTTCAGGAACCAAATCTACAGTAGGTTTCGGTTCTATAGAAAGTAGGGTAAATGAACGTAAGCGTACAGACGACGAAGCTTTTGATATCTCATCTAACATAGAGCTAGGCAAATTCCTTCCACAAAAAAGTGGAGTTAAAATACCTATGTTCGTAAGCTATTCAAAACAAATAGCTACACCGCAATTTGATCCACGAACACCCGATATAGAGCTTTCAAAAGCATTGGATAATGCTAATAAAACACAAAAAGACTCTATTTTAAATTTTGCGCAGGATTATACAACACGCAGCAGCATTGCCTTTACCAATGTACATAAAGAGCGTAAACAAGATGATAAGGTAAGATTGTGGGATATAGAAAACTTTAACGTTACCTATGCGCAAACCAAACTCTCGCACCGTGATTTTGTAATTGAAAGAAATATCCAGAATACTTATCGGGCTTCATTGGCTTACAACTATTCTTATACTCCTAAAAACTATCAACCTTTTGATAAGATCATTAAGTCTAACAGCCTTAAACTGTTAAAAGATCTTAATTTCAGCTTACTGCCTAATAGTATCAATTTTAGGGTAGATGTAGACCGTTATTATGCAGAAAATACTTTGCGCAATAATGATCCAAATAATTATATCCCTATTCAGACTACCTACAGCAAGAATTTCTTAATGTCGCGTATTTATGGTATTGCATGGGATTTGACCAAATCTTTGAGCCTTGATTTTGACGCTACAAACTATTCTATAATTGATGAACCAGATGGCAGGATAGAAGGCCTAAAACGTGATACTTTATGGAGTAATCTAAAAAATTTAGGACGCACAACAGATTATAACCATAGTTTAAATGTACGTTACAATGTGCCAATAAATAAAATACCGGGCTTAGATTGGGTTAATGTGGCTACTACTTACGGAACTACCTTTAACTGGCAAACAGAACCATTGGCAACGCTACGTGATCCAAATATTAATTTGGGGAACACTATTCAGAACTCAAGGACCATACAAGTAAACCCTACATTGAACTTTGCTAATCTTTATAATAAATTTGGATTTTACAGAAAAGGATTAAGAACAGCAGATAGTACCTTTAACCTAGGTAAACTGGCAATGGGGATCTTAACATCAATCAAAAACATTAACGTAGCCTTTACACAAACAAAAGGTACGTTTTTGCCGGGTTATTTGCCACGAACAAAATTCTTTGGTATTGATGATGTAAGCGGAGCACCTGGTTTGGGTTTTGTTTTTGGAAGCCAGCGAGACATCAGGATGATGGCCTTAAATAATGGTTGGCTAACTACGGATCCATATCAAGAGAAATTGTATGTAAACACCCTCAGAGAAGATTTTCAGCTTACCTCAACAATAGAGCCTATCAGTGATTTGAAAATTACGTTAAATGCCAATAGGAACCGTACATTAAACTACTCTACCAACTTCAGGTACGATAATGCTTCTAACTCCTTTAAAGATTTCAGCCCTAATACCACAGGCGATTATAGCATTTCCATCATTAGCTTAGGAACAGCTTTTAAAGAAAAAAATGGTAGCATCATATCTGAGGTATTCAATCAGTTTATGACTAACCGTTCTATAATATCTCAAAGATTGGGAGGTCAGAACCCTAATTCAAATGGTGGCGCAAATGGTTATGCAGATGGCTACAATAAAGACGCACATGATGTGGTAGTAGAAGCATTTTTGGCGGCTTATACGGGTAAGGATGCGAGTACAATGAGATTAAGTACCTTGCCAAAAATTCCATTACCTAACTGGCGTTTAACCTATTCTGGTTTAACCAAGATTGCATTCTTTGCCGATCGTTTTTCTGAACTTAGTTTAAGACATGGATATAGATCTACGTATAGTGTTAATGGTTTTAATACGCTGTTAAAATACCAAGAAACAGATGGTTATGTGAGTAGTAGAGATGTTAATCAGAATTTCTTGCCTTATTACCAATTTGCACAGGTAAGTATCTCAGAACAATTTGCACCTTTAATAGGCGTTGATGCTAGATTAAAAAGTAACCTTACTGCCAATTTTGAAATAAATAGAACGCGCTTGCTTGGATTAAGTTTATCAAATAGTCAATTGGCCCATTTATCAGAGAATAACTTTGTGTTTGGATTGGGCTATAGAACCAATAAATTCAGGTTCCCATTTGGTTGGTTCAGCAATCTGCGTTTAGATAACAACATGGACTTTAAGCTAGATGTGGCCGTTCGTGATAACAAAACGGTTATTTACCGTGCAGATATTAGTGAGGCAGAAGTATCATCTGGGGCAAAGAAC
>APMI01032091.1_pt1 | contig 13293 bp, 8 predicted proteins | sample 667938 | NCBI WGS metagenome assembly APMI01 (sample SAMN01084076, study PRJNA167559) | wastewater metagenome | biome: Wastewater | place: Denmark: Ejby Moelle, Odense | collected 2011-11-28 | reverse complement strand
TGTCCTCGCTGGATCTGGCGCGCGGGGCGCTGGCGGGGGCGCAGGCGGCGGGGGTGCCGGTCTGGCTGTCGGTCTCGGTCGATGACCGCGACGGCAGCCGGTTGCGGTCGGGCGAACCCGTCGCGGGCCTGCGCGAGGTGATCGCCGAACACCCGACGGCAGCGGTTCTTGCCAATTGCTCGCTGCCAGAGGCGATGCTGGCCGCGCTGCGCGAATTGTCTGCCCTTGGCCTGCCCTTCGGCGCCTATGCCAACGGGTTCAGCGAGATCACGGGCCTGCCGCTGCCCGATGGCGGGGCCGCCCCCGACTATACCCACCGCCATGACCTGACGCCCGAACGCTACAGTGCCTTTGCGCTGCAATGGGTCGAGCTGGGGGCCACCATCGTCGGGGGGTGCTGCGAGGTTGGCCCGGCCCATATCCGCCATCTGGCCGCCACGCTGCGCGCCGCTGGCCACACCCTGCGATGAAACCGGACTCTCCGTTGCGGATCGAGTTCAGCTACACCCCGCCCGATGTACCGCTGTCGATCCTTTATCAGGACGCGCATATCATCGTGGCCAACAAGCCCGAGGGCCTGCTTTCGGTGCCCGGCAAGCTGGAGGGGCGGGCCGATTGCCTGATCAGCCGCCTGCAGGCCGAATACTGGGATGCGCTGGTGGTGCATCGGCTGGATTGCGACACATCGGGCGTGATGATCTTTGCCCGCACCAAGCAGGCGCAGGGCTTTCTTGGGCAGGAGTTCGAGCAACGCCGCGCGAAAAAGACCTATGTCGCCCGCGTCCTGGGCGGGGTTGAGGGCGAAAGCGGCCGGATCGACCTGCCCCTGTCGGTCGATTGGCCGAACCGCCCGCGCCAGATGGTCAACCTTGAGCACGGCAAACCGGCGCTGACCGACTGGCGGGTGATCGGCCGCAGCCCCGGCGAAACCCGGGTGCAACTGTCTCCCATGACCGGGCGCAGCCATCAGTTGCGGGTGCATATGCTGGCGCTGGGCCACCCCATTCTGGGCGATCAGATCTATGCCCCCGAAACGCGGGCCGACCATTCCCGCCTGATGCTGCACGCCGAAACGCTGGGCCTGCATCACCCGGAAACCGGCGACTGGCTGAGTTTTACGGCAGATTGCCCGTTCTGACCGTCACATTTCCCCGTTAACCTGCCCGAAATCCGGGCGTGATCAGCATGGCCCGAACGGAGACCATACCTCGATGAAAACCGCATTCGAGCTGCGCTATGCGCTTTTGACCTGGCCCGCCATCCTGCTGGTGCTTGCGGTTCTGGCGGCGATCCTGTGGCCCGGCGGGCGGGCGCCGCTGGAGGTGGTGGCCGTGGCACTGGCGGTGATTGTGGCGATCGGGGTCTATGACCTGTTCCAGACGCGCCATGCCATCTTGCGCAACTATCCCATCGCCGCCCATCTGCGTTTCTTGCTGGAAGGTATCCGGCCCGAGATGCGGCAGTATTTCTTCGAAGGCGACAAGGACGGCGCGCCCTTTGCCCGCGACAAGCGCGCCATCGTCTATCAGCGTGCCAAGAAGGCGTTGGACAAGCGGCCCTTTGGCACACAGCTTGACGTCTATCAGGATGAATACGAATGGCTGCACCATTCGCTGTCGCCCCGCGCTTTGGCCAGCGCCGAGGCGATGCGGGTGCAGATCGGCAGCTATTCCGCCTCGCTGCTGAACATTTCCGCGATGAGCTATGGGGCGCTGTCGGCCAATGCGGTGCGGGCGCTGAACCGCGGCGCGAAGGCGGGCGGCTTTTACCATGATACCGGCGAGGGCGGCATTTCCCCCTATCACCGCGAAGGCGGCGGCGATCTGGTGTGGGAGTTGGGGTCGGGTTATTTCGGCGCGCGCGCGGCGGATGGCGGGTTCGATCCGGTGCGCTTTGCCGAAACCGCCAGGGACGCCCAGATCAAGATGATCGAGGTGAAGCTGTCGCAGGGGGCCAAGCCCGGACATGGCGGTGTGCTGCCCGCTGCCAAGATCACGGAGGAAATCTCCGCCATCCGCGGCGTGCCGATGGGGGTGGATTGCGTCTCGCCCTCGGCCCATCCGGCGTTTTCCACCCCCGTGGGCCTGCTGGAGTTCACGGCCCGGCTGCGCGACCTGTCGGGCGGCAAGCCGGCGGGGTTCAAGCTGTGCATCGGCCATCCATGGGAGTTTCTGGCGATCTGCAAGGCGATGGTTGAAACTGGCATCATCCCCGATTTCATCGTGATCGACGGGAAAGAGGGGGGGACAGGTGCTGCTCCGCTGGAATTCATGGACCATGTGGGGATGCCCCTGCGTGACGGGCTTTCCTTTGCCCACAACGCCCTGATCGGCGTGGGCCTGCGCGACCGCATCCGCATCGGGGCCTCGGGCAAGATCACCTCGGCCTTCGACATGGCGCGGGTCATGGCGCTGGGCGCCGATTGGTGCAACGCGGCGCGCGGCTTCATGTTCGCAATCGGCTGCATTCAGGCGCAGTCTTGCCATACGGGGCATTGCCCAACGGGCGTGACCAGCCCCGATCCTGCCCGGCAAAGGGCGCTGGTCGTCCCCGACAAGGCCGAGCGGGTGGCGAATTTCCACAAGAACACGTTGCACGCACTGGCCGAATTGACGGCGGCGGCGGGGATCGACCATCCGTCTCAGTTCAAGGCGCATCACTTCCGCCGCCGGATCGGGGCTACGACCGGGGCGCTCTCACTGGTCGAGATTTACCCGACGCTGGAGGCCGGACAGCTTTTGACTGACCCGGCGTCGGCCGCGGGGTTCTCGCAGGCCTGGGCCATGGCGCAGGCGAGCAGCTTTGCCCCGGCGTGAGGCGGGGGCCAGCCCCCGCACCCCCTGGGATATTTATGCCAAGATGAAAGGCATCAGAGAGTAAGGGCCACCTTTCGTCCTTCGTGGAAGGCATAGGCGGCAAGGCGCGGGGCGGCGCAATCACCGATGCGGTGGGTTTGCTTGTCCGCGAAGGTTTCGGGCCACGGATCGAAGCTGCGGTTCGTCGTGGCCATCACCAGCCCGCTGGCCGGAAGCGTCTCTTCGGTCCCGGTCAGCAGGTTCTGCACCGTCACGCCGTTGCCATGCCAGGCCGAAAGGCTGTGCTCGGTCAGGAACCGAGTGCCCAGTTTTGCCAGATAGCGCCGGGCGGCCCCATCGGCGGCCGTGCGGGTGATCTCTTTGCCCACCATGGGTTCCGGCGTGACGATGGTAACCTTGTGGCCGCGTTCGGCCAGCGCCCAGGCGGTGCCGACGCCGCGCCAGTTTGACCCTTCGTCATAAACCACCACCGCATCGCCCAGCCGCGCCTCTCGCCGCATTGCGGCCTCGGGCGACCAGACGCCGCCCAGTTCGATGCCGGGCAGGGCGCCCAGATCGGGGCGCCAGCGTTGAAAGCCGGTTTCATCTGGCAGGGAGCCAGTGGCGAGGATCACGGTATCCGCGGGATGGGCCGCGATTTCCTCCTCATCCAGGAAGGTGTTCAGCCGCAGGGTGACGCCCAGCTTGGTGAACTGCCGCTCATACCAATCCATCAGGTCGATAATCTGGGCGCGGCGCGGTTGCTGTCCGGCAAGGCGGAACTGCCCACCGATCACTGGCAGCGCCTCGACAATCTCGACCTTATGTCCACGTTCTGCGGCCGCTCGCGCAGCCTCCAGCCCGGCCGGTCCGGCGCCGACGACCAGCACGTTGCGCGCTGTCGCAGCCGGAGTGAACCGGTCGCCACCCCATTCCCATTCGCGCCCGGCGGAGGGATTGATCAGGCAAGAAATCCAGTAATCCCGGCTGCGCCGCCCCCAGCACATCTGATTGCAGGAGATGCATCCGCGAATATCCTCGGCACGACCTTGGGTCACCTTGGCGGCCAGATGCGGGTCAGCGATTTGTCCGCGGACAATCGAAACCAGATCCGCCTCGCCCGAGGACAGGATGGTTTCGGCATTGTCGGGGGTGCGCACCCCGGCCTCACTGGTGATCTTGGCGTGCTTGACCACCCCTTTCAACAGCGCGGTCATCGGCGTTGTCAGCTTTTCGCCATGGGTAAAGGGCGGGATGATCGCGTCGAATTCCAGATAGCTGCCTGCGCCGCAGGTCACATAGTCCACATGGCCGGTCGCATCGTGCAAGGCAATGATTTCACACATGGATTCCGCTTGCAGCGCCACCTTGTAGCCGGGCGCGTAGCTGATGGCGAGGCCGATGATGAAATCTTCACCGCACTCTCGCCGGATACGCTCGATCAATTCGCGCGAAAACCGGGTGCGGTTTTCAAGGCTGCCGCCCCATTTGTCGTCGCGCGTGTTCGACCACGGTGTCCAGAACTGATCGACCAGCGAGTGATAGGCCGCCCAGACCTCAACCCCCTGCCAGCCGCAGGCCTTGGCGCGGCGGGCGGCGGCGGCGTGGGCGTCAAGCAACTCCTCAATCTCGGCCTCGGTCATGCGGTGAGAGCCATCGCTGTCGTGATAGCTCGGCCCGCCCGAGGGCGACCAGTGCGGTTGGAACGACAGGTCGGAATCGCCATGCGCGCCGACGTGATAGATTTGCTGAATTGCCACCGCCCCGGCCTCGCGGATGCGGGTGGTGATCTTCTGGAAATGCGGGATGATTGCATCGCTTTCGGGCAGCACGTTGCCGCGCGTCAGAACCCCCGTGCGGTGGGCGGGCACCGGCTCGCACACCACCATGGCCGCGCCGCCAAGCGCGCGCTCGACCAGATAATGTTCGGTCCGCGGGCCGGGCAGACCCATATCGGCCATGTTGTTGGTATGGGCGCCAAAGACGATGCGGTTGCGCAGGGTCTGGCCGCGCAGTTGCAAGGGCGAGGTCAGGCGGGGGTGCTGGCTCATGGGCGTGCTCCGGGTTGCCCGGTGATCTCGCCAAGAATCGACACATGTGTCAAGTTTTCTGTTGGTGGCATAAACAAAAGCCCCGGCGCGAGGGCCGGGGCTTTTGTTGTTTGCAGCCGGGTTACTCGGCAGCCGGATCCCAGCCAGAGATTGCCTTGACCTCCAGAAACTCTTCCAGGCCCCAGATACCACCTTCGCGCGCCCGGCCGCTGGCCTTGACCCCGCCGAAGGGCGAGCCAGCAGCGCGGCTTTTGCCGTTCATCTGCACCATGCCCGATTTCAGGCGCAGCGCCATGCGGTTACGTTTCGCGCCGTCTTGCGACTGGACATAGTTGGTCAGGCCGTAAGGCGTGTCATTGGCGATGCGAACCGCCTCTTCCTCGCCGTCAAAGGGGATCATCGCCAGCACCGGGCCGAAGATTTCCTCGCGCTCAATCGTCATGCCGGGCACAACATCGGCAAAGATCGTGGGCTTGACATAGAAGCCCCGGTTGAACCCTTCCGGCAGGCCGGGGCCGCCGGCGACCAGCCGCGCGCCTTCGTCGATACCCTTCTGGATATAGCCCTGAATCTGGTCCCACTGACGCTTGTTCACCACCGGGCCGATATGGTTGCCCTCTTCCCCCGCCGGGCCCACCTTGATGCTGTCGGCGACTTGAGCGGCGATTTCGACCGCGCGGTCATAGATCGGGCGTTCCACCAGCATCCGGCTGGGCGCGTTGCAGGATTGGCCAGTGTTGTCCATCATGTGACGCACACCGCGCTCTACCGCCTTGTCGTCGGCATCGGCGAAGATCACATTCGCGCCTTTGCCGCCCAGTTCCAGCGTGACGCGCTTCAATGTCTCGGCTGCTGCTTTGGAAATCGCGCGGCCTGCGCGGGTCGAGCCGGTGAACGAGATCATCTCTACATCCGGGTGGGTCGAAAGCTGGCTGCCCACACCCGGACCGTCGCCGTTTACCAGATTGAACACGCCGGGCGGCAGGCCGGCATCATGGCAGAACTCGGCAAAGATCATCGCGTTCAGCGGCGACTCTTCCGAGGGCTTCAGCACACAGGTGCAGCCCGCCAGAATCGCCGGAATCGCCTTCAGCGCGATCTGGTTCATCGGCCAGTTCCACGGCGTGATCAGCCCGACGACGCCGATCGGTTCCAGCGCGATACGGTCATTCGGGGCGTGTTGGCCCAGCGGGCGCACCCATTCCAGCGTGTCAAATGCCGTCAGGAAGTTCTTGGTGTGCCAGGGCAGGCAGGGCGCCTGTTGGGTCCGCGCATGTTCCAGTGGTGAGCCCATCTCCAGGCTGATTGCGCGGGCAAGCTCTTCCTTGCGCAGTTCGTACTGCTCCAGAATGCGCACGACCACAGCGCGCCGTTGGGCTGGCGGTGTTGCGGCCCAGCCGGGAAAGGCGGCTTTTGCGGCGGCGACGGCGGCATCGGTATCGGTCTGATCGCCAAGCGAGATGATTGCCACCTCTTCTTCGGTCGAAGGGTCGATCACGGCGCAGTCACGCGCCTTGGCGGGGGCAACCCAGGCCCCGTTGATATAGAATTCGCGGCGGATGATCATGGCAGCCTCCTGTTGCGGGCCAAAAATGGCATCCCCGATGCTGTGGTGCAAGCAGGTCTGCGCCAGATTTGATCAAACCGCGACAGCATTCGTCGTTTCCTTGTTGTCATGTGTCGGAGAAGAAAATTCCATATGCACAGCAAGCGCCGGCAAAACGTCATTCTTTTCGTGGCAAGGTCGCGCAATGGATGAAACTTCGTTCCAAAGCCGCTATATCGCAGCCAGACAAACCCGAAGGAGACCGCCATGGGCATCCGCATCAACGACATCGCGCCGGATTTCACCGCCGACTCGACTGCTGGGACCATCCATTTCCACGATTGGCTGGGCGACAGCTATGCCATCATCTTCAGCCACCCGCGCGATTTCACGCCCGTCTGCACCACCGAGTTCGGTGCGGTTGCCCAACTGGCGCCCGAGTTTGCCAAACGCAAGACCAAGGTGATCGGCGTCTCGGTCGATTCGGTCGAAGATCATGGCAAATGGAAGCGCGACATCGAGGCTTTTGCCGGTGCGCCCGCCGATTTTCCGATCATCGACGACACCAGCCTGACGGTGGCCAAGGCCTATGACATGCTGCCCGCCGAATATTACCTGCCGACCGAGGGGCGCACACCCGCGAATACCGCCACGGTGCGCACCGTCTATATCATCGGGCCGGACAAGAAGGTGCGCCTGACCATGACCTATCCGATGTCGGTGGGCCGCAACTTCGCCGAGATCCTGCGCGCGCTGGATGCGGTGCAGGCCACCGACGGTGTGCCCTTTGCCACCCCGGCCAACTGGGTGCCCGGTCAGGATGTGATCGTCGCGCTCTCGGTTTCGACCGAGGATGCCAAGGCCAAGTTTGGTGATCTGGACATCAAGCTGCCCTATCTGCGCTTTGCCAAGCGGCCTGCCTGAACTGCAACAACCCGAGTGGGGCGTCGCACAGGCCGTGCGGCACCCCACTCGGCAATAACCTGCTCAACCATGGGTAATGTGATCGCCTTTGACGCGTGGTCGCTCTTCTGCTTTTGCGCGCAGTCTGCTAGGCGATTGCCACGACACTGAACCCTGGACCGCAAAGCCCGCACTGCTTTGGCAGTTGGCACCTCTCCACTGATCGGTTGTCCTTTTGACGCAATTCACTGGTCACGCCGGAGTCTGCAATGGGGCCCGTTGTTTACGATTTGACGGAGGTATTTTACGCCTCTCGTGGGAAGTTGAAGTTTTACGGAATTGCGCGGGTCGTCATCGACATAGCGCGAGAGCTTAGAAAGCTGGACCCGAGTGTTCGCTTTGCGCTCTATTCGCCTGGGCATGACGATTTTTTCGAAGTTTTCCCTGAGCTTGACGATGAGCGGGAAGCCGGAGTCGAATTGAATGTTCCGCTTGCCGCCTCGCCGCTTCGGGTGCGAGAGGTCTATCATCGGAACAGGCGTGTGATTGCGCCGCTGCTGGCCGTCACAAAGCCAGTGATCCGTGCGGCGAACCGTCGCCGGTGGCGGCTGGCAGGTGCGAACTTGCCCCGGATCAATCTTGATGGCTGCAAGTTCATAATGACGGGCAGACCAAAGTTGATGCTGTCGCCAATCGAATCCATCAAGCGCAAGAAGTGGAAGGTGGAGATTCATGCGCTGCTGCATGATATGATTCCGCTGCACAACTTTAGCGGGCACGCCAGCCACTCCTTTCCGCGCAACTTCATGATGGATAACCGCTATGTGATCGAGCAGGCGCATCAGATCATTGCAAATTCAGAGTTCACCAAGCGCGACATCGAGGATTTTTCGGCCAAGGGCATCATGCCGCCGCTTCGCAGGATTGTGGCAGTTCCGTTGGTGCATGAATGCCGGGCGGGCGATGAGCCTGCACAAAAGCAGATTCCGAACGAACCCTACCTGCTTGCCGTTGGTGCCCTCGTTGGCCGCAAGAATATCGAGATCGCGTTCAACGCGATGCTGGACCTGGCAGCCCGTGGGAGGCCTGTGCCCCGGCTTGTTCTGGCTGGCGCCGTGCGGGATCACATCAAGGCATATCTGGCACAAGAGCGGTATGCGCCAATTCGTGACTTGGTAGAACAATCGGCCAACCCGAACCAGACCGATCTGGTTCGCTATTACGAGCAGGCGGTGGCGCTGGTCATTGCCAGCCGGATGGAGGGCTGGGGCCTTCCTGCCGGTGAGGCGCTGTGGCTGGGAACGCCCGTGCTCTGTTCAACCGCACCGGTGTTCCAGGAGGTTTGCGGGGATCTTGGACTCTACTTCGATCCTGATGATCCGCGCGCCCTGGCGGACCACATCGACCGTTTGATGAATGAGGATGGTTTTCGAGATGGGCTGGTGGCCCGTATCCGCGCCGCCCGGCCGCAGTTGCGGAAATGGGAGGATGTCGGGCGCGATATTCTCGCGGTCGTCTAACAGGGCCACAAATTGAAAAAAGGCCCGGACCAAGGTCCGGGCCTTTTTGTCAGGCTCAGCCTTCTGCGGCTTCTTCTTTCTTCTCGGCGATTTCCTCGCCGGTTTCCTGATCGACCATCTTCATGCCAAGGCGCACCTTGCCGCGCTCGTCAAAGCCCAAGAGCTTGACCTTGACTTCCTGGCCTTCCTTCAGGATTTCATTCGGATGCGTCAGGCGCTTGCCCGCGATCTGGGACACATGCACCAGGCCGTCACGCTTGCCGAAGAAGTTTACAAAGGCACCGAAATCAACCAGTTTCACCACTTTGCCGGTGTAGATCTGGCCCACTTCCGGCTCTGCCACGATCGACCAGATCATGTCATAGGCCTTCTTGATGGCCTTCTGGTCGTTCGAGGCGATCTTGATCATGCCGTCATCGTTGATATCGACCTTGGCGCCCGACACTTCGACGATTTCACGGATGACCTTGCCGCCCGAGCCGATCACTTCGCGGATCTTGTCGGTCGGGATGCTCAGGGTCTCGATCTTGGGGGCATATTCGCTGAAGCCTTGCGGGGCCGACAGCGCCTTGCCCATCTCGGCCAGAATGTGCATCCGGCCGTCCTTGGCTTGCGCCAGGGCCTGTTCCATGATCTCGGGCGTGATGCCCGCGACCTTGATGTCCATTTGCAGGCTGGTGATGCCCGCTTCGGTGCCCGCGACTTTGAAGTCCATGTCGCCGAGGTGATCCTCGTCGCCAAGGATGTCGGTCAGCACGGCCCATTTGCCGTCATCTTCCAGGATCAGGCCCATGGCCACACCGGCGACCGGCGCCTTCAGCGGCACGCCCGCATCCATCATCGACAGCGAACCGCCGCAGACCGAAGCCATGGACGACGAGCCGTTCGATTCCGTGATCTCGGACACGACGCGGATGGTGTAGGGGAAATCGGTCGGCGCAGGCAGAACCGCCTGCAACGCACGCCATGCCAGCTTGCCATGGCCAATCTCGCGGCGACCGGGCGAGCCCACGCGACCCACTTCGCCAACCGAATAGGGCGGGAAGTTGTAGTGCAGCAGGAAGTTCGACCGATAGTTGCCGTTCAGCGCGTCGATGATCTGCTCATCCTCGCCGGTGCCAAGGGTGGTCACAACCAGACCTTGGGTTTCGCCACGGGTGAACAGGGCCGACCCGTGGGTGCGCGGCAGGATGCCGGTTTCGCAGACGATCGGGCGCACGGTCTTGGTGTCACGCCCGTCGATGCGGATGCCGTTGTTCACAACGTCGCCACGCAGGATCGAGGATTCCAGTTGCTTGATCGCCGAACCCAGGTTCGCGTCTTTCTGGTCTTCTTCCGACAGGGCGGCCTTGATCGCGTCAACCGCGGCGCCAATGGCGTTGGTGCGGTCCTGCTTGTCGCGGATCGCGAAGGCGGCGCGCATCTGGGTTTCGCCAGCCGCCTTCACCTTGGCATAGATCGCCGAGATGTCGGGGGGCGAGAAGTCGAAGGGTTCCTTGGCCGAGGTTTCGGCAAAGTCGATGATCAGGTCGATCACCGGCTGCATGGCGTCATGGCCAAACTTGACCGCGCCCAGCATCTCGGCCTCGGTCAGCTCATAGGCTTCGGATTCCACCATCATCACGGCGGTCTTGGTGCCGGCGATGACCAGATCCAGCCGCTGCTCGGGCTTCGAGCGCAGTTGGGTCATGTCATCCATGGCCGGGTTCAGAACATACTGGCCGTTGGTAAAGCCGACGCGCGCGGCGCCGATCGGGCCCATGAAGGGCACGCCCGAGACGGTCAGTGCGGCCGATGCGGCGATCATCGCCACGATGTCGGGGTCGTTGTGCAGGTCGCACGACAGCACGGTCGCCATGACCAGCACTTCGTTCTTGAAGCCTTCAACGAACAGCGGGCGGCAGGGCCGGTCGATCAGGCGGGAAACCAGCGTTTCCTTTTCCGACGGGCGCGCCTCGCGCTTGAAGAAGCCGCCGGGGATCTTGCCGGCCGCGTAGTATTTTTCCTGATAATGCACGGTCAGGGGGAAAAAGTCCTGGCCGGGCTTGGGCGACTTGGCAAAGGTCACGTTGGCCATGACCGAGGTTTCCCCCAGCGTGGCGATGACCGAGCCATCGGCCTGACGCGCAACCTTGCCGGTTTCCAGCGTCAGCGTCTCGCCACCCCACTGGATTGATTTCTTGGTGATATTGAACATTCGGTTCCCTCTGGAAGCATCTCCGGCCCCTGCCGGGTCTTCCGCATATGGCGGCCCCATTGCCGCCTCCCCCTATCCTTCGCATGCGGCCGGGGGCTGGCCTCACGTCACAGATTGCGGGCAAATACAGGAAAAGAAGGGGTTTGGGAAGGGGGTGGGGCCGAGTCGGTTCGGGCTAAATATGACTTGTGGGACGTTGTCGAACTTACATATACTTGTTGAGGCACTCGCTTGATCGTCCGGGAAGGTTTCATGGAATTTTTGCTGATCGCGCCGATCCTTATGATAGGGCTGCTCATCTTTGGAATAGCCTTAGGTCGATCTCAGAAGGGATCACAGTTGCGACCGTTCGGCCTTTTTGCATTGGCGTGCCTTTTTGCCCTTAGCTGGTGGACCTATGCCTTTGTCATGAAGAGCCCCACATCTGAAGGCGAGGCTGTAAGCCTGATTATAGTTGGTGATTTCATGAAAGTCGTTTCCTTCGGCTTTTGGATAGCCTTTGTCCTCGGTCTTGGTATTGGCTTTGCAACCAGAAAGACGGGGGGACAGTCAGCGTCATAAGCAACGCTGGGGTTGCCCGAGCTTAGGGCGCATGGGTTCCACAAGCGTGTGGGTTGGGGCAGTCTGCCCGGTATGACGTTTCTGCCAAACCAAAACGCCCGCAGCTTGCGCTACGGGCGTCCGATCCGAAACCGGATGCGCTTAGCGGCGCAGGCCCAGACGGGCGATCAGCGAGGCATAGCGGGCCTCATCGACCTTCTTCAGATAGTCCAAGAGCTTGCGGCGCTGGGCAACCTGCATCAGCAGGCCACGACGCGAATGGTTGTCTTTCTTGTGCGACTTGAAGTGCTCGGTCAGGGTCGCAATCCGCGACGACAGGATCGCAACCTGAACCTCGGGCGAGCCGGTGTCGCCTTCCTTGGTCGCGTATTCCTTGATCAGGCGGGCTTTTTCTTCGACGGTGATCGACATCGGATGTCTCCTTGCGGTTTGAAGTGACGGCACAAGCCGGGATGTCGTCCAGCAGGGCCCTTGGCTCCCCGTCAGGGGATGCGCGCGTATAGGGGGAAACGCGCGAAAAGGAAAGCCCGTTGTTGCCATTTACCATTCTGCCAGATTCCGGGCCTGAACGGGCCTGTTTCATGCTAGGCTGATGTCGCGGAACCCATTGGTTTCCAAATGGTTTACTTCTTGTAGTCAACCCAGCGGCCCCACCCCTGGCCCCGGGGGAGCGGAGGCAAATTTGCTTGGTTTGATCGGTCTGATGGGGGCTCTTGTTGCCGGCATAATGGTCGACTCGCTGGTCCCCGGCAACAATGATGGCCCGGACGAGGGCGAGGATGAGGCCCCTGATACGCCGGACGACCCCATGCCACTGGGCGACCTGCTGGGCGATGACGGTGCCACCTTGTCCGATCCTGTCGGCACGGGTGACGGGATGCCCCATTCCGATGACACGCCCCCGACCCCCGATCCGGCAGAAGTCTGGGCCGGGGGCGAGGGGGATGACATCCACTCCGGTCTGGGTGGGGACGACCAGATCACCGGTGGCGGCGGGCAGGATTTGCTGGGCGGTCGCGACGGCAATGACACGATCGATGGCGGGGCGGGCAACGACGCGCTGGACGCAGGCGGCGGGGATGATCTTGTTTCCGGCGGGGCAGGGGATGACTGGCTGCACGGCGGTGACGGAAACGATAGCCTGCAAGGTGGCACGGGTGATGATCGGCTGGCGGGCGGTGAGGGTGATGACAGCCTGAGCGGCGATGAGGGGAATGACGCTCTGGAAGGCGGCGGCGGGAATGACGTGCTGTCTGGTGGCGCGGGGGATGATGTGGTGTCGGGAGGTCGGGGCGATGACTGGCTGGAGGGCGGCGCGGGGCAGGATACGGTGGAGGGCGGCGACGGGAATGACCTGCTGTTCGGAGGGGAAGGCAGCGATTTCCTGAACGGCGGCACGGGCGACGATGCCCTGCATCTGTCGGGCGGCGACTGGGGCAATGGCGGAGAGGGGGCGGACAGCTTCCTGCTGGACGACCATACCCTGTCCGCCGGAGAGATCGCCCATATCGCCGACTACGACCCAACGCAGGACCATCTGGTCATCTACTACGATGCAACGGTGCATCCCGACCCGCATCTGAGCCTGTCTGCAGGAGAGGGTGGCAGCGTGACCCTGTTGATCGACGGCGTTCCGCTGGCGGCGCTGATGAACGGGGCGATGCCGGATCTGGCGGGGGTGGAGCTGCGGGCGGGGGGGGGGGGGGGGCGTGAGATCACG
>APMI01042341.1_pt1 | contig 13301 bp, 9 predicted proteins | sample 667938 | NCBI WGS metagenome assembly APMI01 (sample SAMN01084076, study PRJNA167559) | wastewater metagenome | biome: Wastewater | place: Denmark: Ejby Moelle, Odense | collected 2011-11-28 | reverse complement strand
GAAGAGCCCCTCCAATAATCAAGGCCGAAGTAATAGCCATATACACCAATCCGCAAGGAAGTAACCCATTTAATATACCAAAAATATAGAGACTAAAAGCATTATTGTCTTTCTTTAAAAAACGGGCGAGTTGCATTTTTAGTTTAACTTGAAAAGCATTGAACATACTAATTTTTGGTAAATATTTGCCCACTACTAAAATTAATAAAACTGTGATACCTGCCATGATGGAAAACTGTTGCTGGTATCCCGCTACAACCAGTCTGGAACCCGTATAACCCAAGCAGGCACCTAAGGTAAAATAAGTGGTAGTTCTTCCTATATTATATGAAAGGATGGATAACAATCTACTCCGTTTTTGGGTGCTGCTGAGGGGTAATGAAAGTGCCAGTGGCCCACACATTCCAACGCAGTGAAAGCTTCCGGCTAAGCCCAGTAGTAAACCCATGAGTAGCGCTTGCGTCATTTATTGAACATTAAAGTTTTGTTCGTGATAATATTTTGTACCGTTATTGCTCCACTGCATTTTTACTTTATACCATCCTTTGCTTAGCCAGCTTGCCGGGATTTTATAAAGAGCTCCATTTTCCTTTTTCATTTCAATGTTTCTATCTTCTTTACTGTTAGACAGTTTTAGAAAATGAATATTGCCAGAGTCTAATTGCGATACGGATACAGAAGGGAGCTGAATTTGCAAGTATTGGTCATTGGATAGTAGTGCTACCGTATCGGTGAGTTGATGTAGGTTGTTTTTGCCATCAATTACTCCCTGATACTTCAACTCCTGTTCGTAATAGTTGTCATCCACCATTTCGTTGGTTTGCTGCATAGAAATGTACACCATCGAAAGAATTCCTATAACAAATACAGCAAGTATAATGATAACTTTTGTTCCCCAACTCATTTTTTTATTATTCAAAGTATTAGATAAATGGACCTAAAAATGTCGATTTTACAGTTTCGATTTTTTTACCGTTTGCATATACCCCTATTTGTATTTTGAAAGAACGTTTTGTAATTTTGTTCTTGGGTATTACAATAAAAAATGTGGCATCCGTAATGCTTTCTGCTTTCAATGTGTGGTGCTTGGTATCAAGCATTTTTACAGTACCAGGAATATCACCGATTACCTGTAGTTCGTATTGAATATTTTCATGTGTTTTGTTGATGATCTTGGACTGAAATAAATTGGATAGGGAATCAACCCCCACTTCTTGGTATAAAGGTCCTTTGGCACGCGATATAGATGTTTCGATGCTTTTTCTTGATATTAACAAAAACGACATCAATCCAATAAGTAACAGTAGTATAACAGAATAGAATTTTATTTTACCATTCAGTTTAAAAGGCACTTTTTGAGATATTTGATTCTCTGATGCCATTCTTATTAAACCTAATGGCCTGTTTATTTTGTCCATTACACCGTTGCAGGCATCAATACAGGCGGTACAACCCACACACTCCATTTGTACTCCATTTCGTATATCAATGCCCGTAGGGCAAACATGTACACATAATTTGCAATCGATACAATCTCCTAATTCTTCTGTCGAATTTTTTTTCAGCTTGCCCCTTGGCTCACCACGAACATAGTCGTAAGACACCTGCATGGTGTCTTTGTCAAAAAGTACACTCTGCAAGCGGCCGTATGGGCAAATAGTGGTGCAAACTATATCTCTAACAAAGGCAAATACAAAGTAAAACAATCCCGTAAAAATTACCAGCCCAATAAATAATCCCGCATTTTCAGAGATAGGATGTTCTATTAGTTTCAAAACGTTTTTGGCACCAATGATATACGAAAGAAACGTATGAGCAATTAAAAACGAAATGGCGAGAAAGATAAAGTGTTTTAATCCCTTTTTGAAAATTTTTTGCCCATTATATGGTGCGTCATTCAGTTTTTTTTGCTGTGCCGGAGTGCCTTCTATTAACCATTCTATTCTTCTAAAAACAAATTCCATAAAAACGGTTTGCGGGCATACCCAACCGCAAAACACTCTTCCATACACAACAGTGAATAAAGCAATAAATACAATTGCTGCTATCATCGCGATTGCGAATATAAAAAAATCGTTAGGCCAAAATATTTTACCAAACAACGCAAACTTTGCTTCTAAAAAATTCAACTGCACAGCCGGTGCGCCATTAATCTTGATAAGCGGTAATGAAAAAAATATGGCAAGGTAAATGAGCGACAGGTAGCTTCGGTAGGTGTATAATTTTCCTTTTGGTTGTAGTGCGAAAACCCAGTTTCGCTTACCTTTTGCGTTGACATTACTATGTCTGTCGCGAAAACTATCACCTACTTTTTGGGGACCTACATCATCTACACTTGCGTCCATGGTATTAGATTATAAAATGGTTATTTTTTTTCTGCAGAAGTGCTGTCTGTATTAGCAGGTGCTGCACCTTCTGCTGCATTGGGAGTGGCCTTGTACAATTCGCCCTGTGGTTCTTTTGCACCGGCAGGATTTGTATCGTGTATCGACTCTATATAGCTGGCCAGTTCTGCAATTTGATCGGCCGAAAATACATCTTTCCAACTCATCATCCCTTTTTCTACTACGCCAAATTTAATGGTTTTAAAAACATCTCCAATACTGCCGCCGTGTAACCAATATTTGTCAGTAAGATTGGGCCCTACGCCTCCCTGTCCGGCATCTCCATGACAGGCTACGCAGTTTGATGCGTACAATCCTTTCCCCGCCGTTATTCCTGCAGCATCAAGCATTGTTACTGTGTTTTCATTTACGGCATCTCCTTTAGATTTCAAATATGCGTCTTTAGCAAGGTTGGCTTTTGTAACAGCTATTTCGTATTCTTCTATTTGGTTGGGGCCAGCCTTGGCTACCTGATAATACCAAAAATATCCTATTCCAAAAAGAACAGTGGCTATAAACGAAATGGTAAACCAAGGTGGAGTTGTATTGTCCAATTCTTTGATACCATCGTAACTATGACCAATATCTAATGAAGCTTCTTGATCCAAGGGTTTCAATTTGTTCATACGGCTCCACCATGATGATGCGTCTTTCAATACAATCTTTCTTTCTATTTCTTTCTCTCTTTGTAAATCCGCAATGCCAGTGAAGAACCGAATCCAATACACCATTCCAAAAATGATAATCAGTTCGATAGCAATAAGACCAAATAAAATGTATCGTAAGATTTTAGCATCGGTAAATAAGCTTGTTGCCGGAGCGGCAGCATTTGCCGCAGCATCCTGCCCAAAAGCCTGTATGGCCCCCAAAGAAAGAAATGCGATAAGTAATGTTTTAATCACTTGTCCTGTTGCTCCTTTACTTTCTTTCTTGCGTTTTTTAAATAAATCGATTGAAGCAAGGAGCGTGTAGCCCAACACGGCAATCACCATTAATAAGATGAGTGCAGCGAATACTAAAACCGAGTTGGCATCCAAAACGAACGAATTGTTGGCTGTAGATGTTGACGCTTTTTCTTGTGCCCACAGAGGTAATGTACCTAATAGATATAAGAGAACTAAAAGAGAAGATTTGTTTTTTATATTATTTTTTTTCATTGCAGCGGCTTTTTAATTGTCATCAAGAGGAAGATTTTCCATTTCCGATATGGTTTCATCGCTTGCTCTCATTGCATATAATACAGCAATGATAAACAGGGTGATAAATAGGAACAACGAAATAATAGGGAAGATGCTTACTCCACTTATTTGTTCAAGATAGTTTACGAATTTCATCCTCGTAGTTTTTTATATAATGAAATCAGACTGTTTTTTATTTGGATGAGCCAGCTTTAATATCTGTCCCTAATCTTTGCAAGTAGCCTATTAATGCTATGATTTCTTTATCGTTGGGAATGTTGATTTTTTCTTTCTTTAGGCTCTCTGTTATTTTTGTAGCCTGCTTTTTAAGATCGTTTACCGCATTGGCTTCATATCCTTCTGGGTAAGGCACACCTAATTTGCGCATAGCGTGAATTTTGGAATTGGTGGAGCCCATGTCGATCGTTTTTTCAAACAACCAAGGATAGGGGGGCATTACAGAACCCGGTGCCATTGAAGTTGGTTCGTACATGTGATTGAAATGCCAGCTATCTGGATATTTACCACCAATACGTGCCAAGTCGGGCCCTGTACGTTTGCTGCCCCATAGGTGAGGATGATCGTAAACCGACTCTCCTGCTTTAGAATATTCACCATATCTGGCTACCTCATATCGGAAGGGTCTAATCATTTGAGAGTGGCAGTTGTTACAGCCCTCTCTAATGTATATATCCCTACCTTGTAGTTCTAAGGGTGTGTATGGTTTTACACTGGCAATAGTTGGGATATTCTCTTTTACAAGAAAAGTAGGTACTATTTCTACTAAACCACCAATACCCACAACGATGAAACTTAATACCAATAGCATTACCGGTTTGCGTTCAATTTTTGAATGCCAGTGTGCTTTGGCAGGAGCTACATAAGCTTTGGTAAGTGGTGCGGCAGAAGCTTCTTCACTGGCAACAAAATTACCTTGCTTAGCCGTTTTGATTAAGTTGTACACCATTAAGAGAGCACCCGTTAGATAAATAGTACCACCAATTGCACGAAGTGCATAGAATGGCACCATCGATTGTACCACATCTATAAATTGATATTGCAATTGTCCTTCGGGAGTAAAGGCTGTCATCATAAAGTAAGTTCTAAATGCAGCCCAGTACATAGGTACAGCATATAAAACGATTCCTAAAGTGCCAATTAAAAAGTGAGTTCCAGCTAATTTAGTAGAGTACAATTTTGTATTAAACATTTTAGGTATTAACCAGTACAACATACCAAAAGTGAGAAAGCCATTCCATCCCAATGCACCAATGTGTACGTGAGCTACCGTCCAATCGCTATAGTGAGAAATAGCATTTACATTTTTAAGAGATAGCATTGGCCCCTCGAAAGTGGCCATACCATAACAGATTACGGCTACTACTATAAATTTAAGAACAGGATCTTCGCGTACTTTATCCCATGCACCTCTGAGGGTAAATAAGCCATTCAGCATTCCACCCCAACTTGGCAATAGCAGCATAAGCGAGAGTGCCGTTCCTAATGCCTGCGCCCATTCGGGTAAAGCAGTATATAGCAAGTGGTGAGGGCCTGCCCATATATAAATAAAGATCAAACTCCAAAAATGTATGATACTTAACCGATAGGAATATATAGGCCTATTGGCTGCTTTGGGTAAAAAGTAATACATCAAACCAAGGAAAGGAGTTGTAAGGAAGAAGGCAACAGCATTGTGCCCGTACCACCATTGTACTAGAGCGTCCTGCACGCCGGCATACCAAGAGTAACTTTTGAAAGCAGAAACAGGTAATTCAAATGAATTTACAATGTGTAGCATTGCTACTGTAACCCATGAGGCTAAATAAAACCAAATAGCAACATACAAATGTCTTTCTCTTCGGGTAAGTATTGTGCCTATCATATTGATGCCAAATACAACCCACACTAATGTAATGGCAATATCAATAGGCCATTCCAGTTCTGCATACTCCTTGGAAGAGGTGTAGCCACAAAGCAGTGTTACGGCGGCAGATACAATAATTAATTGCCAGCCCCAAAAGTGAATTTTACCCAACGCCTTGCTCCACATGGGTGTTTTGAGCAATCTGGGCATCGAGTAATATACACCCGTAAAAATAGCATTACCTACAAATGCAAAAATTACAGCATTGGTGTGAAGAGGGCGCAAACGCCCAAAGGTGGTATACTCAATGCCGAGGTTTAATACCGGAAATGCTAACTGAAATGCGGCTATTACACCTACGAGCATACCTACAACGCCCCAGGTAATGGTGGCAATGGCAAACAACTTGGGAATCCTGTTGTCATAACTGAATTTTTCTAGTTCCATACTTTTGGTTATTTATCTTTTGATTGGTTGTTGTCGTCGAATAATATTCTGTTTGGCGGTGAAAATTGATCTTCATATTGTCCATCCCTAATACTCCATATTAGACCGATCAAGAAAACACTCGCTATTAACAAACTTACTATGGCTGTTATAACTATAATACTCATACTTGCATATATAAATGTTGTGGAAGAATGTTTGGTAACTGATTGTGGATTTTGCTCATTTTCATGTTTTAAGCTTTAATAGTTTTCGTCCATACCATTCGGATGCTGCGAAAGTAATTAAAATGATAGTAATTGTACTTGCTGGCATTAAAATAGCAGCAATCACAGGTGCAAGTAATCCTTGTAACGCAAAAAATAAACCTATAAAATTGTATAAAATAGATGCGATGAAGCTGATGCTAATAATTCGCCGGGTATTTTTGGCAAAGGATAACATGGTATTGAGCTGTATAAATGCGGGCGCACTGATAATGCCATCTGCCGCTGGCGTAAAAGAATTGGATCCTTCCATTATAGCAATACCCACATTGCTTTTTCGCAAGGCCCCTGCATCATTAAGGCCATCCCCAGCCATTAGTACCGAGGCGCCATTCCTTTGCAACTGGTTGATGTAATCGTACTTGTTTTCTGGAGATTGATTGAAACGGATTTCAGTATCAGAGCCGGTCATTTGGCTCAAGCGTTTCAACTCTGCTGCATTATCACCACTCAGGATGGATAATTTAAAGTGAGAGCGTATTTGTTGCAACATGTTTTTCAAACCTGGTCGATAAATGTTCTGTAGCTCAAATACACCGTACACGATACCATCAATCCAAATATACACCTGGCTTACAATAGCGTCTGATATACTTATGATCTCGGATTGAACAAATTCTTTACTTCCTATCTTAATGTGCTTGTCATCTACCCATCCTTCAATTCCTTTTCCGGGTTTATTGGCAAAACTTTCAACAGATATTAAACTGGTAGTTTTTAAATGTTCAAATATAGATTTGCTCAGCGGATGTGTAGAATGTTTGAGTAAAGAGGCAATGAGTTTTGTTTCATTTTCGATTAATGCTTTTCCCTTATAGCTTATTTTAAAATGTTTGTTGAGCGTGATGGTACCTGTTTTATCAAAAACAATATGGGTTATTTTTGCCATATCGTTTATTACATCGGCATTTTTTAAGAACAATCCCGATCTGCTCAAAATTCGCATTACATTACCATTAGTAAAGGTAGATGCAAGCAATAATGCACAAGGGCAGGCAACAATTAATGTGGTGGTCAGTGCATGGCACATTGTGTTGGGTTGCCCCTTTGCAAACCAGTATAGTGCACTTGAAATGGTAAGAATAAAAACTACAATTGTGAAATAATTACTGGCACGGTGTAAGAATTGATTGTTGTTGGATTGCTGTTTCCCTTCTTTATTCCATAGGTTGGTAAGATAGCCTTGATCAGATTTTTTGATTACCATCAACTCTATTCTTTCGCCAAGTTGCTTGCCTCCAGCATATATAAGAGATCCTGGTTCTATGTGTTTGGGTAGGCTTTCTCCTGTAACGAAACTATAGTCTATAACAGCTTTGCCTTTTGATAGTACTGCATCGGCAGGGATAATTTCTTGGTCATACACTTCAATGATATCTTTTTCTTTTACTGCGCCAATAGGTACCGGCTCTACAATATTATTGCGTTTTACATTCACAGATAAGGGAAAAAAAGACTTATAATCCCTGTCAAACACAAGTGATTGTTGTGTTCTATCCTGTGCCCATCGGCCTATCAACATAAAAAACACAATTCCGCTCATGCTGTCAAAGTAGGTGCTGCCATCCAGTATGAAAAGATTGTATAAACTTCTAAAAAAAGTAAGCAAGATGGCCAATGCAACAGAGGCATCTATATTTAAATATTTTGTTTTGATGGAACTATAAGCATTTGCAAAAAACTCTTGTGAGCAGTAAAAGAAAACGGGCAATGCCAGTACAAAGCCAATATAGCGAAATGCAGTTCCAGTTTTTTCCTGTAAATACCCAAAGGCCGAAAAATACTCTGGTAGGCTTAGCATCATTATGTTGGCAAAACAAAACCCAGCAATGGCAATTTGCGTAAGCCGCGAGTAGTTCTTTTGAGGAACATTGCCTGCCGTTCTCATACTTAGGTAGGGCTCGTACCCGATGGCTGCCATCGTTTCTACCACTTCTCGCAAGTTGGTTTCTTGTTTGTTGAAAATGACAAAGACTTCCTTGGTTGCAAAATTTACTCTTGCCGACAAAACGCCTTGCTGTATTGTTTCTAACCGCTCTAGCAACCACAAACAACTACTACAGTGAATTTGCGGTACCGAAAAGGTGGTGTGGCACTGGTGTCCGTCGTCAAATGAAACAAGCTGGCTTGCAACTTCTTCCTTATCTAAATAGGCAAATTTATTCTTTCGCTTTTGTTGTAGCTGCTGGCTTCCTGGATGTTGGTTAAGGTTATAGTAAGTGCAAAGGTCGTTTTCGTTCAAAAGCTCATATACCAATTTGCAACCCTGGCAACAAAAATATTTATCGCCAACAAAAAGTTGTGTACTTGTGCAAGTATCTCCACAATGATAGCATTGGGTGGTAGTAGTATCAGTAGTTACATTAAGCAATATCTAATATTTAGATGGCGCAAAAAAATCAAATCAGTATTGTTTGGGCTCTGATTAGAATCACTCTAAAGTATGACATTTGTCATAGTTATGTAAAAAATATTGTAAAAAATATTTGGAATAGTTTTGCATATGGCATTAGGGTTGTTTATCGAATGCTACAATAGTTGCCACAGCTTGGTTGCTGTTGGCATTGACCTTGAAATATATTCGCCCATCTGCCGAGGCTGCCTGTGAGTTGGGAAGGGTCATCAATTGGATGGCATCGTTAACCTTTGTTCCAAAACTGGCTTGCGAGCTGTTGTTGATGGCATCATTCAGTGAGGCGTAATTCAATTCTTTTTTGCTGGTAATGATGGCAATATAGTCCTTGTTTCCCACATTATCTGCCTCAAGCGATTGCGCTTTCGGAAATAATCTGTAGCCTGTAATACCACAGTAAGGCGAGTGTTTGGAAATCGTTTCCCCTGGTTTCAGATAGGGAAAGAGTACATAACTTTTCCCATCGGTTTCCTGGCCAAAAATGTAGATATAACATTCGGTTGTGTTTTTTACCTCCATCTTAAAACGAGTGCCTGCTTTTATAGGGGTTACTGTTTGAAAACTATTACCTCCGGTAGATTTTAGTTTAATATATTGTTTGGTAGCATTGTTCACTAATCCAATATTACATTCAAGGGGCAAAGCAGCAACGGTTGCTGATTTTGGTAAAGGGTCGATGCCATATGCTTCTCGCACATATTCCTTAAAATTACCATAGCGTACCCAGGCTACGCCATTGTTCCCCCATTGTGGGGTCCAGCTATTCATAATTTGAAAAGCACCACCATACTTTTTATCATCGTATCCAATTACGCACATAGCATGCCCTCCCAGTCCAACTTTTGACTGGTCTATTCCCTGAGGTTGCCAAAGATCTTTTCCCATCATGTCCTGCATAAAGCTTTGTCCAACCAACATGCCTATTACAACCGGAGCATCTTTGGCTAAATGCTCCTTTACGGCTCTTACGCTTATTTGATTAAGATTGTCGCCTTCAGTGAGCCTTGTAAAACCATGAATGGCATTTTGTCTCCCTGATTGAATGGTAGTTCCGTTTGGAGAACGGCTACAATCTTGATCATTATATGGATATTGGCTTAATGGAACACCTCCATTTGCTTTCATGGCTTCCATGGCACGCTGTATGTAAGAGCCTTGACAGTCGTCTCCCAAGCGAATTTGATTATATAAATAAGAAGGACTAAAAGCAATTCGGTTAGGGTCTTGCCCGGTTGCGGCAGCTGTCAATATCGTTTGTGCCCCATAAGCACTGCTCCACGCTACGCAACTACCTTGTGAGCCCTGATCGCCTCTTTGAGGAGCAAAGCGTAGTAGTGAAACGGCTTCCGGAAGGGGGTTTTTATTGTTGTCGTTTTCTAATCCTTCATATATTGACGCTTTGTCAAACTCTTGTGGACTGTAGCTATATCCACTTTGAGAAAATAACTGTTGTGCTACACTACCAATATTGAGGTTGCCGCAACCACCACCTTTACCCATAAAAAACCAAAGAACCGCACCAATGATGATTAGTAAGAAGATTTTTTTACCCCGAAATAAACTAAATAGTAACGGTAACAGAGCAAATAAACCACCACCACCACCTGAGTTGGAAGAGCCCCCGCCCCGGTTATCATTGTTATAATCCTGGCTTTGGTCATCGGTGTCATCAGTCATTCGAATTGGCATAGTATAAAATTTTAATAAAAATAATGGAGAATTTGTTAGATCGAGCATTGATGTTGAATAAAAAAGCCACAAAAGCCAATCTGTTTAGCTTAGAAGCAATATCTTTTCAAATCCCATTTATCCTTCATCACAATGCTTATCTTTGCGCCTCAAAAAATAAAGCTTAAAATGAAGTTTGATCGTAATACGGTACTCGGGTTCTCTTTATTGGCAGTACTTTTTTTCTTTTATTTTTTCTATACGTCCAAGCAGCAAAAGGCAGCTATGGCAGAGCAGGCCACTCAAGACTCTATTGCTCAGGCTATGCGCCCAAAACTGGACAGTGCGGCTTTGCGTGTAGATGCACAGAAAGCAGACTCTTTGTTGCAGGCTACAAAAGCCGGCATGTTTGGACAGGCATCTACCGGAAAGGAAGAGTTGGTGTTTGCAGAAAACAATGTATTGAAAATTGCATTTACGAACAAAGGAGGGCGGCCTAAATACGTTGAACTTAAAAAGTACAACAAAGCCGATACAAAAGAGCTGGTAAGGTTGGCTGCATCAGATTATAATAAAATAAGTTATCCAATCAATACCTCAACAAATCAAAGTACCCAAACCGCTGATTTGTTTTTTAGTACTGGAAAAGTAGAGCAAGGCCCTTCAGGGTCGCAAATTGTTACATTCTATTTAAGAGGGGGGGATAGTATTCAAAATAGCGAGTACATTACTCACCAGTTTATAGTTTATCCCGATAGCTATAAAATTGATTTCAATATCCAGCTAAAACAACCGGGTCAGTTGCTTACCCAAGGTAATCTGAATTTATTGTGGCAGTATGAAGCCGATCAGCAGGAAACTGATGTTGAGTTTGAAAGGCAAAATACTCAGATGGGATATATGGAAAATGGGGATTTTGATTATCACACTATGGGCAAATCGGATATGGTGAATTTTGATAAATCTGTGGAGTGGGTTGGCGTAAGGCAGCGATTTTTCAACACGTTTATTATAGCAAAAAACAAGTTTTCGGCAGGAAAGATAGAGTGGAAAATGCCCGAAAAGGAGAGTAGTGTTGTAGCGCAATCTACTGCCAGTATGCGCATTTCGGTTCAGCCCGAAGCGGTTGCTACTGTTCCAATAAGCCTGTTTTATGGCCCAGCAGATTACAGCATCTTGAAAAGAGAGGGTCAGGGATTAAACAAATTGGTAAATTTGGGTCAGGGTGTGTACGCATTTGTACGACCAATCAACCAATTTGTAGTAATACCCATTTTTAACTTTTTTAAGGGATTTGTAAGTAGCTATGGTATTATTATCGCATTACTTACATTATTTATTAGGTTACTAATATCTCCGCTCAACTATAGCAGCTATTTGAGTGGAGCAAAAATGAAAGCCTTGCGCCCTGAAATTGCTAAACTAAAGGAGAAGTTGGGCGATGACCAACAAGCGATGAGCATGGAGCAAATGAAACTGTTTAGAGAGGCCGGCGTAAATCCATTGGGAGGGTGCATTCCTGCATTATTACAAATTCCCATCTTTTTTGCACTCTATAGCTTCTTCAACTCGAACGTAGATTTACGCGGTGTGGAATTTTTATGGGCAAATGATCTTTCAGCTTACGATGCTCCAATAAAGTTTGGACTTAATATTCCACTGTTGGGCAATCATTTAAGTTTGTTTACAATAGCTGCTGTAATAACCAGTTTGCTAATATCCGTATATAGTATGAGCATGACCCCGGATCAAAACAATCCGATGATGAAATATATGCCATATATTATGCCGATATTTTTGTTATTCATTTTTAACAAACTACCATCGGCTCTTACCTGGTATTACACTGTTTCCAACGTTATTACCCTGATATTGCAATTTGTAATTCAGAACTACATCATCGATCATGATAAAATTCTTACAAAAATTGAGGCTAATCGCAAAAAGCCCAAAACCAAATCGAAGTGGCAGGAGCGGCTGGAGCAAATGCAAGAACAACAAAAGCAAATACAGAAAAAACAAAGAAAATGACAATACAAATCCGGGTTATATACAACCCGGATTTTTTTTAAGCAACTTATTGATTATCTTGTAGCGTCATAAATAATATTAGCGCAATCGGTTTTTGACGAACATTTAAAAAGCATAAAAAAAGCAACTTTTAAAAGCTTCCACAAGAGCTTTAAAGGAGATAACAAAAGGAATGAAAAATAAACTATTGATATTTTTGGGGTTAATAACTATTAGCCAAAGTGTGCTTGCCCAAAAAAAACTTACAGAAGCTGTTATTTATTACGATGTAGTTGTCAGTACAGACAATGACAAGCCTAAAGTAGGGGATATGTTGGATGGAGCTACAAATATTATATATGTAAAGGGTAATCTCAATCGGTCAGAATTTGTAAGCTCCATTGGTACGCAATCTACCGTTTTTGATGCCAAAGAGGGTACTGCTACAAATATAAGAGACTATGGCAATAAAAAGCTGTTGATTACTTATTCTCCAGCAGAATGGAAAATATATAACAAGCGGTTTGATGGATTGACATACAAAATTGAAAACGAGTTTAAAAAAATTGCAGGATACCATTGCCAAAAGGCCATTGGAAAATTGGCCGATGGCACCACTTTTACTGTTTATTTCACAAAGGAACTGATAGCCACCAATACCGATTTTCAAATTATTAATAAAAATCTACCAGGATTGGCAATGCAATATGATGCTTCCAGAGGGAACGATAAAGTTACCTTCACCGCATCAAATATTGAATTTCAGGCAGTACCACTAGCTAAATTTGATATACCAACAGCGGGGTATCGTGTAATAACCTATACTGAGTTTAACAAGCTTAATGCAAAATAAAAAGCCAGTATTCAACTGGCTTTTATAAAAACAATATTTGCTATTCGTTTATTTTCCAGAATAATTTCTTAATAATTCGTTAGGATTGAAGGTGATCTTGCTTAAGATCGCATTCTTTTTACTTACAGGAATATTATTTAAAGATTCTTTCTGAGTTGTTACATTGTTGAAATCGAAGTACTTATTTGTGTAAACGGTAGGTTCGGAATTGATTACAT
>APMI01001412.1_pt1 | contig 13317 bp, 11 predicted proteins | sample 667938 | NCBI WGS metagenome assembly APMI01 (sample SAMN01084076, study PRJNA167559) | wastewater metagenome | biome: Wastewater | place: Denmark: Ejby Moelle, Odense | collected 2011-11-28 | reverse complement strand
TTGGCGACGAAGCCCATGGGCTTCATGCCCCGCCGCTCCATCCGGCTGGTCAACAGCATGCCGAGCGACTGGTGCGCGTTCCACCCCTCGAACGGATAGGCGACCATGTAGTGCCGCCCGTCGCGCGGGAAGGTTTCGACGAGCAGTTCGCCCGGTTGCGGCATACGCGAACGGCGTGCCTGCATTTCCAGCCACTCGCGCACTTCGGGCGGGAAGCGGTGCCAGTCGATATCGCTTGCCAGGAACCCGCGGACGCGCTCGGCCAACCGCGTCGTGAGCGGCATCCGTGCGCCGCCATAGCTGGGGATGCGCGCCGGGCGGCTGGTCGCGCGGACGATGACATCCTCCGTATCGATCCGCTCGACCTCCAGGCTGATACCGGAGAAAAAGAAGGTGTCGCGCGGCGAAAGCGTCGCGGCAAAGCCCTCCTCGACTCGCCCCAGCGACCGCCCGTTCTTGAACCGCACGGTGAGCATCGCCGCCTCGACGATGATGCCGGCATTCATCCGGTGCTGCGCGATGAAGCGCGGGTGCGCGACGCGCCACATGCCGCCTTCCTCGACCAGCCGCCGGAACCGGTCGTACGCCTTCAGCGCGTAACCGCCGGTCGCGATATATTCGAGGACGCGCCGGAAAGCCGCCGCATCGAGTGCGCTATAGGGCAGCGCGCCCTGGATTTCGGCGAGCAACTCCGCCTCGACGAACGGCGCGGCGCTGGCGCACGCCATGACGTGCTGGGCCAGCACGTCGAGGCCGCCCGCGCGAAAGATGTCGGGATCGAGCTCCCCTTCGCCGACGGCATCGAGCGCCGCGCGGGCCTCCAGATATTCGAAGCGGTTGCCCGGCACGATCATCGCCTTCGACGCTTCGTCGAGCCGGTGATTGGCGCGGCCGATGCGCTGCAAGAGGCGCGAAGACCCCTTGGGCGCGCCCATCTGGATGACGCAATCGACGTCGCCCCAGTCGACACCCAGGTCGAGGCTGGAGGTGCAGACCAGCCCGCGCAGCTTGCCGTCGGCCATCGCGCTTTCCACGCGTCGCCGCGCCTCGATATCCAGGCTGCCGTGATGGATGCCGATCGGCAGGCGCTCGTCATTCTCTTTCCACAGATCCTGGAAAATGAGTTCGGCGAGCGCGCGGGTATTGCAGAAGATCAGCGTGGTCCGGTTCGCGCGGATCGTGTCCATTACTTGCGGCGCGGCATAGCGGCCCGAATGCCCGGCCCATGGCACGCGGCCCTGCGGCAACAGGATGGCGATGTCCGGTTCGGCACCCGGCGCACCGCGCACGAGAGCGACCGAATCGATATCGCCATCGGGCGCGAGCCAGGCACGGTAAAGATCGGGATCGGCGACCGTCGCGGACAGCGCCACGCGCCGCAGCGCCGGATTGATTGCCGACAGCCGCGACAGGCACAGGCTGAGCAGGTCGCCGCGCTTGCCGGTCGCGAACGCATGGACCTCGTCGATGACGACGGTCTTCAGGTTGGCGAACATCAGGAAGCTGTCGGGATAGCTCAGCAGCAGCGACAGCGATTCCGGCGTCGTCAGCAGGATATGCGGCGGGCGTTCGCGCTGGCGTTTCTTGCGGTCCGACGGCGTGTCCCCGGTCCGCGCCTCGACGCGGATGTCGAGGTCCATTTCTTCGACCGGCGTCAGCAGGTTGCGCCGGATATCGACCGCCAGCGCCTTCAATGGCGAGATATAGAGCGTGTGCAGTCCGTCGACCGGATGTTCGATCAGGTCGGTCAGCGTGTGCAGGAACCCCGACAGCGTCTTGCCCGACCCGGTCGGCGCGACCAGCAATGCGCTCTGTCCCGCACGGCCCGCTGCCAGCATGTCCAGCTGGTGCGACCGCGGTGCCCAACCCTTCTCGGCAAACCAGTCGGTCAGAATAGGCGGAAGCGGCGTCACGACCTTCGCGTCTTCGCGTCTTCGCGTGAACCCAATTCGACCTCACGCGAAGACGCGAAGACGCGAAGAAGGTGGGAATTGGTCAGCACCCCAACCATATAGGTCCCATGCCCCGCCTCGGCCACTGGATCGACCCGCAACCGCACGGCATTTACGTGCCCGCCGCCGATATCTGGATCGATCCGTCGCGTCCGGTACCCCGCGCATTGGTGACGCATGGCCATGCCGATCATGCGCGCGGTGGCCATGGCCAGGTTTGGGCGACGCCCGAAACGCTCGCGATCATGGGCGTCCGCTATGGCGAACAGAATGCGTCGCCCGTCGCTTATGGCGAGACCGTCGATGTCGGCGGTGGCGTGACCGCGACGTTCCTGCCTGCGGGTCATGTGCTGGGGTCCGCGCAGATCCTGCTCGAACACGGTGGTGAGCGCGTGATCGTCTCGGGCGACTACAAGCGCCGCACCGACCCCACCTGTGTGCCGTTCACGCCGGTGCCGTGCGATATCTTCATTACCGAGGCGACATTCGGGCTGCCTGTATTTCGCCATCCGCCGACGCGCGGCGAACTGGCAAAGCTGCTCGCCGCGCTGGAGGCGGAACCCGATCGCTGTGTCCTCGTCGGCGCCTATGCGCTGGGCAAGGCGCAGCGGCTGATCGCGGAACTGCGCCAGATGGGCCATGATGCGCCGATCTATCTCCACGGTGCGATGCAGCGGCTGTGCGATCTCTACCGCGACCTGGGCGTGGATTTGGGCGACCTGCGCCCCGCGATGGAGGCCACCAAGGACGAGATGCGCGGGTCCATCGTCGTCGCACCTCCCTCCGCGCTCAACGACCGCTGGTCACGCCGCCTGCCCGATCCCATCACGGCGATGGCCAGCGGCTGGATGCGCGTCCGCCAGCGCGCGGTACAGCGCGGCGTCGAACTGCCGCTGATCGTCTCCGATCATGCCGACTGGGACGAGTTGACCGACACCATCCGCGAAATCCGCCCAAAGGAAGTCTGGGTCACCCACGGCCGCGAAGATGCCCTGCTCCACTGGTGCGCCACGCACCAGATCAAGGCGCGGGCGCTGGAACTGGTGGGGTATGAGGACGAGGACGATTGACGGAGAAACCTGCCATGTAGGAAGTTCCGCGAGCCATGTTCGTCTTGGCACATCATCGAAAATTGATATGGTAGCGTAATGACGAACCGCTTTGTAATGCCCGTACAACGTTGGTGGCACGCTTAATAAGCGCGGCCTGTCATATTCTATTGACCTCAGCCGCTGTTCTTGGCGGCCAGGTCTAAAAATCTCTCCTTCAAAAGCGGCGGCAACTTCCAGAAAGCTGTTTATGCCGTCGAACATTTCCCGGCCGGTGATCCTGACCGGCGATCGTACTACAGGTCCATTGCATATCGGCCACTATGTCGGCTCGCTGTGCAGCCGTGTGGATCTGCAGCGCACCCATGACCAATATGTCTTGCTCGCCGATGCGCAGGCGTTGACGGACAACGCCGACGATCCTGCGAAAATTGGACGCAGCGTCGTTGAAGTCGCGCTGGATTATCTGGCCGTCGGGATCGACCCGGCCTTGTCGGCGATCTGCCTTCAGTCCGCCCTGCCGGCATTGGCGGAATTGACGCTGCTCTATCTGAACTTCGTGTCCGTCGCGCGCCTCGAACGCAATCCGACTATCAAGGACGAAATCAGGATACGTGGTTTCGGACGCGATATTCCCGCAGGATTCCTGTGTTATCCCGCCGCGCAGGCGGCCGACATAACGGCGTTCAGGGCCACTTTGGTGCCCGTCGGCGACGATCAGGTTCCGATGATCGAGCAAACCAACGAACTTGTGCGTCGCCTGAACCGGCAGGTCGGGCGGACGCTGCTGCCAGAACCGACGGCGATGATTTCCCGAACGAGCCGCCTGCCCGGCGTCGACGGGAAAGGGAAGATGAGCAAGTCCCAGGGGAACGCGATTTCGCTGTCTGCGAGCGATGCCGAAATCGCAGATGCTGTTCGACGCATGTATACCGACCCAAACCATCTTCGCGTATCCGACCCCGGCCAGGTCGAAGGAAATGTCGTCTTCACTTATCTCGATGCCTTTGATCCGGACGGCGACGCCGTTGCCGACCTGAAGATGCAATATCGTCGCGGTGGGCTTGGCGACATCGCGTTGAAGAACCGCCTGACCGGAATACTGCAGGCTGTCATCGGCCCGGTTCGGGAGCGTCGCGCCGCACTGAGCCGTGATCGCGACTTCGTGGTGGACGTGGTGCGGGCCGGTACGATGAAGGCTCGAGACGTTACGGAGCGAACGAAGGAAGAGGTGTTCTCGGCACTTGGATTATTCCGGCTATAGTCGACACTCCGGCCTCGGGTGCGAGGACGACTGAAAACGCTGTCCTACATCGTGCGATCCGGAACATCTCGCGCCTCCGCCTCGTTGAACCTCCAGGCGAACAATCCGAGGAGGACGTGATGCAGGAACGGACGAATGTCGTGAACGACCCACAAGCCGGCGGTGTCGGCAGCGACCGGAACGAGGAACTGGCCCAGGCGCAATCGGTCGGCGGCGATGGCCGCAAGAGCGCGATGCTGCAACAGGCTGCGCAAGAGGCCGGCCTCACCGAAAACACGACTGTGCAGCCCGATGAGGAATCGCTGGAAGAGGCCGACCGCAGCGTCTGATCCGTCGGATGCCCGGTTGGCATCGGAAAACCATCCCGAAAACGACCATGGGCCGCGTGAAAGCGCGGCCCATTTGTTTGCACTGCAGCGCATGATTGCTAAGGGCGACCCGACTCCAATATTCGAGCAGGGAAACCGCCATGACCGCCGTCGGACAAGACACGCTTGCAACCCGTTCCACGCTGACCGCCGACGGCCAGACCGTTTCGTATTACAGTCTCGAAAAAGCCGCCGCGAAACTCGGCGACGTGTCGCGCCTGCCCTTCTCGATGAAGGTGCTGCTGGAAAACCTCCTCCGCTTCGAAGACGGCGTGACGGTGACGGTCGAGGACATCCAGGCGATCGTCGACTGGCAGAACGATCCCAAGTCGACCCGCGAGATCCAGTATCGCCCGGCGCGTGTGCTGATGCAGGACTTTACCGGCGTTCCCTGCGTCGTCGATCTTGCCGCGATGCGCGATGCGATGACCGCGCTGGGTGCCGACCCCGCCAAGATCAACCCGCAGGTGCCCGTCCACCTCGTCATCGACCATTCGGTCATGGTCGACGAATTCGGCACGCCCAAGGCGTTCGAGGACAACGTCGAGCTGGAATACCAGCGCAACGGCGAACGCTATGACTTCCTGAAATGGGGATCGAAGAGCCTCGACAACTTCAAGGTCGTCCCTCCCGGCACCGGCATCTGCCACCAGGTGAACCTGGAACACATCGCGCAGGCGGTGTGGAGCAGCAAGGATGAGAGCGGCGCGACCGTCGCCTATCCCGACACCTGCGTCGGCACCGACAGCCACACGACGATGATCAACGGCCTCGGCGTGCTCGGCTGGGGCGTCGGCGGCATCGAGGCGGAAGCGGCGATGCTTGGGCAGCCCGTGTCGATGCTCATTCCCGAAGTCGTCGGCTTCAAGCTGACCGGCACCCTGGTCGAGGGGATCACCGCGACCGACCTGGTGCTGACCGTCACGCAGATGCTGCGCGCCAAGGGCGTCGTCGGGCGTTTCGTCGAGTTCTTCGGCCCCGGTCTCGACTCGCTGACGCTCGCCGACCGCGCGACCATCGCCAACATGGCGCCCGAATATGGCGCGACCTGCGGCTTCTTCGGCATCGACGACAAGACGCTCGACTACATGCGCCTGACCGGCCGCGAGGAAAGCGCGATCGCGCTGACCGAAGCGTACGCAAAGGCGCAGGGCATGTGGCGCCTGGCCGGCATGGCCGACCCCGTGTTCACCGACACGCTGGAACTCGACATGGGCAGCGTCGTGCCGTCGCTCGCGGGGCCAAAGCGCCCGCAGGACAAGGTCGCGCTCGACCAGGTCGACGAGATTTTCAACGGCGAGCTGTCGTCGCTCTACAAGCATGACGGCTTCAAGCGCGCGGCCGTCGAAGGCGCGAGCCATGACATCGGTGACGGCGACGTCGTGATCGCGGCGATCACCAGCTGCACCAACACGTCGAACCCCAGCGTCCTCGTCGCGGCGGGCCTCGTCGCGCGCAAGGCGAACGCGCTCGGCCTGAAGCCCAAGCCCTGGGTGAAGACCTCGCTCGCGCCCGGATCGCAGGTGGTGACAGACTATCTCGACAAGGCGGGGCTTACCGAGGACCTGAATGCCGTCGGCTTCAACCTTGTCGGCTATGGCTGCACCACCTGCATCGGCAATTCGGGTCCGCTCGCCGCACCGATTTCGGAAGCGATCAACGGCAACGACATCGTCGCCGCGTCGGTGCTTTCCGGTAACCGCAATTTCGAAGGCCGCGTGTCGCCCGACGTGCGTGCCAACTTCCTCGCCTCGCCGCCGCTGGTCGTCGCTTACGCGCTGAAGGGCACGGTCACCGAGAACTTCACGACCACGCCGATCGGCGAAGGCACGAACGGCCCGGTCTATTTGAAGGACATCTGGCCGACCAATGCCGAGGTCAACGACCTGATGAACGCCAACATCGATCGTGGCATGTTCCGCTCGCGCTATGCATCGGTGTTCCAGGGCGACGCGCGCTGGCAGGCGATCGATGTCACCGGCAGCGACACCTACACCTGGCGCGCAGGTTCGACCTATGTCGCCAACCCCCCGTATTTCGAGGGTATGGGCATGACGCCCGCGCCGGTTGCCGACATCGTCGATGCGAAGCTGCTCGCTGTGTTCGCCGACTCGATCACGACCGACCACATCTCGCCGGCCGGATCGATCAAGGCCGACAGCCCGGCGGGCAAGTGGCTGATGGAGCATCAGGTCTCGAAGGCGGACTTCAACTCGTACGGCGCGCGCCGTGGCCATCACGATGTGATGATGCGCGGCACCTTCGCCAACATCCGCATCAAGAACGAGATGATCCCGGGCATCGAGGGCGGCATGACCAGCTATGCCGGCGAAGTGATGCCGATCTACGACGCCGCCATGCGCCACAAGGCGGACGGCACGCCGCTGGTCGTGATCGCAGGCAAGGAATATGGCACGGGCTCGTCGCGCGACTGGGCGGCGAAGGGCACCAACCTGCTCGGCGTGCGCTGCGTTATCGCGGAAAGCTTCGAACGTATCCACCGTTCGAACCTGGTCGGCATGGGCGTGTTGCCGCTGCAGTTCGCGGATGGCGTCGATCGCAAGACACTGAAGCTCGACGGCACCGAGTCGTTCACCATCGACAACGTCTCGGGCCTCCGCCCGCGTCAGGACGTCGAAGTGAAGATGACCCGCGCCGACGGCTCGACCGAAACCTTTGCGACGCGCTGCCGCATCGATACGGTCAATGAGCTCGATTACTTCCTCAACGGTGGCATCCTGCCCTACGTCTTGCGGAAGCTAGCTGCCTAAAAGGATCGCCTGAACGCCATGCGAAAGCCCAATTCGGTCGATGCCCTGACCAGATTGGGCCGCGTGCGGCTGTCGAAGTCGTTCTTCATGCGCGATTTCCTGTTTTCGGAAATCGCGGCGATCCACGGCCTGTCGAACATCCCCGACGATCCCGACCTCGCGATCGCGGCGGGCGCGCGGCTGTGCGAGGAGCTGCTGGAGCCGTTGCAGGACGCGTTCGGGCGGATCGCGGTGCGCGGGTCGTATCGCGCGTCAGAGGTCAACGGCCTCGGCAACCGGCTGATGCGGCAGGGCAAGGCCGCTTATAATTGCTCGACCAACGAAAGCAGCTGGGCCGGGCATATCTGGGACCAGCTCGACGATCGCGGACTGATGGGCGCGACCGCGTGCGTGACGGTGCCGGGCTTCATCGACCGCTTTCCGCATCCCGGCGACTGGACGAAGCTGGCGTGGTGGATCCACGACCATCTGCCCTATTCGTCACTGTGCTTCTTCCCGATCAATTTCGCGTTCAACATCCGCTGGCGCGAGGTGCCGGAACGGCGGATCGACAGCTTCGTCGCGCCGCGCGGATGCCTGACGAAGCCGGGCATGGCCAATCACGATGGCAGCCACGAAGCCGAATGGGCGGGTATCACCCTCTAGCGGGGTCAGCCGTAATAGGCGTCGATAAATGGCTGCAGGTGCTTGCGATACGGTTCGGCGACGCCCAGCCCGCTGCGGTTGATCGGCTGGCGGACCTGCATTGCGCTTGCGGTCGCGACGACGCGTTCGGTTTGGTGGGGTGTGAAGACGCCCGCTTCTTCCGCCAAGCCGCAATGCGACAGCAGCTTGCGGGTCCATAGCTCCGGCTGTTCGACCAGTTCGGCATAGGGCACGACCAGCAACCGGTCGCCCAGCTTCTCCTGCCAGAACGTCATCTGCGCATCCTGCAGGCGGAAATGATGCGCGATGTCGCCCAGGTCGTAGCTCCAGCCGACACCGTGAATGAAGAATGTCCGGAAACACGACCAGGCGCTGTCGAGCGGATCGCGCTTCATCCAGATGAGCGGAGCATCGGGCAGCGCGGCGGCAATCAGGCCGAAGCACCGGCTGATGTCGATAGTCTTGTCGACGACGCGTCCGTCGCCCGGATGGCGTTCGTGGAGCAGGTGCAGGTAGAGTTTCGCCAGCTCGTCGACCGGCTTTCCGTTCGCGAGATAGGCATCGATGTGATCGCCGGACACGCCCCCCGCCGCAACCGCGACATGCTGGACGATGTTGAGCTCGCCCCCGTCGAGAACGGTGCTGTGGCTGGCAAGGATATGCTCCACCAATGTGGTGCCGGACCTTGGCAGGCCGGTGACGAAGATCGGGCGGCTGGTGTCCCGCGTTGCGCGCGATCGCATCGCGTCGAAGAAACCGTCTGGATATCCAGACTGTGACTGTTCCGCGTTCGCCGTGTTCCCCTGGCGGCTGTAAGGTGTTTCCTTGCGCAACAGCTGCGCGCCGCGCGCGAAGGCCGCAAACGCCTTGTCGGGTTCGCGCCGGTCTGCGTGCAGCTTGCCGAGCGCATAGCAATAACGTGCGAGATGTCCGGCGGGCTGTTTCTCCGCGGCCGGGCCGTCGGCCAGTAGCTGCTCACCGATGTTATCGTTCGCCAGGCTGCCGGTCGTCGCCATGGTCAGCCAGCTTGGCCCCCAGCCGGGCCGGTGTTTGAGCGCGGTCTGAAGATGTTCGCGTGCTTCATCGACGCGGCCAAGCGTCATTGCGATGTTGCCGAGTACATAGGCGTGGCCGGCCGGCTCGGGAACATCACCGGGTAGTGTTTTCAAAAGGTCATAGGCGTCGCGCATTCGCCCCGACTGCGAAAGCAGGACGACCTTGGCGTAACGGGCGTCCGGCGTATTGCCCGCGGCCTCGACAAAGCGATCCATGGCCCGGTTCGCCAACGTCAGTTCGCCGCTTACGCGCATCAGTTCGGCAAGCTGCCGCCATTGTTCGCCCAGCGGCGCGCGCAGAAACAACAGCTGATCTACGGCCTTGTTCGTCGCGTCGCGATCGCGTGTGGCCAACGCGGATTTCAACTCGGCAAGCAGGCGCGAAACCTGGGTCGGCAAGGGCTGATTCATGCGTCATGCCTAGTTATGAAGAGGGCGTCGGCCAAGCGATCAAAAGTCCCGACTCGGGGCTGTGCGAAAAGGCTGCATTAACCGTAAAACCGTTCGTTCCATTTCGGTACATAGCCGGAAGATTTTGAAAAAACGTGCTTTTTTCCGTCGCAGATCGATTGACCGGTTTCGTTATTTACGATCTATTTACCTTATGGTCCCGCGCACGGGCGTGGGTCAGCAATAGGGGCTTACCGTGAAAACAAAAACATTCCTCCTGAGCGGGGTCGCCGCCACGATGGCGCTCTCAGCGGTTCCGGCAAATGCAGCAACGATCGTTCTCGTCGATCAGGGCGGCGTAGCCGGATCGGCGGCCGAGATGGGCTTCAACATCGCCGCGAAGTACTGGGGTTCGATCCTGTCGAACAACGTGACGATCCGCTTGGGCGTCGGCTATGCGGCGCTTCCGCCAAACGTCATTGGCTCGACCGGCAGCCGCAGTGCGGAGATCTCGATCGCGAATTGGGAGCAGCGCGTCAATGCGACCAAGAGCAATTCGGCCATCGACCAGAGCGTGGTGCTGCCGACGCTCAATGCTCAAGGCGGAATTTCGTATATCGCGAACGGTGTCGATTCGACCGGCAACAACGACCTTTCGGTCGCAGCACAGGTCTATAACACCGGTAATACCAAGGGCGCCCAGGTTCTCTATGAGAACACAGCGGTCCTGAAAGCAATTGGCGCAATGTCGAGCAACGCGTCGGGGCTCGATGGTTCGGTTACGTTCAGCAATACCTTTGCGTTCGACTTCAACCCGAGTGACGGCATTACCGCGAACACGTTCGACTTTATCGGTGTTGCGATCCACGAAATCGGTCATGCGCTGGGCTTCGTTTCGGGCGTCGATTTTTTCGACTATTATGGTGGACCGAATGGCCCGGGCAAGGGAACGCTCGGCTATGACCTGAACGACACGTCGATCTTCACTGCGCTCGACATGTTCCGGTACAGCAACGATCCGAACAACAAGGCGCCGGGCAATGGTGCGTCGCTCGACATGACGGTCGGCACGAACAGCTTCTTCTCGATCGACGGCGGCCAGACCGCGCTGTTCGGAAACACGTTCTCGACGGGCCAGTTCAACGGTGACGGCCGCCAGGCATCGCACTGGAAGGACACGCCGAACTGCCAGGTGGGCAACGGCATCATGGATCCGACGTTCTGTTTCGGCCAGATGGGTGTGCTCACCGGCCTCGACCTGGCGGCGTTCGACGCGATGGGCTGGAACCTGACGACTGCGGCCACGCAGGATTATCGCCGTACCACGGCGCAGATTTATCTGGCGGCGATTCCGGAACCGGCCACCTGGGCCATGATGATCGCCGGCTTCGGCTTCATCGGCGCCAGCATGCGTGTCCGCCGCCGCAGCGTGAGCTTCACGGCCGCCTGACAAAGGTTACGCTGACAAACAAGGGCGGAGAACCGATTGGTTCTCCGCCCTTTTTGTTATGTCACATGCTGTTGATCGAGTTCGCGACGCCCTGGGCGTATTCCGCGTCCGCCGCGGCATTGCCGGTATCGCTCGATTTGTCGCTGCCGGTCATTTCGACGGCCTGCCAGCAGACGAACACGACGAATGCGACCGCCCACCAGCGGTTGCCGAAAATGCGTCTGGATGTGAACGGCCACATGGCGTGCAATATACCGTGCGACCGTTAACGAATTCCGGCGATCGAACCGCGCACAGTTGCAGCGCACGCCACGGAAGCGCATGGGCAGGACATGACTGTTTATCTCCATGAAGAAGACCTGCCCGCAGGCGTGCTCGCCCCCGGACCGGTTGCTGTCGATACCGAGACGATGGGCCTGCATCCCGGACGCGACCGCCTGTGCGTCGTGCAGATCTCGGACGGGCAAGGCGACGAACATCTCGTTCGCTTCGCAGCCGGCAGCACCTACGCAGCGCCCAATTTGAAAGCGGTACTCGCCGATCCCGCACGACTGAAACTCTATCACTTCGCGCGTTTCGACCTCGCGTCGATCGAGGCTTATCTGAACGTCGTCGCGGCGCCTGTTTACTGCACCAAGATCGCGTCGCGGCTGATCCGCACCTACACCGACCGGCACGGCTTGAAAGAGCTGGTCCGCGAACTGCTCGGGTTCGAATTGTCGAAGGCGCAGCAGTCGTCAGACTGGGGAGCCCCGACACTGACGGACGCGCAAAAGGAATACGCCGCGTCCGACGTGCGTTATCTGCATCGCATGAAGGAAGAACTCGACCGCCGCCTGGTTCGCGAAGGCCGGATGGAACTGGCGCAGGCCTGTTTCGATTTCCTGCCGCACCGCGCGAAACTGGACCTCGTCGGCTGGCCGGAGATCGATATCTTCGCGCATGTCTGAGGCAGCTGTCCTCAACCGCGACAAGCGGCTTGCCTGGGCGCGCCCAGGCAGCGCGCATGATCGCAATGTCCGCGTCGCACGCGTGGCGCTGCCCTCTGCAGTCGGCGCGCTTGCGGCCGTGCTGGCCATCGCACCGCTGACGAAGCGTGCGGAGGTCAGCTTCGTGCTCGACAAGGACAAGGTCGAGGTTGCGAAGGAACGCATGCGCGTCACCCGCGCGCAATATCGCGGACAGGACGACAAGGGACAGGGCTTCCTGCTCAACGCTGGCTCTGCGGTGCAGGCCACGTCGAAAGTGCCGGTCGTTAGTCTCGGCGACCTGTCGGCGTTCCTTGCGACCGATACGGGGCCGGCGACCATCGTCGCGCCACAGGCCAAATACGACCTGAATGCCGAAAAGCTGCTGGTCGACGGCCCGCTGACTTTCCAGACCGAGGATGGCTACAAGCTGTCGACCAGCAATGTCGGCGCCGACCTGAACACCCGCAAGCTTTCCAGCGACCGGCCGGTGACCGGCCAGATGCCTTTGGGCACCTTCAGCGCGGGCAATATGTCCGCCGATCTGGCGTCCCGTACCGTGACACTGGGCGGCCGGGCGCGCTTGCATATCGTGCAGGGCGGCGTCAGAGCGAAAAAATGACCCGTACGCTCCTCGTCCTGCTTGCTATGGCGGTTGCATCGCCGGCCGCGACGCAGGCCTTGAAGAACCATAATTCAAACGCGCCGATCGATTTCGCCGCCGACCGGATCGAGGTTCAGGACCGCGCCGACCGCGCCGTGCTGTCGGGCAACGTCAATGTGAAGCAGGGCAATCTGTCGCTCGCGTCCTCGCGGCTGACGGTCGCTTACACTGGATCGATCACCAACGGTAACCCGGACGTGAACCGGCTCGACGCGACCGGCGGCGTTATCGTGAAGAGCCCCAGCGAGACGGCGCGCGGCGATTTCGCGACCTATGATCTCAACCGTCGCCTCATCACCATGCTCGGCGGCGTAACGCTGGAGCAGGGCAGCAACATCCTGCGCGGCGGGCGACTGGTCATCGACCTGAACAGCGGACGGTCGATCCTCGACGGGCGTGCATCGGGCGGCGCATCCGGGACGCCTGGCGCAGTCAGTGGCTCGAACGGCCGGGTCACCGGCCGCTTCAGTGTGCCCCAGCGCAGCAACTGACCGTCGCTTTTCGCTGCATAATTTTTGCCATGCATGAATCCTGCCAATTGCGGCGGCGGTAACCTTCGCTTAACCATCTGCGACCAGACGGAACCCATATGAACGACGTCGCGACCCTTTCTGCCGACCCCGTCGGCGCCGCTGCCCCGCTCGGCGAGGGGCTTCAGGTCGTGTCGATCGCCAAATCCTACGACCGGCGCGTCGTCCTGTCGGATGTGTCGCTGTCGGTCGCGCCCGGCGAAGTGCTGGG
>APMI01038118.1_pt1 | contig 13318 bp, 15 predicted proteins | sample 667938 | NCBI WGS metagenome assembly APMI01 (sample SAMN01084076, study PRJNA167559) | wastewater metagenome | biome: Wastewater | place: Denmark: Ejby Moelle, Odense | collected 2011-11-28 | reverse complement strand
CCGCGGGCACGACGGGCGATCTCGCGCGCGCCCTCGTCCGTCATGCCGAGGCCCATCAGCCGCGCGCCGCGGCGCACGATCGATTCCAGTTCCTCGACGGTGTAGAAATTGAGCCGCACCGGAATGCCGAAACGGTCGCGCAGTGGCGTCGTCAGAAGGCCGAGGCGCGTGGTGGCGGCGACGAGGGTGAATTTCGACAGGTCGATCTTCACCGAGCGCGCGGCCGGGCCTTCGCCGATGATGAGGTCGAGCTGGAAATCCTCCATGGCCGGGTAGAGGATTTCCTCGACGGCCGGGTTGAGGCGATGGATTTCGTCGATGAAGAGCACGTCGCGCTCTTCCAGATTGGTCAGCAGCGCCGCAAGGTCGCCGGCCTTGGCGATGACCGGGCCGGAAGTCGAGCGGAAATTGACGCCGAGTTCCTTCGCCATAATCTGGGCAAGCGTCGTCTTGCCAAGGCCCGGCGGGCCGACGAAGAGCACGTGGTCCAGCGCCTCACCGCGGTTCTTCGCCGCCTCGATGAAGATCTTCAGGTTCGCGCGCGCCTCCGCCTGGCCGGTGAAGTCGTCCAGCGTCTGCGGGCGCAGGGCCGTATCGATATCCTCGCCGCGCTTGTCCGGCGAAAGCAGTCTGGTCTCGTCGCTCATTGAGCCCTAATCCCATTGTCCACGATGGAAGGCAACCGCATCACCGCGACAATTCCTTGAGGCCGAGGCGGATGAGCTTGGCGCTGTCGGCCCCCTCCCCGCCGTTCTTCAGCGCCGCCGCGACGGCATTGGCCGCCTGATCGCGCGAATAACCGAGATTGGTGAGCGCCGAGACGGCATCGGCCACCGGCGCGGAAGCCACCCCTTCGCCGATCTCCTGCTTCAGCCCGATGGAGGCCGAGGCTTCGCCGGCAAAGGCCGGCGCCTTGTTGCGCAGTTCGGTGATGATACGCACCGCCACCTTCGGCCCGACGCCGGGCGCGCGCGACACCGCCGTCTTGTCCTGCAGCGCGATGGCGTTCGCCAGTTCCCCCGGCGTCAGCGTGGAGAGCACCGCCAGCGCCACCTTGGAGCCGACGCCCTGCACGCTCTGCAACAGGCGGAACCATTCCCGCTCCAGCGCGGTCAGGAAGCCGAAGAGGCGGAACTGGTCCTCCCGCACATAGGTCTCGATGAACAGCACCGCCGCCTCCCCGGCCGAGCCGAGCCTGCCGAGCGTGCGCGCCGAGCAATGGGCGACATAGCCGACGCCATGCACGTCGAGGACGACATGATCCTCGCCGATCTCGTCGATGGTGCCTTTGAGTTTGCCGATCATGGGAAATCCGTCAGGGATGGGTTTCGGGAGAGATGATGTCGAGCGCGGGGAAGTAGGAGCGGTAACGCGCCACGTCCCGCGTGAGAAGCCGGTGGGAGCGGACCGAGGCATGCGCCCCGATCAGGAAATCGGGCAAGGTGCGCTCGCGCTGTCCACCCGCGCGCCGATAGCGCTGATGCGCCAGCCCGGCCTGATAGGCGGCCGTGAACGGCAGGGCCTCGCGCACCGGGTTGAGACGGGCAAGCGATTGCGCCAGCACATCCTCGCTCGCCATCATGCCGGCAAGCTCCGACCAGACGACCGGCGACAGGATGAACTGCGCCTCGGGCTTCAGCGCAAGGATCGCCTGCGACGACCACACCTTGAACGGCGTTTCCGGCCCGAAGACATCGATGATGATGTTGGTGTCAATCAGAACCGAGGTCATCGCGCGGTCCCCGGAGCCATTCCATATATTCGTCGGTCGTCATGCCGCCGGTGTCAAACGTACCGGACCGGCTTTTCAGCCATGCTTCGAAATCGTCAGGCTCCGCCGCCTTGCCGCCGGCAACGACGATCAGCCGCGCCCCCTTGTCATCGGCAACGAAATCCACCTCCGATCCCGGCCCGATGTTCAGCCGGTCGCGGATATCCTTCGGGATCGTCACCTGGCCTTTTTCCGTCACACGCATGGTAATACCTCTGAGGTATTACTTATCGCCGACACAGGAACAAGTCAAGAACAAATCAGCCCGCGAGCTTGGCAAGACGGCCGGAGAGGCCCTGCCGGTTGTGGGCGTGGCAGATGGCGATGGCGAGCGCGTCGGCGGCGTCGTTGCCAACGAAGGTGGCCTTGGGCATCAGCACCTTCAGCATCATGTGGATCTGCTGCTTCTCGCCATGGCCGACGCCGATCACCGCCTTCTTGACGGCGTTCGGCGCATATTCGGCGACGCGCAGACCCGCGCGGGCCGGCACCAGCATGGCGATGCCGCGCGCCTGTCCGAGCTTCAGCGTCGCCGTCGCGTCCTTGTTGACGAAGGTCTGCTCGACGGCGGCCTCGTCGGGCTGGTAGCTGTGCACGATCTCGGCAAGCCCGTCGTGCAACTGGCAGAGACGCGAGGCGAGGTCCATGTCGCCATCCGAGGTCACGGTGCCCGAGGCGACGAAGCGCAGCGAGTTGCCGAGCGTCTCGATGATGCCCCAGCCGGTGCGGCGAAGCCCGGGATCGATGCCGATGATGCGAATCGTGTCCTGCATGGTTCAACCCTAATCCTGTCGAACGGACCCTGCCAGCGAAATGTGAACAAAACAAAAACAAAGCAATGCTTTGCGAATTCCCGGAAATCGTCGCTTGGATTTGAGAAAACTGAACCTACATGGGAGAGCGATCAAATTCCCTTACAAGAGGCCGCTCCCATGGTGCCCTTCTCCATCCTCGACCTGTCCCCGGTCATCGAAGGCGGCACCGTCGCCCAGTCGCTGGCAAATTCCCGCCGTCTGGCGCAGGAAGCCGAGGCGCACGGCTACAAGCGCTTCTGGCTCGCCGAACATCACGGCATGCGCGGCATCGCCAGCGCCGCCACCTCCCTCGTCATCCAGCATGTCGCGGCGGGCACGGAAAAAATCCGCGTCGGCTCCGGCGGCATCATGCTGCCGAACCATTCGCCGCTCGTCATCGCGGAGCAATTCGGCACGCTCGCCGCCCTCTTCCCCGGCCGCATCGACCTCGGCCTCGGCCGCGCCCCGGGCACCGACATGCGCACCGCGCAGGCGCTGCGCCGCAACCTCGACAGCGCCGCCAACAATTTTCCGCAGGACGTCATCGAGTTGATGCAGCTCATGGGACCGCCGACCCCGGAGCAGAAGGTCATTGCCGTGCCGGGCGCGAACAGCAACGTGCCCGTCTGGTTGCTCGGCTCCAGCCATTATTCGGCGCATCTGGCCGGTATGCTCGGCCTGCCCTTCGCCTTCGCCTCGCATTTCGCACCGGACATGCTGCTGACGGCGCTGGAAATCTACCGCGAGCGCTTCGAACCCTCGCAATATCTCGACAAGCCCCATGCCATGGTGGGCGTGATGGGCGCTGCGGCCGATACGGATGCACAAGCCGACCACCTCTTCACCTCCATGCAGCAATCCTTCGTGCGCCTGCGCCGCGGCACGCCGGACGCCTTCCCGCCGCCGGTCGACAGTATGGACGGCCTCTGGAGCGAACAGGAGCGCATCATGGTCGAGCACACGCTGCAATATGCTGTCGTCGGCGGGCCTGCGAAGATAGAACGCCGCATCGCCGATTTCCTGGCGCTGACCAAGGCGGACGAACTGATCGTCTCCATGCCGATCTACGACATGGAAGCGCGGGTAAAATCCCTGCGGCTCTTCGCCGGGGCGCAGCAGGCGCTTGCCAAGGCGGCATGACGAAAAAGGCCGGAAACGCGACGCGCTCCCGGCCTTTTTCATTCAGGATGCTCCGTCGATCAGGCCGAAAGCTTGGCCATGACTTCGTCGGAAACCTCGAAGTTCGAATAGACGTTCTGCACGTCGTCATCGTCTTCCAGCGTGTCGATGAGCTTCATCAGCGACTGCGCCTTTTCCTCGTCGACCGGCACGGTGTTCTGCGCCTTCCAGATCGCCTTGACCGTCTCGGCTTCGCCGAGCGTGTCTTCCAGCGCCTTGGAAACGTCGCCGATATCCTCGAAGCCGCAGATGATCGTGTGGCCGTCCTCGTCCGTCGTCACATCCTCGGCGCCGGCGTCGATTGCGGCTTCCATGACGGCGTCGGCGCTGCCGACCGAGAGCTTGTAGGTGATTTCGCCAACGCGGTCGAAGGAGAAGGACACCGAGCCGGTTTCACCGAGCGCCCCGCCGGCCTTGGAGAAGGTCGAGCGGACGGAGGAAGCGGTGCGGTTGCGGTTGTCGGTCAGCGCCTCGACGATGACGGCGACGCCGCCCGGGCCGTAACCCTCGTAGCGGACTTCCTCGTAGTTCTCGCTGTCCGCACCGGAGGCCTTCTTGATGGCGCGCTCGATATTGTCCTTGGGCATGGACTGCGCCTTGGCGTTCTGGATCGCCAGACGCAGGCGGGCGTTCATGGCCGGGTCGGGCAGGCCGGTCTTGGCCGCAACCGTGATTTCACGGGCGAGCTTGGAGAACATTTTCGACCGCACGGCATCCTGCCGACCCTTGCGATGCATGATATTCTTGAACTGTGAATGGCCAGCCATGGCACCCCTGTCTTGGTTTGGCGCCCTTGATTTCGGTCGCCGGTCTTTGAGCGGGACAGGACGACCGCGGTGACGCGCCGGCCTGCTGCCCCGATTTTTGGAATGCCGCCTTATAATTTCATTGTCGCCGCGCGTCCAGCAGTCCCGGCGAACAAAGCGACAGGGCCGTTTCAGTTCGCCCGGATGCGCGCGCGGCTGAGCAGGAACGAGTGGCCGTCATTGCGCTCGCAGGTCAAACCCGTGCGCTCGGAATAGCAGGTGAAGGGGCCGCCATGCCAGACCTGGCCGTAGTCGAGGGTCTTCTGCGCGCTGCAGCAGCCCTGGTCGCCGACATCGGAAAGCACCCTGCCCTTGCCGCTGCGGCCGAGGATGGCGCGCACATATTTCGGCGCGATCCGGTCGCAGGAAAGCTCCGGTCCGCCATCCTCCGGCTGATAGACGTCCGTGCCGCCCTCGGGAATGTAGGTGCAGCCGATATTGCCGGAGGGCATGACGAATTCATCGGCGACCCCGAGGCTGCGCGCCGGGGCCTTCTCCACCGGCTGCTTCGCCGTCTCGCGGGGCTGGCCGGACTTCATCGCCGGCTCACCGGGTGTCGGCGCGCCACCGGCAAGGGCCATGCTGCAGGAGAGGAACAGGACGGGCAAGGCAGGCAGGAGACGCAACATCACAAGGCTCCGGTATCGAATGCCCGGGAGAATACGAATCCCCCGGCCGTTCGGCAAGCGGTGCGCGCCGCGCGAAACTCAGCGCCAGAAATCCGGCACCGTCTCGGCAAGGCGCGGACCGAGGCGCAGCGGTGCGACCTTCTCGGCCAGCCCCGTACGGTCGGAAATCTCCACCGCCATCCCGCAGATCGTGGCGGGGCCGGACGCCGCCTCGAAACGGCCCTTCGGCATTTTCGAGATGAAGCGGTTCAGCGGCTCTTCCTTGTCCATGCCGAGCGAGGAATCGTAATCGCCGCACATGCCGGCATCGGACATATAGGCCGTGCCGCCGTTGAGTATCTGGCAATCGGCGGTCGGCACATGGGTATGCGTGCCGACGACGACGCTGGCGCGCCCGTCGACGAAATGGCCGAAGCACTGCTTCTCGCTCGTCGCCTCCGCATGGAAGTCGAAGACGACCGCATCGGCCTGCTCGCCGAGCGGGCAGGAGGCGAGGTTCCCCCGCCGTGAAGGGGTCGTCCAGCTCGGGATGCATGAAGACGCGGCCCATGATGTTGGCGACGAGCACGCGCGCACCGTTGCGGGCAATGAAGAGGTTCGCACCGCGACCGGGCGTGCCGGCCGGATAATTGGCGGGACGCAGGAACTGGTCGTGCCGGCCGGCAAAGCCGACGGCCTCCTTCTGGTCCCAGACATGGTTGCCCGTCGTCACCACGTCGGCCCCGGCATTGACCGTCTCGAGGAAGATATCCTCGGTGATGCCGAAGCCGCCGGCCGCATTCTCTCCGTTGACGACGACGAAATCCAGCTTGAAATCATTGATCAAGCCCGGCAGGCGCTCCCAGACGGCCGTCCGCCCGGTCTTGCCCACCATGTCGCCGAGAAAGAGAAAACGCATCGATCTGCCTTATGAAACCTGTTGGAACATGCTGAGGCCGCTTTCCGTGAGAATGCCGTCGAGGGGCACGTCATGCGGCTCGGCGGGTACTGATGCCACTTCCTGGCAGTCGAACGCAATGCCGATGAGCTTCGGCACGCGGCCTTTCGCCTTGAGGCGGTCGATCGCCCGGTCGTAATGTCCCGCACCATAGCCGATGCGATGCCCGGTCCGGTCGAAGGCCGAGAGCGGCACGAGCAGGATATCCGGATCGAGCACCGCCGCCTCCGGCCCCGGGCCGGTGGTGCCGAAGCCGGTCTTCACGACCGGCGCGCCGACGACGAGTTCACGGAAGACGATGGTCTCGCGGTCGAGCACCACCGGCAGGCAGAGCCGCGCGCCGCGGCTGCGCAGATGCGCCATCAGCGGCCGGATATCCGCCTCCGAGCGGATTGGCCAGAAGCCGGAAATCACCGTGCCGGGATCGAATGCGATGCGGTCGCCCGCAAGCTCGACCATGGCGAGGCTACCCTCGATGCGTGTCTCGGGCGTCATCGCATCGCGCAATGCCAGCCGCTCGTTGCGGATTGCCGCCTTCTGTTCCTTGGGGGGCGTCACGGGTCGCTCCAGCTCGTTTGCCGTGGCTTACCAGCTAGCAGCGCCGAAAGGCAAATCCGCCTCGCTTTGCGACATTGCAGGACCTGTCCCGCAATGAAACGAAGCGGCGAAAAACGGCCGGTTGCTGTTAAGCATTGAAACAGCTTGTGCTTTGCGCACCGGCCGCGAGCGCCTAAGCGGGGCGCATGACTTCCCCGGAAAATGATCTTTCCCCACTGCCCGAATTGACCGAAATCGAGAAACGGTGCCTCGAACTTGCCGCTAACGGCAGGACGCCGGCCGATATCGTGCTCGAAATCGATCTTGCCCTGCCGCGCGTGCAGGAAATCATGTGCGGCGCCGTCGAAAAGCTCGGCGCCCGCAACGTCACCGGCGCGATCATCCGCGCCCTGCGGCTCAACCTGTTCTAGGCCGCCGCCGCGTCCTCCGCCAGCCGCAGCATGGCCAGCGCCGCCCCCTCGTCGGTGATCAGCGTGTTGCAGCCGACGCGCCGTATCGTGGCGCGAATGGCCGGCGCGCGGTGCACGCCGCCGGAGACCAGCACGATATGCCGCGCCTTCTTCACCGTGTCGAGGTCGATGGACATGACGCGGTGGCGGATCGGATGGTCGATGGTGCGGCCCTCCGCATCGAGGAAATTGCACATCGTATCGCACACGCAGCCGGCGGCGATCAGTTCGTCAAGCTCATGACGGGCGATGAAGTCGCGCGACAGCGAGCTTGCCCGCGGGCCGATATCGCCGCAGCTCACCACCGCGATATCCATGTTCTCGGCGAGATCGAACAGCGTCTTCAGGCCGCATTTTTCAATGAGGCTGCGCTTGGTCTTGCCGCTGTCGACCAGAAGCGGCGCAAGAAATAGGTAGCACTCCGCCCCAAGCTGGCTCGCGAGCTGCCAGGTATATTCGATGGGATTGATATGGTGCGCTTCCACCACGCCCCCGAGCAGCGAGACGACCTTGACGCGCTCGCGCCGCGCCGGGCGGAAGCTGGCAAGCGAGGCCGTCAGCGTACGCCCCCAGCCGACACCGACGGTGCAATCGTCCGGGATCGCCTCGGTGAGGAACTGGCCAAGCGCGAGGCCGACGCTCTTGGCGGTCGCCTCCGCGCTGTTGGCCGCCGGCACCACCACCGCCTCGTCCAGCCCATAGGCCTTTTCCAGCCGCACGGCGAGTTCGACGCAATCGGCAATGCCCTCGTTGATCCATATCTGCACCTCGGAGCGCTTCAGCGCCTCGTCGAGCATGCGGATCACGGTGGTGCGGCTGACGCCGATCTTCTCCGCCACATCCTTCTGGGTGAGGCCCTGATTGTAATAGAGCCATGCCGCCCGCAGCCTGAGCGCCGCCGATTCCGAATAGGCCGTATGCGTATCGCGCCGAAGCCGTGCCACGTCGCCTCCATCTGTCTGCATTCGTTCGGGCGCATCTTAACACACCGGCGAAGAAATGCGACATATGTTCAGATGATTGAGCAAAAGTGCTTGACTTTTGGCGCAGGAAACCTCGATAGTCCACCTCATGTCTGCTGGCGGCATTGCGCCTGCGGACGAGGCGTGCCAGCGCATGCAGCGGCCAAAGGGAAGCACGGTCGCGAATGCGCTTGCACGGGAACAAGGAGGAGGGCCTGGCGTTTCCCAAGAACCCAGCCCGGCAACAACTTTCGGGATTTCGGATATGACGTCCAAGCTTGAACAACTGCGCGCGATGACGACCGTGGTGGCCGATACCGGCGATATCGAAGCCGTTCGCCGCCTGAAGCCGGTCGATTGCACGACCAACCCCACCATCGTCCTGAAGGCGCTCGGCACGCCGGCCTTTGCCGATGCGGTTGCCGAAGCGGTCCGCTGGGGCCAGTCGCAGGGCGGAAATCGCGAGGGCGTCGTCTCGGCCGTCGCCGACCGCCTCGCCATCTCGGTCGGCGCGGCGCTTGCCGAACTCGTGCCCGGCCGCGTCTCGACGGAAGTCGACGCCGACCTTTCCTTCGACACCGAAGCCTCCATCGCCAAGGCCCGCGAGATCATCAAGGCCTATGACGCGCGCGGCATTTCCCGCGACCGCATCCTCATCAAGCTCGCCTCCACCTGGGAAGGCATCCGCGCCGCGGAAGTGCTGCAGAAGGAAGGCATCGACTGCAACCTGACGCTGCTCTTCAACCAGGCCCAGGCCATCGCCTGCGCCGATGCCGGCGTCTTCCTCATCTCGCCCTTCGTCGGTCGCATCCTCGACTGGCACGTCAAGGCTTCGGGTAAGACCTTCATCGCCGAGGAGGACCCGGGCGTGCTCTCCGTCCGCGCGATCTACGACTACTACAAGTCCAACGGCATCAACACGATCGTCATGGGCGCCTCCTTCCGCAACACGGGCGAGATCGAAGCGCTGGCCGGCTGCGACCGCCTGACGATCAGCCCGGCCCTGCTGGAAGAACTCGACGCCGCTGAGGGTACGCTCGAGCGCAAGCTCTCGCCGGAAAAGGCCGCCAAGGTCTCGCCGGTCAAGATCGACGAAAAGGCCTTCCGCTGGATGCTGAACGAAGACGCCATGGCCACCGAAAAGCTCTCCGAAGGCATCCGCGCCTTCGCCAAGGACCTCGGCAGCCTGCGCGCGATGATCGACAAGGAACTGAAGGCCGCAGCGTAAGGCGCCCACGCCGGAACACGAAGGCCGCCCATGGGGCGGCCTTTTTCGTTCGGCGACGATTTCTGGAAAGTGCGATCCACGGCGACCGATGGAGGTTTACGATCCTGGGTGCCTACAAACGTAGGTGGGCGCCATGTGACCAAGCCCACGGGCCAGGTCAGGGACAGCTCCCTTTGGATCGAGTATGGCCCCAGGGATTGTGGTTCCTGTCGGGAAGCGCAGAACGCATTCGACATATAGGATGAAAGCGTTGCTTTCGCCAGTGGGAATTCCCGGAGCGTTTCCAGCAAAAGTGCGAAGCGATTTTGCGTCCGGAATGCGCAAAAGCAAACAGCCGGAGTGCTTTCGCGCTTCGCAGAAGAGCGGAACCGCTCCCGATCAGTTGGCCGGCGGCTTGCCGTTGAGCTTGGCGGCCATGCCCTGGATCTGGCTGGTGAGTTCGCCCAGCGCCTGCGCGATGGCCTCCTCGTTGCGGGAGACCTCGCCCATCACGCCCTCGCGGCCCTTGCGCAGCGACTCGGCTTCCTTTTCCAGTTTTTCGAGGCGGCGGGTGACGTCGTTCAGCTCGTCCATCACCATGATGCCGGCCATGACGGTCAGGCGCAGGTCGCCGATTTCGCCGAACTGGCTCTTCAGGTGACCGACATAGCGATCGAAGCCGGCGGCAAGCTCTTCGAGATGCCCCTCCTGGCCTTCCTCGCAGGCCATGCGATAGGCCTTGCCGTCGATCTGTACCGTTACCTGAGCCATGCCGTCACTTTCTGTTGGGATTAGCGGTCGAGCACGGCCCGGATGGTTTCCATGGCCGTGACCAGCCGACGGGAAACCTCGCGGTTCACCTCTTCCAGGCGGTTGGCGCGGAATTCGGACTGGTCGAGTTCCTGGGCGAGCCGCGAGCGGTCGGCATTCACCCGCCGCACTTCGCCCTCCACCTCGCCGTGGTCGCGCTCCCGGTCGAAGCGCATGTCGAGCGCATTGTCGAGGCTTGCAAGAGCCCTGCGAAGCTCCTCGATTGCTGCCCTGACTGTTTCCCCGTTGGTCATAAAGCCTTCACCGGCACTCTCAAAAAACGCGAATCGCCGCCGCCAGCGCCGGTTCTCTTCCCTTGACAGTATTCAACTGCGGGCCCGAGCGTCAACAGCCGGGCGCGGCCGGCCCGGAACGGCGCTGTGGATCAGCCTTTCGAAGGGGCGAAAAGCCCTGCGGCGCATTCATGCGAAAACGCTGAAAAAGTCTGTGAAACCGGCGCGCGAACGCCGCAGGAACCGCCGAATTCGTTGACTTAGACGATGCACCTGCTATGTGTCACCCCGCTTCCAACCGATCCCCCTGAACGGCATCGGCCCTGACACCCCGAAGAAGACGGAACAGTCATGATCTCTCGCGAAAAACACGACCGGATGGCGAATGCAATTCGCTTCCTTTCCATGGATGCCGTGGAAAAGGCGAACTCCGGCCACCCCGGCCTGCCGATGGGCGCAGCAGACATTGCAACGGTTCTTTTCACCCGCTTCCTGTCCTTCGATCCGAAGACCCCGTCCTGGCCGAACCGCGACCGCTTCGTCCTGTCGGCCGGCCACGGCTCGATGCTCCTCTACTCGCTGCTCTATCTGACGGGCTACGAGGACATCACGATCGACGAGATCAAGAATTTCCGCCAGCTCGGCGCCAAGACCGCCGGCCACCCGGAATACGGCCACGCCGCCGGCATCGAGACGACCACGGGTCCGCTCGGCCAGGGCATCGCCAACGCCGTCGGCATGGCGCTTGCCGAACGCAAGCTGCGCGACGAGTTCGGCTCCGACCTCATCGAGCACTATACCTACGTGCTTGCCGGTGACGGCTGCCTCATGGAAGGCATCAGCCAGGAAGCGATCTCGCTCGCCGGCCACCTGAAGCTCAACAAGCTCATCGTCTTCTGGGACGACAACAACATCTCGATCGACGGCCCGATCTCGATTGCCGACTCGACCGACCAGCACGCCCGCTTCCGCGCCAGCCAGTGGCACACCATCGCCGTCGACGGCCATGACCCGGACGCCATCGCCGCGGCCATCGAGGAAGCCCAGAAGTCCGACAAGCCGACCATGATCGCCTGCAAGACGACCATCGGCTTCGGCGCGCCGAACAAGGCCGGCACGCACAAGGTCCACGGCTCGCCGCTCGGCGCGGACGAGATCGCCGCCACCCGCAAGGCGCTGAACTGGGAATCGGAAGCCTTCGTCGTTCCCTCCGACGTGCTCGACGCCTGGCGCCTCGCCGGCCTGCGCTCCACCAAGGCGCACAAGGAATGGGAAGGCCGCCTCGAAAAGACGGAAGCGGAGAAGAAGGCCCAGTTCGTCCGCCGCTTCGCCGGCGACCTCGAAGGCAGCCTCGATTCCGCCATCGCCGCCTACAAGAAGAAGCTTGCCGAAACCAAGCCGAACCCGGCCACCCGCAAGGCTTCGGAAGACGCGCTCGAAGTCATCAACGGCGTGCTGCCGGAAACCATCGGCGGCTCCGCCGACCTGACCGGCTCCAACAACACCAAGACCAGCCAGACCAAGTCGATCACCCCGACCGACTTCTCCGGCCGCTACATCCACTACGGCGTGCGCGAGCACGGCATGGCGGCCGCGATGAACGGCATGGCGCTGCATGGCGGCCTCATCCCCTATTCCGGCGGCTTCCTGATCTTCTCGGACTATTGCCGTCCGTCGATCCGCCTCGCCGCCCTGATGGGCATCCGCGTCATCCACGTCCTGACGCACGATTCCATCGGTCTTGGCGAAGACGGCCCGACGCACCAGCCGGTCGAGCACATGGCGGCGCTGCGCGCCATCCCGAACCTGCTCGTCTTCCGCCCGGCCGACGCCACGGAAACGGCCGAGTGCTGGCAGCTTGCGCTGGAAAGCCACAACCGCCCGTCCGCCATCGCGCTGACACGCCAGAACCTGATGCCGGTCCGCCTGGAATATGAGGAAGAGAATCTCTGCGCCCGCGGCGCCTACGATCTCGTCTCGGCCAGCGACGCGCAGGTGACGATCTTCGCCACCGGCTCGGAAATCGAGATCGCGGTGAAGGCCCAGCAGGCGCTTTCGGCCAAGGGCATTTCCACCCGCGTCGTCTCCGTTCCCTGCGTCGAGCTCTTCGCCGAGCAGCCGGAAGCCTACCAGCAGGCCGTCATCGGCAATTCGCCGGTCAAGATCGCCGTCGAGGCCGGCATCCGCCAGGGCTGGGATCACTTCATCGGTTCGGACGGCATCTTCATCGGCATGTCCTCCTTCGGCGCCTCCGGCCCGTACAAGGAACTGTACAAGCACTTCGGCATCACGCCGGAAGCTGTCGTCGCCGCTGCGGAAGCCAAGCTCGGCTAAGCGCCTTCGGGCGCGGCTACGGCCGCGCCCCGCATCGCCAAACGTTCATCCATAGGGAGAGACCCGAAATGACTGTGAAAGTTGCCATCAACGGTTTTGGCCGCATCGGCCGCAACGTGCTGCGCGCCATCGTCGAGTCCGGCCGCACCGACATCGAAGTCGTTGCCGTTAACGACCTCGGCCCGGTCGAGACCAATGCGCATCTCGTTCGCTATGACTCCGTCCACGGCAAGTTCCCGGGCACCGTCACCGTTTCCGGCGACACGATCGACGTCGGCCGCGGCCCGATCCGCGTCACCGCCATCCGCGACCCAAAGGAACTGCCCTGGGGCGACGTCGACATCGCGCTGGAATGCACCGGCCTCTTCACCACCAAGGAAAAGGCCTCCGCGCACCTCGCCAACGGTTCCAAGCGCGTCATCGTCTCGGCCCCGTGCGACAATGCCGACAAGACCATCGTCTACGGCGTCAACCACAACACGCTGACCAAGGACGATCTCGTCATCTCCAACGCCTCGTGCACGACGAACTGCCTTGCACCGGTCGCCTACGTTCTCGACAAGGCCTTCGGCATCGAGAAGGGCTACATGACGACGGTTCACTCCTACACGGGTGACCAGCCGACGCTCGACACCATGCACAAGGACCT
>APMI01089287.1_pt1 | contig 13323 bp, 14 predicted proteins | sample 667938 | NCBI WGS metagenome assembly APMI01 (sample SAMN01084076, study PRJNA167559) | wastewater metagenome | biome: Wastewater | place: Denmark: Ejby Moelle, Odense | collected 2011-11-28 | reverse complement strand
TTACGGTTTATCAACAATTGTAACACGAACATTTCTGTTCCAATGAAAATCTTTGATATTATTTTTAAGTTCTTCCAGATTATTACCATTAACAGAATAAACGGACACCTTATCTTTTGCTACCGTAATAGGATTACTGATCTTGAGTTCGGCTACCTTTGTCCAGTTTTTGGGGATGTGAGTTTGAAGCCATGCTTCGTAAATGATGGCAATATCATAATTATTTACAGCGGTATATTTTGTTAGAAAACTTTGAAACTGAGAATCTGCATGCCTTTTATTTTCATTAAAGACAATTGTTTCCTTTGAACCTAAACCCGCTATATCAAGCAAATGAATATCTGTGTAATAAGTAACAGCTCCAATATCATTGGCAACAACTTTTGATTTATTATAGTAGGTGTGCAGAAATTTAGCAGACTGAATTTGCTGTTCATAAATATTTTTACCTCCATCAATCAGCATTTTGTGAGCGAAGGAAAATTTATATACCAACAAAAAAATATTTGCCAAGATAAATCCTGAAATAATTAATTCTTTTTTAATGTAAGTCCTGAAATTTTCAAATAAGCCCTTAAGTTTTGGAATCAGAGCCATGGAAAAACCCGTAAGAATATAAGCTTCATACCTGAACATTCCTTTCAGATCAGCAAACATAGAGTGACAGATCATTAGCAAAGAAATAACAATCAGTAAAAAATGATCTTTAACTATTTGTTGAAAGTTCTTTGTTCTAAAATCTCTAATCATTAAAATCAGACAAATCATAATAGGAAAGAGCCCAATTTTATAAAAGCTCACATTTAACAAAAAATTATCAAGAAAAATAGTTTTCAACTGATTCGGAAAATGGGAATCAAAAGTAAACCTCGTTCCTTTTACAATTACTGAATTCGGAAATAAATAGCCATCATGCTGAAAATTAAAATAACAAAACAGTACAATCGGGATAAAACCTACCAGCAAAATCAAGAATACATGCTTCCATTTTTTAATTAAAAAAAACAGAAAAGCAAGAATTACAAAATAAAACATACTTTCAAAACGTACCAACCCCATCAATAATAAAGTGAGGTAAAATCCAAAAACAGAATATCTGTTTTTAAAATTTGAAAGACAAAAAATATTTATCACAAATAAAAAAACATGGAAAACATGCTCCATTCCGGATAAAACCTGCAAATGCATTACAGAAAAGAAAAGGGTAAAAAGCACTGAAAGCACGATATTTTTTGCCGTATTGAAAACACCCGAAAAATATTTATTCAGAAAATAAACCGTTCCGACTCCAAAAAATACATTTAGCCAAAGTGAAATAAGACTATCATTTCCAAATACTTTTACTAGAATACTAATAATATAGGTGAATAACGGTGATGATGAAGTGGACGAAAACTGATATTTCGTTACTCCCCAAACATCATACAGCGCAAAATTTTTAGCCATTGCCAAATGAATATATGCATCATCTATCATATATATATAATGTCCGTCGGTTTTTGACAAGGATATCAAAAAATAAACTGCACATACAGCAGCAAAAAAAAGAAGAGAGATAATAAAACTTTTCAAATTAACTTTTGACGAAGCTTGCATATTTAAATTTATTCTAAAAATATCAAAGATAAGTATCATCAATCACGAAACCGCATTTTCGGCACAATATTTACTTAATATTGTTACAGAAAAATAAACTACAATAGAGATATGAAAAACGCCAACATTATCGGTCTTAAAGAAACCGACTGCAAAAAGATTTCAGAAAAATTAAATATTCTTTTAGCTAACTATTCCGTATTTTATCAGAATACAAGAGGCTCTCACTGGAATATTAAAGGAGATCAGTTTTTTACACTTCACCCAAAATTTGAAGAGCTTTACAACAGTCTTGTTCTAAAGATTGATGAAATTGCAGAAAGAATTTTAACGTTAGGTGCTACACCTGCTCATAATTATTCAGATTACCTGAAAGTATCAACCATAAAAGAAAGCGTGGAAGTAAGCGATGCTACCAAAAGCGTTGAAAACATCTTAAATTCATTCAAAGTGGTAATTGATCTTCAGAGAGAACTTTTAGACATTACTGATGCAGCCGGAGACGAAGGAACAAACTCCCAAATGAGCGACTACATTACAGAACAGGAAAAAGAAGTATGGATGTACAACTCTTATCTTGGAAAGTAAAGAAAGAAAAAATATCAGGAAAATTTAAAAAAATCACCTTACATTTAGGTGATTTTATTTTTAATAACTATATTTGCGTATAAATTACACAATTATGCACAACGTACGATTAAACTCCATTTTAGATAACGACTTTTATAAAATAACGATGCAGAATGCGGTAGTAAAATTATTCCCAAGTTCTGTGGTAAAATATGAATTCATTAACCGTGGAAAACATCAGTTTCCTGAAGGTTTCGATATTGCCTTAAGAGAAGCGGTTAATAAAATGGCGGAACTGAAGCTGACGAAAGACGAAAAAAAGTTCATGGCAAGAACCTGCCCTTATATTGATCTTCCTTATCTTGATTTCCTTGAAGGTTATCATTATGATCCTTCCGAAGTTAAAATTCATCAGGAAGGAAACGATCTTTCCGTAACCGTTGAAGGACTATGGTACAGAACGATACTTTGGGAAGTCCCATTATTAGCTCTTATCAGTGAGCTTCACTACGAAATGAACCACTTGGAAAGAGACTCTAATGAAGTGGTGATGAACAAAACACTGGAAAAAGCTGAAACACTGGCAAAACTGGGCGTTAATTTCGCGGAATTCGGAACCCGAAGAAGACACTCTCATAAAGTTCAAAATCTGGTTATGGAAGCTTTAACGCAGAAAAAAGATTCTACATTCATCGGTTCTTCCAATGTGCATTTCGCGATGAAGTATGGTGTAAAACCTATCGGAACCCACGCTCACGAATGGTTTATGTTCCATGCTGCGGAATATGGTTTCAAAATGGCAAATGAACTGGCTCTGGAACATTGGGTGGATGTTTACCGTGGAGATTTGGGAGTTGCGCTTTCAGACACCTACACAACAGATGTTTTCTTCCAGCAGTTTGATAAAAAGTTTGCGAAACTTTTCGACGGTGTTCGTCACGACAGCGGCGATCCTCTGGAATTTGCAGATAAAACCATTGCTCATTATGAAAGACACGGCATTAATCCGTTATTCAAATATATTATTTTTTCAGATGGTTTAAATCTTGAGAAAGTAGAAGAAATCACCAATTACTGTAAAGGAAAAATCGGAGTTTCTTTCGGAATAGGAACCAATCTTACCAATGATGTCGGCTTAAAACCAATGAATATCGTCATGAAACTTATCGGCGTTCAGGCTCCGAACAAAGAATGGATTCCAACTGTAAAATTATCCGATGAACACGGAAAATATACCGGAGATCCTAAAATGATTGAACTGGCGAAGGAATTTTTAAGAATAAAAGAGTAATACAATGAGAAAATTTTCATTGCTGATAGGTTTGTCTCTATTTCTTTCTTCATGTGTCATTACAAAAGGGAAAGACGGACAACCTGGAAAAGCTGGAGAAAACGCTTCTAACACAAGCTCCAAAATACATTTAATCAAGAACTGGCTAAAGAACTGGGAGCCGATAAATACGGAATGAAGCCGTACGTAATCGTAATGCTGACAACAGGAACTACAAAAATTGAAGACAAGACAAAAATGGCTGAGTTAATGAAAGAACATTTAGCCAATATCGGAAAACTTGCTAAAGAAGGAAAAGTTGTAGTGGCAGGTCCGTTCACCTCAGATAACAAACAAAATTTTGAAGGAATGTTCATCTTCAATACAAAATCCAAAGAAGAAGCAGAATCATGGGTAAAAACAGATCCCGCTGTAAAAGCAGGAGTCTTCGGATATGAAATCTTGCCATGGTACGGATCGGTAGCTTTGCCATTGTACCTGAAGCACCATGAGGAAATTGCGAAAGAAAATCCTTAATTACTCAGGTCAATGAGAAAACTATCTTTCGTTTTATTGTTACTATCATTAATCTACTGCAAGAATAAACCTTCTGTATTTGAAGTAAAAATAAATCATGTCTCTAAAAATATTATTGATGAACTGAAGCACTTAAAAGAAGAGGAAACCAACTTTTCCGGATTACTTTATAAAGATGAAGAATACGAAGTGCGGAAAAGCTGCTCTGGTGAATGGGGAGGAACTGTTTATTTTAAAAACAGACAAAACAATGTCATTCATTATGCAGTGGCAACCTGCCCTGTTTCTGTAAATAAAATAAACGGAAAATATTACGTTTCGAATTCTTTGGCGCATATGATGGGATTTTCAGAGATTCTTCAAATTGCAGATCCTGAAAAAATGACAACAACAAAAAAAATTCCGGTTTATCATCCTGATATTATAACTCGCGAATATGAATCAGAATCAACTTTAGGAACAAAAAAAATTCTTGATACAACAAGAGTTCTCATCGTATCAAGTTTCGTTTATAACAAAAAACTGTATTCAATAATTTCAGGTATTGACGGAACAAAAACAACCATTTCGGAATTAAAAAATAACCGGTTTGAAACAGTAACTGAACTTCCTGAAAAGATTTTTATTCAGAACCCATTATTGTTAAAAAAGCAGAGAATGATCTTGAATTATATTTCCAACATCCTAAAAAAGGAATTATGAAAGTTCATGATAATAAAATTCAGATAACGTATTACGAAAAATAAAAAACTGGCTGTCAAAATTATGACAGCCAGCTTTTTCTAATAATCAATGCAAATATAAGGTTTGCGCGCAAGTACACAACAATAAGGATTACTGCAGAAGGTATATCCCGGATTACAGACTCCGTATTCTAAAGGAACTTGGCAGTTTTCATAAGCGCCACCTGCAATTGCTTTCAGCTCTTTTCTGTTTAAAGACTTTAAATTTTTCATAGTATTTTGTTTAATTTGCTCCTACTCTTAAGATTTTCAGACACCTCTATAATAATTCCTTTTATGGAGATTTAAATATACAAAATATTTTCACACAAAAATTTACGCAAGGTTTTCTTATCTTTATAAAAAACAAAACATTATGAAAACCATTGAAGAAGTTCTGAAAAAATTAGACGAAATCATTATCTGGGCGAAAGAAAATCAAAGTCCGGTCGGATATTTTGCCTGTACTTACAGAATTATGACGGCGCAGGTTCTGAAAGGAATTCAGCAGAAAAAATTTGAAGACAATCCGAGAATGACTGTACTGGATATCGCTTTTGCCACACGTTATCTTGAAGCGTGGGAAGCCTATTCGAAAGGACAAAAATGCACCAACTCCTGGTTTATTGCTTTTGAAGCCGCAAAAAACAAAAATCTGCTCATCTTACAGCATATTTTCTTAGGCATGAATGCTCACATCAATCTCGATTTAGGAATTTCCGCTGCTTCTATTATGCCTTACCGAAAAATCAACTCGCTGAAAAAAGATTTTGAAAACATCAACAATGTGATTGCTTCCATTAACCAGAAAGTTCAGGATTCTCTAAATAAAATATGCTATCCTGTAGAATTGATTGATAAGCTTTCGAACGGAAAAGACAACGTCGTTCTGGATTTTGCCATCTCAAAAGCAAGAGATACTTCATGGGCAACTGCCGTTATCGCGTCAAATACTCCAAATTTCCTACGCGAGAACGTGATCGGAATTGTTGATTATGCCGCAGCAAAAGTTGCCACCCAAATTTTGAATCCTAAAATCCTCACTCCTTCTTTATTAAAGGAATTGAAAAAATGCGAAAGCAATGACGTGGTAAAAAACATTGAAATTCTGGCTTCCACCAAAAATGTTTAAGTTTCTTATGTAACCTTACAATTAATTTAATCCTACCAAAATAAGACTCTTAGTTTTTACCAAGCCTTTTCATAAGAATAGCTTCCATCTTTTCGTAACCTTTTGCCGTAGGATGAATTTCATCTTCAGTATAAATTTTATCCAGTCCGTTTCGGGAATCTTTCATTTCGGAATGATAATCCACGTACGGAATATTGTTCTTTTTCGCATACGCTTCAATCATTGTATTCAGGGCAATTACTTTTTCCGCAGGATGCATATCTTTTCTCCAGCCGAAATCGTAAGCAGGAAGCACCGAACAAAGCACAACTTTAATATTATTTGCTTTTGCGAGCTCCACCATCGAAACAATATTTCCCAAAACTTTATCCAGAGAAATCGGTCCCTGATTTTCCGCAATATCATTCGTTCCGGCAAGTATAATAACGCGTCTCGGTTTTAGATTGATAACATCTTCACGGAATCTCAAAAGCATCTGCGAAGTCACCTGTCCGCTGATCCCTCTTCCGACAAAATTATTTTTTGTAAAAAATAATGGATCTGTGGAAAACCAGCCTTCCGTGATAGAATCTCCCATAAAAACAGAATTTGGAGCCGTTTTTTTGGCTACAACTTCCTGATTTTGTTTTTCGTATTTCGTATAATTGGCAAAATCCTGTGCGGAAAACAAGGCTGAAAACATGAAATAACGGAAAACAAATTGATCCTGCAAATATCTTTTCCGAAAAACTAACATTTTTAGATGATTCATTTTTAAACCACAAAGTCACAAAAGATTTTTAATTTTTATTCTACCGAAAATTTTGAATATCGTAATCAACGTATTATAATGATCTTTTGCAGGTTTTGCAGTTAAAAAAAATAATTTCTAATATAAAACTTACGGTTTATCATAAAAGAAATCAATTTTCCTTTTTGTAATTTTGAAAAATGGAGATGACATATTTAATTATAGGATTTATAGCCGGAGGAATTCTTGGTGCGGTTATTTTATATTTCGCCCAGAAATCTTCTACCGTTTCGAGGAATTCTTACGATGAACTCAATAATTTACACATTAAAAACAGTTCCGATTTAGAAAATTCCAATCAGAAAATTCAGGAATTAACACAAAATATCAGCAGGGAAAAAGAAATCAATGCACAGCAGAGCGACCTTCTGAATGATCTGAAAAATGAATTTGCCAAAATTTCTGCGGAATACGCTTCTTTAAACACTCAGTTTTCCGAACAGAAAGAATTTAATGCGAAACAGAATCTTCAGATCGAAAATCTTTTAACAGAAAAACAGACTTTGTTTGCAAAAAACTCCGAGCTTTCCGCGATTAACGAAAGCTTACAGAAATCTTTGCAGACGCAGAAAGAAGAGATCGCAAAAATTCAGGAAGAATCTAAATTGCAGTTTGAAAATTTAGCTAACAAAATCCTTGAAGAAAAGACAGAAAAATTTACCACCTTAAATCAAAACAACCTTAAAACCATCCTTGAACCATTTCAGGAAAGAATCGTGGAATTGAAAAACCGCGTGAACGAAGCCTACGAAAAGGAAAACAAAGAGCGTTTTTCTCTTGCCGAAAAAGTAAAAGAATTAGCAGAACTGAATCAGCAGATTTCTGAAGATGCGAAAAAACTGACAAGAGCTCTGAAAGGCGAAAGCAAAACGCAGGGAAACTGGGGTGAAATGATTCTGGAAAGCATTCTGGAAAAATCCGGTCTGGTAAAAGGTAGAGAATATTTTCTTGAACATGAACTTCGCGACGAAGACAACAAAGCATTGTTCTCAGAATTTTCCGGAAAAAAAATGCGTCCCGATGCGGTTATAAAATATCCCGATGAAAGAAATGTTATCATAGATTCTAAAGTTTCGCTCACAGCTTTTACCGAACTGGTAGACGAAACCGATCAGGATGTTTATCTGATGAAACTGAATCAGCATTTATCTTCCATTAAAAATCACATTACTCAGCTTAGTCAAAAAGCATATGATGATTATGGAAAATCCCTTGATTTCGTGATGATGTTTATTCCGAGCGAACCTGCTTATATTGCAGCGATGCAGGCAGACCAGAATCTTTGGAATTTTGCCTACGAAAGAAGAATTCTGCTGCTGAATCCAAGCAACCTGATTACTTCTTTAAAACTGATTGCCGATCTCTGGAAACGCGAATACCAGAACAGAAATTCCATGGAAATAGCAGAAAGAGGAGCAAAACTATATGATAAATTCGTAGGTTTTATCGAAAATCTGGAAAAAGTAGGAAAAAATCTGGATCAGGCGAAAAATGTTTATAATGATGCTTACAAACAGCTTTCAACAGGAAATGACAATTTGGTGGTCCAAACCCAAAAGCTGAAATCTTTGGGGATAAAAAATAAGAAAGACCTTCCGCAGAGTCTGGTAGAAAACTCCCAGACCGCACTGGAAAATTTAGAAGAATAAAATTTACAACCTCAGATCGGCTCTGAGGTTTTTTATTTAACTGTAAATTTTAACTAATTTTGCAGGATGTTAATAGAAAGCTTTCAGAACGAAAAAGTAAAATACGTTACCAAACTTCTTACTGATAATAGATTCCGTAAGAAATCGGATGTTTTTGTGGTGGAAGGACAGCAGGAAAACGACCGCGCCCAGAAATATCATTTTGAACCCGTGGAATTTTTTATCTGTGAAACTATTTTTCAGAAAGAACTTCCCAAAGGGAAAATTCATCTCGTTAGCGAAAAAGTGTACGAAAAAATCGCCTATCGCGGAACTTCGGAAGGAATTATCGGGATTTACAAAACAAAAGAAGCCGATCTATCTGCGTTTAAACCAAAGGAAGATTCTACGATCATTATTGTAGAAGGTGTTGAAAAACCGGGAAATCTGGGGGCTATTTTGCGCAGTTGTGAAGCTTTCGGTATTGATGCATTAATTGTTTCAGACGGAAAAACCGATTTTTATAACCCGAATGTAATCCGCTCAAGTGTAGGCTGCTTATTCGGAATGGAAGTTTTTCAGGCAGAAAATCAGGAAACGTTTGAATTTCTTCAGAAAAATAATTTCAATATTTACACAACGATTATGGATGAAACTGCCGAAGATCTTTACAAAAGAGATTTTAAGCAGAAATCTGCCGTTTTATTCGGGACAGAACATTCGGGGTTAAGTGATTTCTGGATCGGTAAAGGAAAAAATACACTGATTCCGATGGCAGGAAGCATTGATTCTTTAAACCTGAGCAATGCTGTTGCGATTACGTGTTACGAAACACTGAAGCAGAAGAAGGGCTAATTTGGTTGTTGGAGATTGGTGATGGTTCATCATTGATTGTTACCAAAACAACAATTACTAAACATATAAGCATAAAAAAACCGTTCCACTGAGTGAAACGGTTCTTTTATTTTTAAGCTTAGATTATTTCTTAGCAGCTTCTTCTTTCTTAGCTTCAGCTTTGATTTCTTCTTTAGCAACTTTAGCGTCAGCTTTAACTGAATCTTTAGCAGCATCAGCAGCAACAGTTACTGAATCTTTAGCAGCGTTAGCTGTAGAATCGATAGCTGTAGTAGCAGAATCTGTAGCAGCAGCAACTGAATCTGTAGAAGCTTCAGTAGTGTTAGCTTCAGTTTTTTTACAAGCAACTAGAGAGATTGCAGCGATAGCAGCTACGAATAATGACTTTTTCATAATAAATTAAATTTAATTTTGTTAATATTGTTTTATAAAATCTTTTTCTGTTCTGTTATTTGAACAAGACAAAGGTATAGCAGATAGAAAATTTGTATAGGAAAAATAATTGTAATACCTTTGTAAAATAGTTTTACAAAATAACATTACTGATAATCAATAATTTAATCATTTTAAAATAAATTGACGGACTTAGATCTATTACATTTTGAGCAGCTAAAAAAGGATGTCCAGGCTCAATATCTGAAAGAATACACTCCTTCCTATGACGATATTTCGAAATGGAAGGGTATCGACATCATTTATTTTCAGGAAGATCTCAGAAAAAAGGCAAAAGGGAACATCAGCGAAAAATCTTTCTATACCTATTTTAAGAATTCGCCGGTTACCAAACTGCCAAGAATCGATATGCTGAATTTACTCAGTATTTATGCAGGTTACGACTCATGGTATGAATTCAAAAAACAGCATCTTTTTGCAGGTGAATTGCTGCAGGATGATGAAGATTTGAAAGACAATGAACTTAAAGAACTGGAAAAAACAGTTTCTGCATCACTCGATTTGCCAAAAGATGACGATTTACCTAAAAAACAGGAATTTAAAACCCCTGAAAACTCCGATTTACAAAAATCAATATCTGAAAATCAATTAATTAATAAAAATTCAGAGACTGAAAAAATTTCTTTAGCAGAAGCTGAAAAACCGAAGAAAAATTTCTTCAAAAAGAACGTTTGGGCAATTGTAACGACTATTTTAGTAATTCTTACCGGACTTTTAGGATTTAAAGATGCGATCTTTCAAAAAACTTATGTGTACTGTTTTACGGATGCCGACAGAAATTTAAGTATTCAGCGTGAAATAGAAATCAAAGTGATCAAGGAAAACGAATCTCCCATTCTTTACAGGATAAAACCCGGAGAATGTTTCAGATATGCCACAAAAGATAAAAATCTTAAAATGCAGATCAGTTCTCCGTTTTATGAATATCTGGAAGTGAACCGAAACTTAGAAAATGCTCCTGAAGAGGAAACCATCGAGCTGAAACCCGATGATTATAAGATGGCGCTTTATTATTTTTCAACAAAAGATGTAAAGGGAGAAAATTCGCAGGAACAGAATGATCTCATCACCCAGAAAAGAAGACAACTGGAAAACCGAATCAGCAACAACGCCGTGATCACTCAGGTTTACGACAGTGATATTTACGGACTTGAAACCTTGGATAAGGAAGATTACATCACTTTAGTCACCACACCTACAACATCACTTAAAAACCTTAATGTTATCGAGATGAAGACGGATAACAAAGGGAAAATCGTATCTATTAAATTTAAAATCTCAGCCAATGAAAACAATAAATAACTTTTTGTTTTTTATCATATTAATAGGATTCACCATGACTTCGTGCGTTAAAAAAGAAGAAAACGGAGGACAGAGTGATCTGGAAAAGCTAAGAAACACGAATAACAAAACGGTAAAAATGGACAGTACTCAGGCTATCAATTCCATTACTTCGCAAAAAGTACAGGATGTGCTGGATTTGTCTACGTTATATCTTTCCGGACAGAGAAATACGGAAATTGATACAGCAATTTACTCTAAAATAGAAAAGTATTTCCAGAAGTCTGATTCTACTACCTTTAAGGATCTTTTTAAAGAACTTGAAAGCCTGAATGTAAAAAAAGTACGCGTAAGCAATCTGAATGTTTTCCAGAAAATTAAGGAAAAAGACACGCTGAATTTTGCAAAATTCAATGTGGAATATTTTGGAGATAAAAATAAATCGTTGGGAAATTTTGAGCGGAATGCACAATACACTTTGGTATCAAAACCGTCTCAGAAAAGCAAGGAATTTAAATTTTACTTTGTGAAATTTTACTCTGATGCTCCTGCAAAAGACAGTACCGCATTAGGTGTCACCAAATAGTCGAGCGGAATATCATTTTCCCAGACATCATCGATATTTTCTTCGGGGTTAAAATAATTAACTCCGATTTTTTTTGTCTTTTCCGAAAGTGTTTCAAAAAAACTATCGTAAAAACCTTTTCCGTATCCTACCCTGTTTCCTTTATAATCGCAGTATAGCAAAGGTGTTATAACAAAATCAAAGTCCGGAACTCCCGAATCTTCATTAGAAACCGGCTCGGCAATTCCCCATGAATTTAATTCGTATTCTGTATTGGTAAAAATTTCAACAGAGATCAGTCTTGTTTCAATAATTTTAGGGACAAAAACTCTGATCTTTTGGCTTAAAAAGTAATCGATAAAAATCTGTGTATTAATTTCCTTAAATTTCTCAATCGGGATGAAAATATGGATTTTCTGGTTTTGAGAAGGTTTGAAATATTCAATGAAATTTTTAAAAATCTTTTCAGATAACAATAAAGCCTCATCAATCGACAAGGCTTTTCTTTTTTGCATATATTTTTTTCTTAATTCTGCTTTTAACATAGTGTTTATGCGTTTTCAGAATCAAGGATTTTGTACAATTTATCCGACAGACGAACTCTGAAAGGCAGTTCGAAAGTAATCTGATCTCCTGCTTTTGCTGTGTCGCTGAAAGTTCCGTTCACAAAAATCTGAGAAATGGTTATTTCCTGATCTCCTGTTGTCGGACCGGAAATTAATACTTTATCTCCTACTGCAAGTTCATTGTTTTCAATTAAAAACTGAGCAATCTTAGATTTTGAATAATAATGTTCCGCTTTTCCGATCAATGTCTTTTTAACTTTTATTTTCTGACGGATATCTTTTGTTTCAGCTTTTGCTAAAGGTTTATCCGTCAGAGCTCCGGATTTTTTGAATTTCAAAGCTTCAGATTTTCCTTTTCTGAATACTTTATTTCCTACCTGAAGCCCCTTTCTTTTAGCAACCTGCTCTTCCCAAGGCAAATGAATGGTTTCCTGACATTCTGTCGAACAGCAGTTTTCCATCGCCGCTTTACATTCATCACACTGGATAAACAATAAATGGCACGCATCGTTCGCACAGTTCGTATGATTGTCACATGGTTTTCCGCATTGGTGACACTGCGCAATAATATCGTCGGTAATTCTTTCCCCTAATCTGTGGTCGAATACAAAGTTTTTACCGATAAACTTACTTTCTATGCCTTCTTCTTTTATCTGACGGGTGTATTCTATAATTCCGCCTTCCAATTGAAATACATTTTTGAAACCCTGATGTTTGAAATAAGCACTCGCCTTTTCGCAACGGATTCCTCCGGTACAGTACATCAAAAGGTTTTTATCTTCTTTGAAATCCTGTAGCTGCTCGTTGATAATCGGCAGACTTTCTCTGAAGTTTTCCACATCCGGAGTAATTGCTCCTTCAAAATGCCCGACTTCACTTTCGTAGTGATTTCTGAAATCTACGACAATGGTGTTCGGATCTTCAAGCAAACTGTTAAATTCTTTTGCTCTTAAATGAACGCCTTTATTGGTAACATCAAAAGTCTCATCGTTCAGACCATCGGCTACGATTTTGTTTCTGACTTTGATGGTTAATTTTAAAAATGAATGATTGTCCTGCTCCACTGCTACATTCAAACGAATGCCTTTCATGAAATCGTATGCTTCCAGAGTCCCGCGAAATGCTTCGAAATTATCCGCAGGAACGCTCATCTGAGCGTTAATTCCTTCATGCGCCACATAGATACGGCCAAGCGCATCCAGTGCATTCCAGGCTATAAATAAATCGTCGCGAAATTTTTTGGGATCTTCAATTTTGGCATACGCATAGAAAGATAGGGTAAGGCGCTCTTTTCCGGCCTCATCAATTAGTCGAGCTCTTTCTTCTGCGCTTAAGGTGTTGTACAGTTGCATGCTATA
>APMI01004348.1_pt1 | contig 13330 bp, 14 predicted proteins | sample 667938 | NCBI WGS metagenome assembly APMI01 (sample SAMN01084076, study PRJNA167559) | wastewater metagenome | biome: Wastewater | place: Denmark: Ejby Moelle, Odense | collected 2011-11-28 | reverse complement strand
GGCGGTTCCTGAAATTAAAAAGGGAGCCTGCAGGCTCCCTTTTTAATTGTGCCGACTTTCATCAGAAATGCGGCTGCATGATGCGCCGATAAAACTCGTGAAAATGCTGCATGCCGTCCTCATAAGGCGACTGATAAGGGCCCACCTCGTTGCGGCCTTCTTTCATCAACGCCAGACGGCCCCGATCCATCCGTTCACCAATATCGTCGTCTTCGATAGCCGTTTCCATGTAGGCGGCCTGCTCGGCTTCGACAAAATCCCGCTCGAACTCGAGGATATCTTCAGGATAGTAAAACTCGACCACATTGGTGGTCTTGTTCACATCAGTGGGAATCAGGGTACTCACCACCAACACATGGGGGTACCACTCCACCATGATGTTGGGGAAGTAAGTCAGCCAGATCGCCCCATGCTTGGGCATCTCACCGCCGTGATAGCTCATCACGGCCTCATGCCAGCGCTTGTAGGTGGGCGAACCCGGCTTCTTGAGGGAAGTAATGCCGACCCTCTGCACCGAATACCACTCTCCAAACTGCCAGGTCAGGTCGTCACAGGTAACAAACTGGCCGAGGCCGGGGTGATAGGGCTCAACGTGGTAGTCCTCGAGGTACACCTCAATGAAGGTCTTCCAGTTGTAATTGCACTCGTGAATCTCGACCTTGTCGAGCTTGTAGCCAGTGAAGTCGAGTTCCGACGCCACGTGCATGCCCGCCAGGTCGGCATTGGCCGAGCGCGGCCCCTTGAATTGCAGGCCCTGCCAGTCTTCAAGCTTCTGGCGCTGCAGGTTCAGGCAGGGATTCTCGGAAAAATGTGGCGCACCGATCAGCAGGCCATCCGGGTTGTAGGTCCAGCGGTGCACCGGGCAAACGATGTTGCCATCAGCAATGCCCGAGCCCTCCAGCATGATCGACTGCCGGTGCCGGCAGACGTTCGACATCCGGTACAAGGCGTCGTCCCGATTGATCAGCAGGCTGGAATGATCCAGCCACTCAAGGGAACGATACTGGTTGGCTTCAGGCACCATCAACGCATGACCGACATAACCAGGGCCGGCGTCAAAGAGGAAGCGCTTCTCCAGCTCAAAGACTTTTTCGTCGAAGTACCACGATACCGGCAACTGGGAAATGGCCGGCGCAAGAAGTGCCTGAGCGGCAATGTCAGACATCCCGAACCCCCTGATCCAAAGCGAAAGCCCGAAACGTAAAGCACACCATTATATAGTATTACGCGTTTGACCTGAAGCCCGCCCATAGGCTATTTTTACGCATGGTCAAAACATCCAACCCCAAGTCCCCGGGCTTTGAAGCCTCCGTCTCCGAACTGGAGAACATCGTTCAGGAAATGGAAAACGGTCAGCTCCCCCTTGATCAAGCCCTGGCCGCCTACCAGCGCGGCACCACCCTGCTCCGCCATTGCCAGGATGTCCTCGGCAAGGCCGAGCAGACCATCCGCGTCCTCGAAGCGACGCCCAACCCCGACCAGGCCCAGTCATGAGCACCCGTAGCTTCAGCCAGTGGATGAGCGACATCCAGCAGCGTTGTGAAGCGGCACTGGATCATGCCCTGCCCGCCGCCAGCATTGCCCCCTCACGACTCCATGAAGCCATGCGCTATGCCGTACTGGGTGGTGGCAAGCGGGTGCGGCCGCTGCTTGTACACGCTGCCGGTCAGCTCAGCGGTGCGAACCCCACGCGCCTCGACCGCGTTGCGTGCTCGCTCGAGATGATCCACGCCTATTCACTGGTCCATGACGACATGCCCTGCATGGACGATGACACCCTACGCCGCGGCAAGCCCACCGTGCACGTCCAGTTCGACGAGGCCACCGCCCTGCTGGTCGGCGACGCCTTGCAGACACTGGCTTTCCAGCATATTGCCGATGCCGGCGTCTGCGACGACCCACAACGCCAGATCGCCATGATCCGCCAGCTGGGGCTCGCCTCCGGATCCCGCGGCATGGCCGGCGGACAGGCCATCGATCTGGCATCGGTCGGCGTCGAGCTCGACCTGGCCGAACTGGAGTTCATGCACATCCACAAGACCGGCGCCCTTATCCGGGCTTCCATCAGCCTTGGCGTACAATGCGGCCGGGGCCTGACGGACGACGAAATGGCCTCTCTCGATCATGTGGGCAAGCTTATCGGCCTGCTGTTCCAGGTAGTGGATGACATCCTCGACACCGAAGCGGACACAGCCACACTTGGCAAGACAGCCGGCAAGGACGCCGCCAATGACAAGCCCACCTACGTGAGCCTGCTTGGCGTTACCCGTGCCCGCGAGCTGGCCGAGGAAATGTGCCAGGATGCCCTGGACAAGCTCGCCCCCTTTGGCGATGCAGCGCAGCGCCTGTCCGAGCTCACGCGCTTCATTGTCCGGCGACAGTTCTGAGCACCGGACTGACGAATAAAAAGAACATCCATTAACGACCCGGTAACCCGGAATGCCTCTTGCACCGCAGCCCGCTACACCCCGCGCCAGCCTGCTGGACAGCATCGCGTCGCCCGCGGACCTGCGCAAACTCGACCCCAGCGAACTCCCGCAGCTGGCTGACGAGTTGCGCACCTTCCTGATCGACTCGGTCTCCCGCACCGGTGGCCACCTTTCATCGAACCTCGGCACGGTTGAACTGACCGTCGCCCTGCACTACGTTTTCAACACGCCAGACGATCGCATCGTCTGGGATGTGGGCCATCAAACCTATGCCCACAAAGTCCTGACCGGCCGCCGCGACGGGATGGCCAGCCTGCGCCAGTACCACGGCATCTCGGGCTTCCCGCGCCGCTGCGAGAGCGACTACGACACCTTCGGCACCGCCCACTCGTCCACCTCGATCTCGGCGGCGCTGGGCATGGCTGAAGCCGCCCGCCTGCGTGGCGAGGACCGTCGCGCCATCGCGGTGATCGGCGATGGCGCCATGTCTGCCGGCATGGCCTTTGAAGCGCTCAACAACGCGGGCGACATCCACGACACCAACCTGCTGGTCATCCTCAACGACAACGAGATGTCCATCTCGCCGCCGGTCGGGGCGCTCAACAAACACCTTTCGCGCCTGCTGTCCGGCAAGATCTATAACGGCGCCCGCAAGATCGGCAAACGCTTCCTCGAGAACCTCCCGCCGCCGGTTTTCGAACTGGCCAAGCGCACCGAAGAGCACGTCAAGGGCATGGTCATGCCCGGCACCATGTTCGAGGAGTTCGGCTTCAACTACATCGGCCCCATCGACGGCCACGACCTGGAATCCCTGCTGCCCACCCTGCAGAACCTGCGCACCCTCAAGGGCCCGCAATTCCTGCACGTGATCACCCGCAAGGGCCAGGGTTACAAACTCGCCGAGGCAGACCCCATTCTCTACCATGGCGTCGCCAAGTTCGATCACGTCGCCGGCATCGCCACAGGCAAGGACGCCAAGAGCGGCAAGCTCACCTACACCCAGGTTTTTGGCGATTGGCTGTGTGACATGGCCGAGATCGACAAGCGTCTTGTGGCCATCACCCCGGCCATGCGCGAAGGTTCCGGCATGGTCCGCTTCGCCCATGAGCATCCCGACCGCTACTACGACGTCGGGATCGCCGAGCAACATGCATTAACCTTCGGCGCCGGTCTCGCCTGCGAAGGCTTCAAGCCGGTAGTGGCTATTTACTCCACCTTCCTGCAGCGGGCCTACGACCAGCTTATCCACGACATCGCCTTGCAGAATCTGCCGGTGATGATGGCCATCGACCGGGCCGGTCTGGTTGGCGCCGACGGCGCAACCCACCATGGCGCCTTTGACTTGTCCTTCTTGGCGTGCATCCCCAACCTGACGATCTTCTGCCCCGCCGACGAAAACGAATGCCGGCAGATGCTCTACACCGCTTACCAGCACAACGGCCCGACAGCCGTCCGCTACCCGCGCGGCAGCGGGCTCGGCATCAAGCCTGACGCCGCCATGAGCGCCCTGCCCATTGGCAAGGGTGAAATCCGGCGCCATGGCAAGCGCATCGCGCTGCTCGCCTTCGGCAGCATGGTGGGCACCGCACTGAACGTGGGCGAGCAACTCGACGCCACGGTCGCCAACATGCGCTTCGTGAAACCTATCGACCGGGATCTGATCCTCAAGCTGGCTTCCGAGCACGAACTGCTGGTAACGCTTGAAGAGAACGCCCTTATCGGCGGAGCCGGCTCGGAAGCAAGCCGTGTACTGCACGAAGCCGGCAGCCCGGTCCGGGTACTGCAAATCGGCCTGCCTGACCGCTTCATTGACCACGGAGACCAGGCTCAATTGATGGCCGAAGTCGGCCTCGATGCAGCCGGCGTCCTCAGCCAGATTGAAGAAGCCAATCGGCCGAATAGTTGAGTGCGTTTGTCGGGAATGATAGGATCAAGCCATCAAGGGGCCTCAGAGCCCCACTCCCCAACAAGATTTACCGAGAACAGTCATGACCACGTGTGAAGCGCATACCTCGATCCCTGATGTCCAGAATTCCGCGGATTCCCGCCAGCTGGCCATCAACAAGGTCGGCATCAAATCCATCCGCCACCCGATAAAGGTGCAGGACAAGAACGGCGGCGTGCAGCACACCATCGCCATGTTCAACATGTACGTCGGCCTGCCCCACAACTTCAAGGGCACCCACATGTCCCGCTTCGTGGAGATTCTGAACAGCCACGAGCGGGAGATATCCGTCGAATCCTTCGAGCCGATGCTGCGCGAGATGGTGAAGAAACTCGAGGCCGAAACAGGCCATGTCGAGATGACCTTCCCCTACTTCATCAACAAGGCAGCCCCGGTTTCCGGCGTACAAAGCCTGATGGATTACGAAGTCACCTTCATTGGCGAGATCCGCGAAGGCGGAAGCTACGAATTCACCATGAAAGTCGTTGTTCCTGTCACCAGCCTGTGCCCGTGCTCAAAGAAGATCTCCGATTACGGCGCCCATAACCAGCGCTCCCACGTCACGGTAACCACCACAACCAACGATCACCTGTGGATCGAGGAACTGGTCCAGCTGGTCGAAGGACAGGCCTCCTGCGAGCTCTACGGCCTCCTCAAGCGCCCCGACGAGAAGTTCGTCACCGAGCGCGCCTACGACAATCCCAAATTTGTCGAGGACATGGTCCGTGATGTGGCCGGCTGTATGGCCAAGGAAGCGCGCATTGACGCCTACGTGGTGGAATCCGAAAACTTCGAGTCCATTCACAACCACTCTGCCTACGCGCTGATTGAGCACGACAAACGCGCCAAGTAACCCTGCAAAAACGACAAAAAAAACGGAACCGAGGTTCCGTTTTTTTTTGCACCGTCAGAATTAACCCTGAGCAGCTTGAGCCTTGGCCTTGGCCTTGGCGGCGAAAGCCTTGTAGTCGAGCTTTTCCTTGATCCGGGCAGACTTGCCGGAACGGCTGCGCAGGTAGTAAAGCTTGGCACGACGCACATCGCCACGACGCTTCACTTCGATGCTGGCCAGCAGCGGGGAGTAGGTCTGGAACGTACGCTCCACACCTTCACCCGACGAAATCTTGCGAACGATGAAACCAGAGTTGAGACCGCGGTTACGCTTGGCAATGACAACGCCTTCGTAAGCCTGCAGACGCTCACGGGTACCTTCCTTAACCTTGACTTGCACGATAACGGTATCGCCCGGGGCGAATTCCGGAATGGTTTTGCCTTGAGTAAGACGGGCAATTTCTTCCTGTTCCAGCTGATCAATCAGATTCATGCGTAACTCCTGATAATGAATTGGGCCTGTGGCCTTTCGTGCAGAGCAGGTCGCCACCTGGTACACGGCTTTGTTATGAAACCAGCTAAAACTACGCTGCCGGCTTCTTTTCTGCCTGCCGGAATGCTTCCAGCAAGCGAAACTCTTCCTTGCTCAATGCGCGGTCTGCCAGCAGGTCTGGCCGCCGCAAGGCGGTTTGACCAAGAGACTGCTGCAAACGCCAGCGCCGGATCTCTGCATGATTACCGGACAAAAGCACATCCGGCACAACCATCCCGTCATAACTCACGGGACGGGTGTAATGCGGGCAATCCAGAAGACCGTCGACAAAAGAGTCTTCCACTGCCGAATCTTCGTCGTTGAGCGCGCCTGGCAACTGCCGGATCATCGCATCAAGCAAGACCATCGCCGGCAACTCCCCTCCCGAGAGAACGAAGTCACCTAGAGAAATCTCTTCATCAACACAACGCTCAATCAAGCGCTGATCAACGCCCTCATAGCGGCCACACAGCAATACAACCGCAGGCTCTTCAACCAGTTCGAGAACCCGTTGATGCTTGAGCGGCCGACCTTGGGGCGACAGATAAATCACCCGCCCCGCAGTGCCTACCGACTCAATCTGTCGCGCCTTGGCCGCCAGAATCGACTTTTCCAGCGGACCGGGCAGCATTACCATGCCGGGGCCTCCGCCATAGGGACGATCATCGACAGTTCGATGACGGTCTTCGGCAAAGTCCCGCGGATTCCAGCAAGTCAGCTCGTAAAGCTTCCGTTCCTGAGCTCGTCCGGTAACACCGAACGCAGACAGGGCAGAAAACATTTCGGGAAACAGGGTAACGACATCGTAGGCCTTGCGACCTGTCACCACCGTCACCAGTCAGCTTCCCATTCGACCTGAATGGTCTGCGCAACCATATCCACCGTCGTAACATAACTGGCCACGAAAGGGATCAGGCGTTCCGTTTTGCCATCCAGAACCTGCAGCACATCGTGCGCACCGGTAGACAACAGACCGGTCACCTTACCCAACACCACACCGGAGGTGTTCCGCACTTCCAGCCCGACAAGATCGGACCAGTAGTACTCATCCTTGTCCGGGGGCGGCAGCGCATCCCTAGGCGCAGCGATGTAGTAGCCGGTTACAGCTTCAGCACCGTTGCGGTCAGGCACCTCGTCAAACGTGGCGATCACGCCACCTTTACCGTGTGCCTTGCAGTCCTTGAGCGTGTAAGGAGTCCAATCCGTACCATCCGGATCGGTACCAACCCACCACTGTGGCATTTTTTTCCAGGACAACGGATCATCCCCGAAAGGATGAACCTTGACCCAACCTCCCACACCAAAAGGAGCGGCTATCCGCCCCAGAACAATCATCGGCGTTCCGGGCAAGAGGCTTTGGCGATCAGACACCTCAGACAGCAGCCTTGGCGGCCTGCTTCACGAGGCGGGCAACGGTGTCGGACAACTGGGCACCGTGACCTTGCCAGTGCGACAGACGCTCGGTGTTGACCACGAGGCCCTGGGCATTGCCGGACGCGACCGGGTTGTAGTAACCGATACGCTCAATGAAACGGCCGTCGCGACGATTGCGGGAATCGGCAGCAACGATGTTGTAGAAAGGACGCTTCTTGGAGCCGCTACGGGCGAGACGAATAACAACCATGACTAGTTCCTGATCCGATGGAATTGGAAAAACGTCGGATCATAAATCACGAATAGAAAAACAGCAAGAAGGCATCCAGGCAAAGTACCGGATGACCACTCGTCAGGCTCTGACGAGGCATCTGTTGAGCGAGCGGGCCTTCCGATTCAGAACACATGTTCCAAGGGAAGTTATTTACAATAACAACCCGGCCCCGAAATACCGCAGGCAATGAGCGTCGCTGACCCCCCATTTTCCGATCGCACAGCACCAGTTTTTGACTGGCTTGCCACCGAGCTTTCCACTGATGTCGACCTGGAGCTCGCTACCCTCGTCCGTCACCTTGAGGACTTGGGGCGACCCGAGGTCAGCCGAAAGCAGTTCCAGCGCTGCCTGGGCTTGCTGCACGCCCGCAGCATTGCCATCAGCCATCTTTTCCGCGAACGGCTTGCTGCCTCGTCGCTGCCACTGACGATTGGTCTCCATCGCTCTGCGACACGGCTGATTTCGGCACTCAGTAAAATTTCGGCAGGCTACGAGGACAGTCTCAACGAAATTCGCCATAGACTGGGCCGTGCCACGCGCAGCACCCCCGAGGCCATCAGCGCTGGTGCGCTCGACATACTGTGCGAGCAACTCACGATAGCCCACCTCGCCGGCAATAGCGCGCCTTACGAGTTCTGGTTGCGTGCTCACGCAGTCTTCCGCGATAGCCGGCCCGACACGGCAGCAAACACCAAGCCGGGAGCCCCGCCCGAGAGCTCCTGCAGAGCCTACAAGTACCTCCTTGCATTTGCCACCTCCCAACCCGAGGGCCTGACCGGGCCCGAACTGTGCTGGCTTGCCGAATACCTTGCAGATAACGCAGACGGCACAAGCATTCGCACAACACCGCCGGGCGAGGATGAGCTGGGATGGTTCTGGATTGACCCCGACCAGGACACACCGCCGATCTCGATCAGCCGCCGTGAGCCTCCCCACGTTGACGGACTGATCTACTTTTCTGCCGAAGAACTTGCGCGCCGCGCCACCGCACTTATCGACCCACTTGAAGGCGACGGGCCCTTGCCGGCAGGGCTGCCCTCTCACCTTGGCCGATCCGAGGCTGCGACACTCCTCCGACGGGTCAGGGAATACTGGGCCTGCCCACCACACCGGGAACACTCCCGCCGCCGCAACCAATATGCGGTGCGTGTTTGCTGTGGTCTCGACACAATCTGGAAAATGCTCCGCGAGCCTGGCCCGATACGACAAACGCGCCTCTCGTCTGAATGGATGGTGGTTAACGAGAGCCCGACCGGCTACGCCATCATGCAGGTCACCGGAACGGCAAACGAGCTCAGTCCGGGCATGGCGCTCGCATTGCGCCGCAACGAAGACGAGCTGTGGACCCTCTGCGTCGTACGCTGGATCCGTACCGAAACACCCGAGCAGATCGAACTCGGCCTGCAGGTCATCGCCAATACAGCCAAACCTGTTACCGTCGGCTTCCGCAACGCCAATCAGACGCGCCCCATGCGGCCTGCCCTTGTCTTGCCTGCCATTGCAGCCCTAGGCAAGCAACAATCGATTCTGGCACCTGCAGGCACCTATTCGGCGCGCCGCTTCATGCTGGTTTCCGACACCAATCGCCTCTACATCGCCCAGGGCCGTTTGCTCAGCCTTGACATGCAGACCGCCGCCGTAGAACTCTTCCAATATGAGATAGACCCCTACCCCCTGTAAGCGGCATCCAAGCGACTGACAGAAATCGCGGCGACCGAATCCATGCCTTCAAGGATTTCTGCCCAACGAGCCCTAACGCAAGCCTCCAGGCAATCCGGTTCCCCCGAAAAGGCCGGTGGCAGAGCCCATCCAAACAGACGGCCGACCTCTGCGACCAGCAGACCCTCGGCAGCCCGGGCCAATAACCAGTCGCCCTGATCTCGGCGAACAGCAATTCGCGCAGCCTCCAGCGTACCAAGCACATCCCGCACTTCATCGTGACCAACACAGGCGAGGTCCGCAAGCGCTTCGACGCAACGCCCTCCGCCCTCACGCTGAGCCCTGGCCAACTCCGTCAGCAACAGCAGTGCCACATAGAGCGTTCGCCCGGGAAATGCCGGCAAGGGCCTTCGGCGCAGGCTTCTTTCCGGCAACACGGCGGCAACAACGGCGCCAAGCAAAATCACAATCCACGAAAAGTACAGCCACAGCAGAAATATGGGCACTACCGCAAAGGCTCCATAGACCAGCGTATAACTTGGAAAATGCGCCAGATAGAGCCCAAACAGGCGCTGCATGACCAAAAAACCGGCAGCCGCAAAGAGCCCCGCAAGGGCAGCGTCTCCAGGTCGTACGCTGCAGTGGGGCACTGCGTAATAGAGCGTTGCGAAGACACCGGACAGCATCACCACCGAGATAAGGCGAAAGCCCGCCACCTCGAGCCATGCCGGCTCATTCATCATGTCCATGGACATGCTGAGTGTGGCACTCGCAACAAACACCCCGCCAGCCAACAACAACGGCCCTAAAGTCAGGGCCAGCCAGTACGAAGCCAGCCGCGTCGCCCAGGGATGCCGGCTGCGCACCATCCAGATCTGGTTGATGACCTGATCAATGGTTCGCATGAGCATGACTGCGGTCACGATCAGCACGACACCACCGACAATCGTCAGGTTGGCCGCCTTCTGGCTGAACTGAAGTGCGTAGGTAGCAATCACCTTGCCAGCCTTTTCCGGCAACAGGTTATTCAGCAAGAAACTCCGCAGCGCGTCGGAGAAGCGCTCCGACTCGGGAAATTTGCTGAACACCACCGCCACCAGCGTCACGAAGGGCACCAGTGACAACAAGGTCGTGAATGCGAGACTGCCGGCCACCTGAGCACAGCGGCCGTCCTGAAAACGTCGCCAGATTGCCGTAACAAGATAACGAAAGGATGCCGGGACCAACAGACACAAGCGCCGGGAATCAGGGTCCGTGTTCATGTACGTATAATGCCTTTCCGTTTCACAGGCGCCACCATGCAGGAAGTTCTCGTTCTCTATTACAGCCATCGCGGCTCGGTCCGCGCACTCGCCGACCTGATCGCCCGCGGCATCGACTCCGTTCCCGGCGCCGCCGCCCGACTGCGGACCGTACCGCGCGTCTCAACCATCTGCGAAAGCACCGAAAACGACATACCTGACAGCGGCGCCCCTTACGCTGAAATGCAGGATCTGGAAGAGTGCGTCGGACTCGCCCTCGGCAGCCCTACTCGTTTCGGCAACATGGCTGCACCCATGAAGTACTTTCTCGACGGCACCGCCGGCCCATGGCTGTCTGGCGCCCTTGCCGGCAAACCGGCCTGCGTCTTTACGTCCTCAGCCAGCCAGCATGGGGGTCAGGAAAGCACGCTCATGTCGATGATGACACCGCTCCTTCACCACGGCATGCTGATCGTCGGCCTGCCGTTTTCCGAACACCCGGAACTGACCCGCACCCGCAGTGGCGGATCGCCCTATGGCGCCACCCACGTGGCCGGCCATGACGACAACACCCAACTCACTGACGAGGAAAAACGCCTCGCTACCGCCCTTGGCAGACGCCTTGCCGAAACCGCCCTGAAGCTTGCCACACCATGACCCCGAAAACCCTCTCCCTGATCGCCAGCATCACCCTGCTGGCGCTGATTGCCTTGTGCCTTGCCTGGGAAGGCATCCTGGCCCCGCTACGCCCGGGTGGCTCTTGGATGACCCTCAAAGTCCTGCCACTGATGGTGCCCTTGTTCGGCATTCTGCGCGGCAAGCGCTACACCTATCAATGGACCTCGATGATGATTCTGCTCTACCTCACCGAAGGCGTTGTCCGCACAAACGATCCGGCCCCCGGCAACGTACTGGCGCTGGCGGAGGCCGTCCTGAGCGTAATTTTCTTCGTTGTGGTCGTGCTCTACGCCCGCAACACCGCACCCTCGCGGCTTGCCCGGGCTTCCGAAAAGGAAGCCTGAGCCGGACTCCACGTCAAATCTGGGGATTCACCCGCTCCAGCTTGGCGTGAAGCTTGTTCAGCGCATTGAGGTAAGCCTTGGCCGAGGCGACGATGATGTCCGTATCGGAACCCTGACCATTCACCACCCGATCTTCCTTTGACAGACGCACGGTTACCTCACCCTGGGCATCAGTGCCGGTCGTAATGGCATTTACGGAGTAAAGCAGCAGCTGGGTACCGCTGTCGGCAACAAGCTCAATCGCCTTGAATGCAGCATCGACCGGGCCGGAACCACAGGATTCGGCCTTTGCCTCCTTGCCGCCCATCGACAGGGTGATGCGCGCACAAGGAGTCTCGCCCGTCTCGGAGTGAAAGGATGAGGACACCATACGGAAGTACTCCGTGGGCTCCGAACTTTCATCACTCATCAAAGCCTGCAGGTCTTCATCGAAGATTTCGTGCTTCTTGTCGGCCAGCTCCTTGAAGCGCGCAAAGGCGTGGTTGAGCTGCTCTTCGGAGTCGATCACCACACCCAGCTCCTGCAGGCGCGAGCGGAAGGCATTACGGCCCGAGTGCTTACCCATCACCAGCTTGTTGGCCCCCCAGCCCACGTCCTCGGCCCGCATGATCTCGTAAGTTTCGCGATGCTTGAGCACGCCATCCTGGTGAATACCGGATTCGTGGGCAAATGCATTGGCGCCGACAATGGCCTTGTTGGGCTGAACAGGAAAGCCGGTGATGCCCGAAACGAGCTTGGAGGCCGGCACAATCTGCGTCGTATCGATGCGGGTATCGCAGAGGAACACGTCTTTCCGGGTCCGCACGGCCATGACAACTTCTTCGAGTGACGCGTTACCTGCACGCTCACCAAGGCCGTTGATGGTGCACTCCACCTGCCGAGCCCCGGCCCGAACGGCAGCCAGCGAGTTCGCCACCGCAAGACCCAGGTCATTATGACAATGCACCGACCACACAACCTTGTCCGAGTTCGGAACCCGTTCAATCAGCGTGCGGATGGTATCGGCAAACTGCTCCGGGACGTTGTATCCGACGGTATCGGGGACGTTGATCGTCGTTGCGCCCGCCTTTATGACGGCATCGAAAATCCGGCACAGAAAGTCGATCTCTGAACGACCGGCATCTTCAGCCGAAAACTCGACGTCGTTCGTATACTCCCGCGCCCAGCCAATGGCCTTTACTGCCTGCTCGACCACCTGATCGGGGCTCATGCGCAGCTTCTTCTCCATGTGGATCGGGCTGGTCGCGATAAAGGTGTGAATCCGGCCGGATGCGGCCGGACGAATAGCCTCACCGGAACGACGGATATCGTTTTCATTGGCCCGCGCCAGCGAGCAGATCGTGGAATCCTTGATCGCTTCAGCCACTGCCTTGACCGCCTCGAAGTCGCCATTCGAGGCCGCAGCGAAACCCGCCTCGATCACATTGACCTTCATGCGCTCCAGCTGACGGGCAATGCGCAGCTTCTCGTCGCGCGTCATCGACGCACCAGGGCTTTGCTCGCCATCGCGCAAGGTCGTGTCAAAAATGATCAGCTGGTCGTTCATGATGGGCTCCTCTGCCGGGTTCTTGTAGTTGGATTGAACAGCGCCCCGGCCGTTCAAACGGGCGGGGACGCAAAGGGATGTAATCAGGTTGTTGGTGCCGGGGAAGGCGTCGCGCGGCTATAAATCAGACTTTTCCGACTCTTCAATGGCTGCACTGCGCTTGCGCCCCTTCAGCCAGCCCCACGCTCCGAGCACATAGCCGGATAGCGCGTAGCACAGGAAGAGGCCGAACAGCACTCCCGGTGGATAGCTGGAAACCAGCAGAAAACCGAGCACGAAGGCAATGATGACAATGAAGGGCACGCTGCGGCGCAGATTGATTTCCTTGCCGCTATAGAACAGCACGTTGCTGACCATCGACACCCCGGCAAAGATCGTCAGCGCGCAGCCGTACCAGCGCACCGTCTCGCCCGCGATGCCGTTGTCGATCATCACCCAGACCAGGCCTGCCACCAGGGCGGCCGCAGCAGGGCTGGG
>APMI01108845.1_pt1 | contig 13333 bp, 5 predicted proteins | sample 667938 | NCBI WGS metagenome assembly APMI01 (sample SAMN01084076, study PRJNA167559) | wastewater metagenome | biome: Wastewater | place: Denmark: Ejby Moelle, Odense | collected 2011-11-28 | reverse complement strand
CGTTCAGACAGGTGTATTAAATCCTCTTTATTAAGTTTTATTCCATCCCAGGGCACGGGATTGGCTTCTACATAATCCACAACATCACTTACCAGAGATTTATAAGATTTGCTTAAATCGCCATATAAATGAAGTAATGGCATAAAGGTTACTAACAAGTGGGGCGGGTGGGGAGAGGCAATATCGGGCGACTGATCTAAAATCACTCTTAAAAGATTTGAACCCGAACGCTGGGTGCCAATTATTTGTATGCCTGAAACAATACTCATGATTAAAAAAAATATAATGCTATAACGCCAATCACAATGCCTGATAAAACTAAATATACAGGATTTATTTTTTTAAAATAACTCAGCAGGAACGATAATATAAAAAGCAAAATTGTGAGAACATTCATTGTCTCTGCTTTTAATATTTTGAACGCAGCAACAATAATCATCGCAATCACAACATTTTTAATACCACTCATTATTGATTTTAATGTATGATTATCTTTATTTTTTTGGAGTAAAGACGCCATTAATATCATTAATACAGCCGATGGAAAAAAAATCCCTGCCGTTGCTATAATAGCACCCGTAATTCCCGCTAACTTAAACCCAATAAATGTTGCGCTTACTAATATAGGACCGGGTGTAATTTGGCTAAAGGCAATAGCATCAATAAATTCTTTTGCAGATACCCAATGTAAGTCATTTACAAAAAGCGACTGCATAATAGGTATCATTACATATCCGCCGCCAAAGAGCGAAAGGCTGATCCCGCCAAACACAAAAAATATTTTGAGGTATAAATTTTTGATAAGAAAAACACTTTTCGTTGCAAAAAGCAGTTGTGTTACTATCAAAATAATAAATACAGGCCAATTGAGTCTTTTGGGCTTAACATGAACGATCTTGCTGTTTTGACGGGTTTGTGGTTTTAACTCCTTTTCATAAAAATAACCAATTAACCCTCCCACTACAAAAGCAATGATAGTAACAATATAACTGGTAAAAAAATACAGTAAAATTGCGGATAATACAGTAACGATTATTTTATAATTGTTACCAACAATTTCTTTTTTAAACATTGTGATACCAACCGATAAAATGATACCGCAAACAGTTCCAATGATATAATTCATGAGATTTCCTATCTGCATTTTCGCACTACTGTTAAAGTATAGCCAGGACAGAACTGTCATTAAAACTAATGAAGGCAACAACACTGCAAGGATACTTAGTAAAGCCCCTGTTTTATTTTTTAAATGATACCCTGTGAATGCTACCACATTTACCGCCATCGGGCCGGGAAGCAGGCTTGCCACACTTATTGCATTTAAAAAAAATTCGTTAGTAACTACTTTATATTTCTCAACCAATTCTTTTTGAACCATTGATACCAATGCAATGTTTCCGCCAAAGGATATGGTTCCAACTTTTAAAAAAACAATCAATAGCTTTTTTAAAGAAATAGATGTATTGGTTTCTTGTAGCGTACCCATTTCTTTAAAGAATTATTATATACTTGTGCACTTTCACTTATCTTTTTGAAAAGTATTTATTCCAAATAGTTTCAGGTACATACTCTGCCCTATAAGGCACAAAATAGCAATTCAGTTGCCAGAAAATTTTTCCCTTCTCGTCTGTAATCATAACGTTTCCCGTTTTAGAACTACATTGTAAAAGGTTTCCGTTAGGCAGAATATACGCACTCCCCATTCTTGACGTGTACTTAGACGGAGGAAGTAATGCCCTGATTTTGGGAGTAGCTATTTTATTAATAGTATCTAGATTAAAAGAAACGCCACCAGATTGGTGTTTCCAAAGTGAATTGTCAAACACCATCAAATCTCCATAAGGATTTATATGTACGCTATGCTGAAAGGAAAAATTAAATGATGTGTCAAATTTAAAATCACCTCCTTTTCCAAACTTCCACATGATGTTACCGGTAGCAGCATTTACTTTCCAAATCTGATCTTCAATAGCCAGTGATAGTAAATAATTACCATCCTGGTCAAAATTCAGGGAGTTTGCATGAAACCTGTCATAAGCAAACTCTTTAATGCTTGAGTCTTTCTCAATATTCCAATGATCCCAAATGTTCCAATCCCAAATTTTATTTCCTTTGTTATCCATTACTAAAATTCCCTCGCCCCCTAATGTATCAATTCCTTTCCCTCCAATTTTTGAAAAATCATATATTTTTTTATTTCTTGTAAGCGCAACAACGTGCCCGTTTTTATCCATTCTCACATCATGATGTATTACTTTATATTTTCCATCTAAAACAGTATCCATATTAATGCGCCATAGCATATTACCTTCCAGGTCAATCTCTGCCATTGCCGTACCGCCAGCAAATCCAATAGCACCTCGTCTTATAGGTTTTTCAACATCTTTCAGACTATCCGCTTCCACTTTTGGAATATCATCTATTACGTCCTGCACTGGCGGCCGCAGCATTGCTACTATCGTTCCCTGAGGTGTTAATGTAGCTGTGCGTACTCCAATATCATCAATTTGCCAATACCATCTTATAACACCCTCCCCATCCACCATTGCAATATATCCCGGTAGTCGCGCACTGCATATCATCACCATGCCTTTGGCTAATGAAGATGCATCATGTGGATTTTCCGGTTTAACCCAATTGTGTTTAAGCCAGGGCGCCTGCTCCATAGTTTTAAAACTCATTTCTTTTGATGTTGAGTTGATTGCTTGATCAATCATAATTTCAAAATGATACCTGGTACCTGGCTTTAAAAGCAGTAACTTGATTGAATGGATTTTTGCACTCGTATCGCTTATCGTGCTAAATTTTTCTTTACTTCCTTCTTCCCAATAATTTATAAATACCGGAGCCTTTTTACTTAAGGCAATATCAATTTGCTCCATCATTGCAAGGTTTGCGGGTGATGAGAGTGAAACGCTTTCGATAGAGGGCGGTGAGATCTTTGTTACTACGAATAGAACAACAGCGATCAGCACTACAGCAATAATTATTTTTTTCAAAACCTTTGTCTCTTTTATGATAAAAAAAGCCGCCTGCGGGGCGGCCTAAATTTAGGCATTATCAAACTATGGAAGCCTGTTTTTATTCTCTTCTCTCATGTTTTTGTTCAACTGCGCATCAACCAGTGGGTAAGGTAAATACTTCATATTTGCATTAACCGTTGGCGCGAGCCCTCTCGATTGAAGGTAAGCATTTGAAGTGCTTTCATATTTGTCGAAACGAATTAAGTCAGGGCGTCTTTTATATTCAAATACCAGTTCGAAACCTCTCTCGTCAAGAATTTTTTGCGCCATATCTTCTTTAGACGCTGGCACAGCAAACCCCGGTGCGCCGTAAATAGGAGCCCCGGCGCGGCTTCTGATCTGGTTAAGATACGGCAAAGCTGCGGCAGGCCCGCTTAGTTGATTTTCAATCTCAGCTTTGCTTAATATTGCATCTTCGATTCTAAACACAGAAATAGTGCGTCCATCGTAGTAAGAATTGGAAGTCATTTCGTATGAATATTTTTTTGTTGCCACGTTTTTCAGAAACTTCACCGTATCGCTTGGCGGTGTGGTTTGACCCGGCGCGGGAATCATATAATAAAAACCATGGGTGGTTTTGGCATCACGTGGCGCGGCTCCTTCATAATTATAATAAAAGAACTGTTTTCGCGGGTCCTGGTCGCTATACTTTCTCCAAAATTCTAACGATACCCCGTAGTATTGCCACCTGTCAGGCACTTCACGATTGTCCTGCGGACCAAAATGGTTTGTAATTTCACCACCATTTAAAGCAGGTTCGTGCAGGATGCAGAATATAAATCCTTTATCAAATTTGTTGCTTTCTGACCATACATTTTTAAAATCGCTGTTCAGTGCATAAACACCTTTGTCTTTCAATGCAAGTACCATATCTATATAGATTTTTGCATTGAGATAATCATGTGCACGCATGTAAACATTACCCAACAACATAGCAGCTGCACCTTTTGTGGCTCTGGATAATCCGTCAGCAGTGCTCCATGTTTCCGGCAGGTTGTCGAGGCCATATTTGCAATCATCAATGATTACTTTATTTATTTCGGCAACAGGCGTAAGCGCCATATTTTCCGTTTCGGTTGGAGGCATCACCTCTGTTAGCAAGGGCGCCGGGCCCCAGGCATCAGTAATATCGCGATAGGCCAATGCTCTTAAAAATCTTGCCTGTGCAATTACTTTTTTCTTTTTAGCATCATCCATAGTTACCGCATCAATTTTTGAAAGTAACAGGTTAGCGTTGCTAATTACCTGGTACATATATTGCCAGTTATACCTGATGTACCGGTTATTGGCATCGTAGGTGAAATTGCTCATTTTGGTAGGGTCGCCCGCGGCTGTTGAAAAACCCATATCGGTTGTGTAATCTGTAGTCATTACGAGATAACCGTTATAATACATCCAGCCATCACCGGGGAAAGGGGCAAGGTCGGCATATACTCCTACTAACGCGGCATTGATATCGCTTTCAGTAGAGTATGCATTTGCGGTGGTAAGATCGCTGTACAATTTAGGTTCCAACTTTGTACAACTATAGTACAGTGCGGTTAATGATACTATGATTAAAAACTTTTTCATTTGAATCTTATTAGTATTTGTTAAACTAAAAATTAAGATTTAAGCCTATTGTAAAAGATCTCATTGCCGGATAAGAATTAAAATCTAAGCCGGCACCTGCATTTGCGGTTTGTCCACCACTTGCATTTGATTCATATCCTTTGGTATCAACCTCCGGATCCCAACCACTGTATTTTGTAAACGTTAACAGGTTTTCTACCGTGCCATAAAGACGTGCAGAACTAAATACTTTTGATTTAGAGTTTAACGTATAACCAAGTGTAATATTTTTAAGTCTCAGGAAAGATGCTTTCTCAATAAAATGAGAGTTGATATATCCTCCATATTTTGAGTAATAAAAACCATTACGGGGTATATCTGTATTCGTGTTAGATGTTGTCCACCTGTTCAGTGCATCTGTTGTACGGTTCCATTCCATATTCATCCTGCTCATATTTAAAAGGTCATTGCCTACAGAACCATGCAAGAAAATTGTTAAATCAAAATTGCGATAATTAAAGCTATTAGTAACCCCATAGATAAATTTAGGATTTGCAGAACCAATTATTTTTCTGTCATAAGAATTAATTACACTGTCTGGTTTGCCGTATGGCCCTGAAATATCGGCAAATTTAGGATCGCCCGGTTTTGAGTTTGGTTGTGGCGCATAAGTTTCGCCGGGTTGTATAACGCCTGCATATACATAGCCAAACAAAGAACCCAAAGGCTGACCTTCCCTGATAACTGCAAATTGTTCTTCAGATACAGTACCCATAGGTTTTGAAGAGGTCAAGGTAATATCCTGGCCACCAATATTTAAAACCTTATTTCTGTTGATCGCGAAATTTACACGGGTGTCCCAAACAAACACATCTCTTTTAATATTATGTGAAGTTATTTCAAACTCAACGCCTTTATTTTCAATAGCGCCCACATTGCTTTGGCCGGATGTGAACCCGGAATAAAGTGGTAAATTCTTTCTAATCAATAGATCGGATGTTTTTTTATAATATCCGTCAATGGTTACCAATAACCTTGAATCAAAAAATCCCATATCCAAACCCAGATTGTATTGCGAGGTGGTTTCCCATTTAAGCGCACTATTTTCAGGAGTGGATTGATTTAAGTGAGTGCCCGCGGTATTGGAGCTTCCATCAAAAGTTAAATGTGTTGCTGAAACTAATGCAAGTGGCGCATAATTACCAATTTGATCATTACCCGTTCTACCGTACCCGGCCCTTAATTTAAATATTGAAAATAAATTCAGGTTTTTAATAAATTCTTCATTATCCATTCTCCAGGCAATTGCACCGGATGGGAAGCTGCCCCAACGGTGGTCTGCACCAAAACGGGAAGAACCATCCTGCCTTAACGTAAATGTAGCCAAATACTTGTCCAGATAAGAATAGTTCATCCTGCCGAAGAAAGATATTAGCAAGCTTTCTGATTTACCGGAAGAAACACCGGTAATGGTAGATGCTGCACCAAGGTTATAGAAGCTGAACAGGTCTGTAGAAAATCCTTTTACACCCACACTTTTATTGCTGCTGTATGTTTTTTCATAAGCATAACCACCCATTACACTCACATTGTGAATTTCGTTAAATGTTTTTGCATAAGTAAGCGTACCATCCATTAATTGCCGAGTGTAGGAATAATCAACAGTACTGGCCACACCTTTATCAATCCCTCCCTGGTAAGTACTTTTTGGCAAATACCGGCCTGTAAAATAATGAGCTACTTCTACTGCCCCATTTATTCTTCCTGTTAGATTTTTAATTGGCTTAATCTCTAAAAATGCGTTTCCGTTAAATCTATCTTGTACTAATTCGTTTTGCCGTGCAACAAGATTTGCTAAGGGGTTATCACCTCTGCCGCCTGGAGGGCGTCCAAATGTTCCATCAGCATTATAAGGAGCAACGGTTGGATCATATTGTAAAATGGATAAAAGTACATTTGAGTTTACAATGCTGCCACCATAATCCTGAATGTTTGAATTAGCCCGTTGCGCATATAGTGATGCGCCTGTCTTAATAAATTCATTTATCTTTTGATCAACATTTATTCTCCCGGAAAATCTTGAATAATCAGTATTTTTTAAAACACCATTTTGTTTGAAATAGCCAATACTGGTAAGTATTTTGGTGTTTTCGTTTCCTCCCTGGTACTGAATATTATGGCTATTTACAACTCCTTGCCTGGTAGTCTCTTTTATCCAGTCTGTGTTAGTTGTATTTTGTAATTGTGATTGAGAATAAACTGCATATTGTTGTCCGGCCTGCCCGTCAATTTCCTGATAAAGTGCATTAGCCAATTCCATATACTGCTTGCCATTAAGCATATTGAAATGGTTTATAATTTTTTGAATACCCGCATATCCATTATATGATATTTGGGCTTTTCCGGAAGCGCCTCTTTTTGTGGTTATAATCACAACACCGTTAGCCCCCCGTGCTCCATATATAGCTGTAGCTGACGCGTCTTTTAATATCTCCATTGATGCGATATCATTGGGGTTCATATCGGCCCCGTTTGATGTAGGGAATCCATCTACTACATATAGCGGCTCATTGGTACTGCTGATGGAGTTGGCGCCTCTTACCCTAACCGAAACACTACCGCCCGGCGCTTTTGAGTTTTGAGTAACCAATACTCCCGCTGCGCGACCTTGCATGGCCTGCGCCGCATTTGAAATAGTGCCACCTAAGTTTAAATCTTTTGCTTTTAAACTTGTTATAGAACCGGTTAGATCGCTCCTTTTTTGGCTGCCATAACCTACAACTACCACATCAGAAAGCTGATTGCCAAAAGAGGAGTTTAAAGAGATGGAAACAACTGATACATTTCCCTGCACAATTACTTCTTTTGTATCATACCCCACATAAGATGCAATTAACGTAACTGTGCCACCCGGTACTGTTATTGAAAACGATCCATTAGGCCCTGACATGGTTGCGTTACTTGTGTTTTTAATTGTTACAGTTGCGCCTTCTAATGAACTGTTTGTACCTGCGTCTATTACTGTACCTGTTATTATTCGCGTTTGCGAAAAAACTGTAGCCGATGCAAGTAAAAAAACTGCAAACAGCAATACTCTTCGAATAAAAAATTTGGATATCATAAAATGGTTTTAGGAAGAAAAATTAAAGCAAGTCTTAACAAATTGTTAACCAAATTTACAATAAACAAACAATACAAAAATTAAATTGCGCAAACGATTGTCTTAATTTAATAATGGTTTTTTAAAATTATTCTAACACCAGTAGCCAGCCTTTTCCTTTTTGCACAGGTATTGCATCTCCAATATTAAAATTTTTTTGAGGTTGAAAATTTTTAATCTCAGGAGCTTTTAACGTAGCGTTGCTGGAATCAATTCCTAATTTTTTAAGGTCAATATTTAATTGAACGGCTTCCGTGTTTTCTGCCCAACTTGCCAATGCAATTAAAGCCTTTCCATCTTTTTTATATACAGTGGCTTTCACTTTATCGTTGTTTGTTTTCACGGGATTATTACTTACCCAATAGCCAATCATTTTTGAACCAGCCATTCCAAATTCATCCCAAACCTTCCAAAGCGGCCTGGGATCAGCATTTTCGCTCCAGGGCATCCTGTTGGTCATACCGTATATCATCCCGCGCCAGGGATTGCCGCCATCCTGAAGCATTTCGCCCATAAGGCCAAAAGGAATGCCACTCACTTCTGTTAAAAAAAAGTCGGGGTTGTTTTTTTCATAATCGAAATACTCTCCAAACCATAAACGGTTCAGATACGGAAAGTGTTCCATATACAAATTGGCGCTATTATTAAAGCCATCATTTTTATTATACTGGTTGGCGGAATGTAAGTCAATAATACCGGGATGCCCGTCTTTTGTAAGCACCTTTTTTATTCTTTTCATGGTTACCCTGTCAAAAGCCACATCATCTAAATAAATACCGTCAATCCCCACGTTTTGTGTAAGCCAGTTCATACCCTCTACATAATAGTTATGCCAGCGGCTCATTCCACTATTTACAATGGCAGCATCTTTTATTTCGGGTACAAACCAGGCAGCAATATAATCTTTGCCTAAATGTTCCTGTAGCCAACTATAGCCACCTCCTTTACCGGGGCTGTATATTTCGTGGCCAAGGCTGCGCAGCGGAAAAGTTTCGTAAGCATGATTGGACAATTCACGAACGGTATTATAGATTTTAACCTTTAACCCGGCCTCATGTGCACTGTCTATATATGCCTTCATTTTTTTATACTCAATAAAAGGATAATTAATCCACGGGTTAATAGGATTAGCATGGTGAATATTAATAACAGTAGCGCCCGTTTCTTTTACTTTTTCAATGTTCTCATATTTGTGATAAAAACGTGTGGCCCATTGAAAATCGGTATTAATGGTATGAAAAGGAGTAATTAATAAGTTGAAATTAAAATATAAAGTGTCGCCAGCTTTCATCATCACTTCGCCGGTATAATTATCTGCAAGCACTGAACTTCCTTTCTTCCAAACATTAATTCCACCCTTACCACTATTGCCCCACGATTTTGGAAGTAAGAGTGGTTTTTGCAAATAAAAATTTGTGTTTAAAGGGCGCACATAGTTTTCATCTCGCAATGAATATTGCAATCCTGCATTTACATTTCCTATCCAGGCGCCATCCTGGTTTTTGGTAGCCACTTCCCATTTCCAGGCTATACTGTCAGGCCTTGACTGGCCTTTTAAGCCTAACCCCATGGCATATTTGGATGCCTCCTCTGTGAATGGCAGGTGGAGTGTAATGTTTTTAAATTCTACATCACGCAAAGCCGTTAATTTTATTTGATAGGAAACAAACCCGTCAAATTCGAGAGTGCCGATTATGTCCAAGGTCAATGAATCGTTATACAATTGATTGCTCCAACTGTAAGTTCCTGCTTCTTGTTTGAGGTAGGTTAAAGTTTTTTTCTTTAAAGCAATGCTTTTATTATCCTTATTATTAAAATGAAAATGAATAGGCTCGGTAATAATGTTATTGGGAGTTGTTTTTAAACCGGTCATCTCTTCAGTAAAATAAGTACGAATTGCTTTAGGCAAACCATCATCGTTAATTTCTAAAGACCGTCCTAAAAAATCGAGCCTGTTTTCTCTTCGATTTATGGGAATGTACGGGGCGATCACCTCATTATTTTGCGCGAGTGTGGAGTTGAGCCAGTGTAACCTTGTTTGCTTCCAGGGTTCGTTGATGCCGCCATCGTTCAATAATTTATTATTGACGTTTATAGATAATTGAATTGTCGTTGACGGAGCATTCTTCGCGGATAAAGTTATAGTTCCATTGTAAGTGCTGGGTGCAATATTTTTCGGAATTTCAACAATACACCAAAGTGGTTGTATAGAGTCTTTACCTACATTAATTTTCTTGGTAAAAGGTTTTGCATCATAACTAATTCCTGTAGTATTAATGCAGGAAATATTTGCAGAAGATATTGTATTGCCCGATTTGCCTATCAGATTGCTGAAAGTAACATGCAAATCCATTATTTCTTTTTGCGCAAATATTCCCAGTTGAAAAGCGTAATATTCACCCCTGGAAGCAGTTCCTTTAAAAGAAGTTGAGGTACCTTTTTGAGCCCATCTTTGAGGAAGCCTGTCAAACATTTTAACAGGAAAAATTCTATCTTCAGGAAATACCAAGTAATCTTTTCCTCTATTAAGGGCAACCAGTTTTTGTACTTCGTTTTGTGTGGCAATCACTTCCATCGGGTAAAAACTATTCAGGCTGTCAATGGATTGTATTTCAACCACTGTAGTATTTAAAGATTTTTGGTTGCCTGTTTTTGCCAGCCAATCAGGGGCTGCTTTGTTTTCAGTTGCTAAATAAACGCCTTTGGGATAATTTGCACGGCCTTCATTTTTGTAGAGCAAATAATACAGATAATATTTCCCTTTGCCGGAGATGGGTTCAAACCATAATTCCAGTTTGTCATTATTAAAAATCCCGGTTTTATAATTATAGATTTTCGCTCCCATTTTGGCATCCTGTAAAATAATTCTTTTAAGTTGCGGATCATCATCCCTTCTACGCCATTCTATTATAGATTTTGCAACAATACCCTTTCCGTTAAAATTTAATACAGCGCGATGGTTGCCCAAAGAGTCGGTGTTCCATTGATTTTTTCCATACGTATATTTTACAGTTTGGGCGTTTAAAAAAATTGTACTCAATACAAAAAAGAAAGAAATGCTGATGCGGTGATAATTGAATGGCATAGTAGGTGTGTTTTATAAAAATTTGAATTTAAATAATACAAACAGAAGGTATTGAAATTAAGTTTTAAATTTATAGCGCTGCAATTAAAGGTTGTAACCGTAGTATAAATTTATTCTTATGAAATTAATTACAATTTCGCTTTGCCTGCTTTTTTGTTCTTCATCCTATGCACAGTTACAAAAAGCCTCTATCAGGCAATATCAAAAAGTCTTTACGACTTATGATTATTCCGATCCTAATCCCATTGCAAATCTAACTAATATTTATCCCTATTTCAGGTTTGATGGTTTTACAGAAAAGCCTGCCCAAAAGGAATGGAAGGTTGTAGAATTGGAAAATGATTTTATCAAGCTTATGATTCTGCCCGAAATTGGCGGAAAAATTTGGTCAGCTATAGAAAAATCTACCGGCAAACCTTTTATCTATTATAACCACGTAATCAAGTTTAGGGATATAGCCATGCGCGGACCATGGACAAGCGGCGGCTTAGAAGCCAACTTTGGTATTATTGGTCATACTCCCAATTGTGCTACTCCGGTTGATTATAAAATGATTGAAAATAATAACGGAAGTGTGAGTTGCTTTATTGGCACATTAGACCTGCTGACCAGAACTTATTGGACGATGGAAATCAACCTTGAAAAAGATAAAGCTTATTTTACAACAAAAAGCTTCTGGCATAACGCTAACTCTTTTGAAACTCCATATTATCATTGGATGAACGCAGGCATCAAAACGGAAGGCGGTTTAAAATATTCTTTTCCCGGAACTTCATATTTAGGTCATGACGGCGATTATCATGATTGGCCAATCAATCAACATAATGGTAAAGACATTTCATATTATGATAATAATAATTTCGGATCATATAAATCGTATCATGTATTTGGAACCTATACAGATTTTTTCGGAGCTTATTGGAAAAACGATGATTTTGGTATGGCTAAGTATGGCGATTATGGCGACAAGCCGGGAAAAAAAGTATGGATTTGGGGATTATCAGATCAGGGTATGATTTGGGAAAAATTGTTGACGGATAATGATGGTCAATATACTGAAATTCAGTCTGGGCGCTTATTTAACCAAACGGCAGACAAAAGCACTTTCACACCTTTTAAACATAAAGGCTTTGAACCTTATGCTTCAGATACCTGGACGGAGCTTTGGTACCCGGTTTTGAAAACCAGGGGAATTATTGACGCTTCTCCTTATGGAGCATTAAATTTGGAAAACAATGATGGATGGTTAAATATTTATTTAAGCCCTGTACAAACGATTAACGATTCATTAAAAATATTTGATGATGGCGGATTGATTTATAAAAAATTGTTGCAATTATCACCCTTACAATCTTTTCACGATTCTTTAAAACTGCAAAATGGCAGCCAGGGCTTTACTGTTCTTTTAGGAAATAATAAAATTAAATTTCAATCAGATGCTAAAGTAAATAACCTTAGCCGTCCTGTAGCGCTTTCTAAATCTTTTGACTGGAACAGTGTTTATGGGCTTTACACTCAGGGAAAAGAAAAGATGCATCAAAAAAACTATGCAGAAGCAAAAAAACTGCTACAGGACTGTCTTAGCAAAGACCCTGATTATGTTCCGGCACTTTCTGAAATGGCTTCATTGTTCTATCATAATATTCAACCAGACTCTGCATTACTATTTATAAAAAGAGCCTTATCAATTGATACCTACGACCCGAAGTCGAATTTTTACTATGGTATTATTAATGCTAATCAGGGAAATTATGTTGATGCAAAAGATGGGTTTAAAATTGCTGCCCTTTCTATGGAATACAGAAGTGCGGCATATACAGAATTAAGCAGGTTTAGTATTATTGAAAAAGATTGGGAGAACGCAATCAAATATGCAAATGACGCATTAAACTTCAACCGGTTTAACACATCAGCTATTGAGCAGATGGCAATCGCCTACCGTCAATCAGGAGAAAACAAAAAGGCAGCTGAAACATTACAACAAATAACCTTCCTAAACCCACTGAATCATTTCGCCGGATTTGAAAAATATTTATTGAACCCAACTGAGGAAAATAAAAATGAATTTCTTGCATTGATTAAAAATGAGCTGGGTGTAGAATCTTTTCTTGAACTTGCGATGATTTATTACAATGCAGGATTGTATGGTAATGCAATTGATGTTTTAAATCTTTCTCCAAAAAATGCAATGTCATATTACTGGCTCGCATATCTTTCAGATCTTCTTAAAAAGCCTATCAATTTACAATTGAAACATGCAACAAACGCATCACCGGCGTTTGTTTTTCCATTCAGGTCAGAAGATGAAAAAATGTTAAAATGGTTGATAAGCCAAAGCGATGATTGGAAACCAAAATACTTTTTAGCATTACTATATAACGACAGGGGTAGAAAAACTGAAAGTATTGAGCTTTTAAATCAATGCAAAAATATTCCCGGCTTTGCTCCTTTTTATGCAACAAGGGCATCAATTATAAAAGATGAAGGTGCTGCAGAAGCTGATTTGAAAAAAGC
>APMI01021115.1_pt1 | contig 13334 bp, 9 predicted proteins | sample 667938 | NCBI WGS metagenome assembly APMI01 (sample SAMN01084076, study PRJNA167559) | wastewater metagenome | biome: Wastewater | place: Denmark: Ejby Moelle, Odense | collected 2011-11-28 | reverse complement strand
GACGACGATTACGTGGTGACCTGCAACCTCGTCGACAAATTGGTCGCACAACTCACGCCTATGCTTCTCGAGGAGGCCGGCCGCCAAATAGACGCGATCGCACGGGGGCTCATTACGCAAGCTCGGGTTGCGGGCCTGACGCCGCCGGTGAGGCTGAACAATGTTCCAGCCCTTCTCGCCGCGACATTCGAGCCGCTTCCGCCCATGGAGCCCCAAGTCTTCGATGAAGGCTGGGAAAAGGTTCGAACAGTGACTTGGGGTGACGCGAACGGCACACCTGCCCGGAAGACGCTGCAGAAGGACCTGCAAGATCTCCTGGGCACATTCCAGGGCACCGGATCGATCCTCTTCGGCCTGGATGGCGTTCGTCTGCTGGACAGCCTCGCACAGGGGGAGAAGGACAGCGAGGCGGATACCGCGTTGCCCGAGGACCTGAACCCGGAGACGCGCGCCTATCTGAGTCCTTTGAACTCTAGGCGCTTGTGGGCTCAATTGCAGGCCGTCATTCGGAAGTTGCGCGACTTCCGAACGGAACTGAGCGGCTACATCGATGCCGACTTCGACAAGAGCGCCTTCATCGGGGAGCTTGAGCAGGTTGCGTCTTTGCTGATGGCCACATCGAATTGGACGCGCAGCGACATCAGTCTCAAGGTTTTCGAGCGCCGACTAATAGAATTTAGGAGCACCCCTATCGTGGACCTCGTGAATAAGGCAACGCTTGTTGATGAAGCCAGCGTTGAGCAGTTGCCCAAGGTGCTCAACGCCCTCGGTTCTCTGGATCTCTCGTCGGTGCACCGCACAGTCTCGTTCCTGAACATCGTGGACGTCATCGTCACGGGCGCTGAACAGACCGTCGACCGGGTTTATTCCACTCACGCACAGGCCAATCCCGTCAAAATCGTTGGCGAGATCGACGAGCTATTGACTCTACTTGCTGAGGACGCGGCAGCAGCGTGCGAGTTCCAATGAAAGACGCACTTCCGCTTCGCGTGACAGCACTTCGTGAAAAGCTGATCCGACTACAAGGCCTCACCGCAAACGCAAAGGAGGCCAGCGATCTCGCCGTCTTGAGACGGGAGTTGGCGACGCCTGCTGAGACGCTTGCGGCCCTCGTTAAGCAGCAGGCGATGCTTACTGGCCTAGGCGTCAGGGTCCAGCCGCCAGCCAGCCTCGCCAATGTCCGGAAGCGAACCGCCACGATCAGAGACAAGTTCCGGGCTGACAAAAAATCCGCGACCCTGAAGAAGGGAACCGGATGGACGTCACTGCTGGCCGAGGGGGAAACGGCAATCAAGGACGTCGAGACGGCACTGCTTGCCGGCTGGCGGGATTTTCGCACCGCGGTTTATTCGGGAGACGCGCCGGGTGTTATCGACAAGCGGATCGCCCGAACGCCGCAAAACGTGCAGGCGATCAACGAATACCAGCAGGTTTATACGCAGTTCGCCGCCCTCTTTCAGACCGCCCCGACGAGTGCGACGATCGTGCAGACGGCGAAGAAGCTGGCTGGGGACCTCGTCAGAATCTCTGAGAGGTTCGATTTCGCTGTTGGAGAGGAAGTGAAGCGCTTCCTGGCCGCGGTTCAGAGCGGCGGGGCTCCGCTAGCCCTGCTGACGGACGAGGTCTTGAAATGGCTCGCCGACAACGAGGCGACGGGCGGCTACTTGATCCGCGCCTCGAGTCGCTCATGACCCCTGACGACGGGCTACTGATCGCGGTTCTCGACCGAGTGGAGCAACGCGAGGCTCGCCTGCTCTCATGGGGCCTAGTCGACTCGTTTCTGACCGCCGGGGAACTGCAAGAGGTTATCGACGACGCGTTTAACGCGCTGCCGTCTTTTGACGGACTGACGCTTCTCCATGCCACGGATGTGCTGGAGAAGCTTCTCGAACGGACGCTGATTTTCGATATCGGCGACGAACCTAGTGAGCGCTATCGGTCACGCATGGCTGAAGGCGTCAGGTTGATGTTTCGGCTGCGCCAACTGTTCCCGAAACACGCGGGGCCGACCGGGTGGCAGGATGCACCTACGCTCGTCGCCGACTTCCGTTTCATTTGGAGGCGCCGGCGGTATCCCAAACGTACCATTCCGACTGATGTCGCGATTGCCGACATGGCCGAAGCCGTCGGTGACCCCGAGGCCCGGGCGGCGCTGGAAGTTCTTGTGCGGGGATACGGGCGGGACTTCACGCTGTCGAAGTTTCAGGTCGCTGCCACCAAGCGCATTCTCTCCGGTCTGACCGGCGCATCGTCCCAGGCAACCCTGGTGACGGCGGGAACAGGCAGTGGAAAGACCCTGGCCTTCTATCTGCCAGCGATGGCCCAGATCGCTGCACATATCCGGCGCGACAAGCCAACCAGCCGCTGGGTCAAGGTCCTGGCCCTCTACCCGCGCAATGAACTGCTGAAAGACCAATTCGCTGAGGTCTATGCCCAAGCACGCGCCCTCGACGCCACCCTGGCCGCGCAGGGAAGACGGAAGATACTGATCGCCACCTTCTTCGGGCCGACGCCGCAGCACATGAGGGCGGCGGAGCAAGGCTATGGTGACGATAAACGTGGCAAGTGGCCCGATCACCGAGACGGCATCATCTGTGAGTCGATCCGGTGTCCGACCTCTGACTGCCAGGGTAACCTTGTCTGGCTGGACAAAGACCGGAGCCGAAACGTAGAGAGTCTCCGCTGCGATGCGTGCGGCCATCGTATCCGTGAAGACGAGATCATCCTGACCCGTGAACGCCTGAAGGCGCAAAGTCCCGACATTCTGTTCACCACGACGGAGATGCTGAACCAGCGGATGGCGGACTCGGAGACGCACCACCTTTTCGGGCTGGGCGCCAAGGCCGAGCGGCCCGTCGAAATGATGCTCCTGGACGAGGTCCACACCTACTCCGGGCGCTCCGGTGCCCAGGTTGCATTCCTCCTGCGCCGTTGGCGGACGCTGCTGCGCAAGCCCGTGAACTTCGTCGGGCTCTCGGCGACGCTACGGGATGGGGCCAAGTTCCTGGCCCAACTGACGGGCGTTCCTGAGCAGGCTTCGGCCGAGATCACGACCGTCACCTCGGACATGATCGAGGAGGGCGCAGAATACATGCTAGCCCTACGGGGCGATCCTGTGTCTCAGACGGCCCTGCTGTCGACCACGATCCAGGCCGCGATGTTGGCCTCCCGAATTTTGGATAGCCCCCGCGAACGAAAGAGTCACGGCGTCTTCGGCGAGCGCGCTTTCCTATTCACCGATGACCTCGATGTCACCAACCGCATGTATTTCGCCATGCTGGACGCCGAGGGCCGCAACTCGTCGGGCAACTTCGACAAACAGAAGCACCCCCATGGCGGGTTGGCTATCCTTAGACGGCCGGCGGCGAACCTTTTGCGTAAGCTGCACGGTCAAGATTGGCAGACTCCGCTGGAGATCGGACACGACCTGAACGGCAACGATCGCAAGGCTGTCGGGCGCGTTATGTCTTCGGATCCAGGTGTCGGACAAAACCTCGACATCGTGGTGGCGACGGCCACGCTGGAGGTTGGATTCAACGATCCGCGCGTAGGCGCGGTAATCCAGCATAAGGCTCCGCGCGACGTCGCTCAGTTCCTCCAAAGGAAGGGCCGGGCGGGGCGCTCTCGGCGGATGCGCCCGTGGACGATCGTAGTCTTATCTGACTACGGGCGGGATCGTGTCGCCTACCAAGGCTACGATCTGCTCTTCGACCCAGAGTTGGCGGTGCGGAGCCTGCCACTGGGGAACCGGTACGTCCGGCGTATCCAATCGGTCTACGCAACCCTCGATTACTTGGGTCAACAGCTTAAGGCCACGCCCGAGGGCAGTGTCTGGAAGAACCTCAGCGGACCGACGACATGGGACCCCGACGTCGACCGCCAAGCTCAACTGGCCCTGGCTATCACCCGCATCCTCGATGAACCCGCCGAACGCGACCGTTACGCCGCCTATCTCGGACGAACGCTCCGGTTGGACGAGAACGAGGTCGCTCTCCTCCTGTGGGATTATCCGCGTCCACTGCTTACCGAAGTTCTACCCACAGCACTTCGACGACTCGAAACCGCCTGGCGCAACGCGGGCGCAGGTCAAGAAACGGCGGCCAAAAACTCACCCCTGCCGGAGTTCGCGCCCGCCAACCTGTTCAGCGATTTGAACTTGCCGGAGGTTTTCATCGCTCTTCCTGCCCGGAACGGCCAGCCTGCCGAGCCGCAGGTAATGCCAATACTGCAGGCCATGCGAGACTTCGCGCCCGGACGGGTCTCACGTCGGTTCGCCCTGAACCACGCGGCAGAGCGGCACTGGGTATGCCCTCAATTGGATGCAAGCAGTCGCCAGAGCATCACTCTGCCTTCGATCATGGACCTGGAGCAACTCGGTGATTGGGCTTCAGCCACAGAGGCGGGCACATTCCGATATCCCGTCTATCGCCCCTTGCGGATCCTCACCCAGCAGACGCCGCCCAACGTGCTCGACACCTCCCAGGCCCGATTGGACTGGCGCACGCAGATCGTCGCCAGGTCGAGCGGCCTTGTCCTTGAGATGCCGCAGCGGGACCCCTGGTCCAGCCTAATTTCTGAGGTAAGATTCTTCACGCATCAGAACCTCGCCCCGGTCGAGGTCCGGCGCTTCGCCGTCGCAAGCGCTGCGGAGATCAAATACAAGGACGGCACCTCCGCTCAAAAGACATTCACCTTCGAGGCCAACGGCGGTCCCGCGGCCATCGGTTTCAACCTCAACGCCGATGCCTTGTGCATGAAGTTGACCCATCCCGAAGCGCTCTGGTCGTCGTTGGGGGCCGAGGAAGGCGCGCTATATCGCGCCATGCGGACGGCTCGGTTCCATCACCAGGCAAGCCGTGGGCCCTATCTCACTATCGTAGACAACGTCTTCGCACGTGAGTGGCTGGCCCACCTGCTGCTCGCAGCGCTGTCGAACGAGGCCATTGCGAAGTCGATATCGCTGCGCGAGGCCGCAGAGAACCTAGCCACTAACCGCGCCGACCTCTCGCTCGAGCAGACGCTGAGCATTCTGTTCCAATCGGCCATCGTCGACGACGAGGACGCCCACGGCAACACGCAAGACAAACTCCGCCAGACGCTTTCCGCGCACCTGGCAGACCCGGCCGTGATTGCTGACCTACACAATTTGGCGGCGATTCTTTGGACACCGATAGGTCGGATTTGGGAGCCTTGGCTGCAAGAACGTTTCTCGGCCACGGTCGCCGCCGCTGCGATCAGCGCCATAGCCAGTTTGTGCCCTGAAATCGACGTCGATAGCCTGGTCGCTGACATCGACGCTGGCCCGCGGGAGGCGGACGATGTCTTCGCTTCGACACCATCGTCTGAGGTCTGGATCAGCGAACTTTCGCCGGGCGGCAACGGGCTGATCGAAGATGTGCTCAAACAGTATGCAGACGATCCTCGGCGGTTCTTCAGCCTGATGACGGCCGCCCTGCGGGACAATAACTTTCTGCTCAGCGACTTCCAGATGGTGCGGTTCCTCGGGGAACTCAAGGCGCACCCTGACGGAGAGATCGCTGAAGCGACGGCGCTTTATCGCTCCGCCTATGGTATTCAACAATGCCATGAACGGTTCACTGCTCTGAGACAGACCTTGGCGGTGGAAGGCTACGTCACCTCCCACGCGTTTATCGTGGCCATCGCCAATAGGATCTTGCGGCCCGGTTCCGGCCCGGCAAGCGACAGCTTCCTCCTAGACGGACTCACGCGCTGGTCATCCGAGGAGGCGCGCCTAGGCGTGGAGCTTGACGCGAGGGTGATCGCCTACCGACTCGCTCGTCGCGCGGACATCGATGCAGCGCTCCTTGAGGCGGGAATCGAGGTGCCCACGGTCAACCCAGATCAGTGGCGCTTCGCGGTGATCTATAGTCTGTTGTGGCCCCGCGGAGCACATATCCGTCGGTCTGGACTGAACCTCTACTCGGCGTTCCGGGACATGCCAGCAGCCGAACCGCTTCTCGTTAAGCCGCATCTGAGCCGCGGTCTGGAGGTCATCGACATTCAAATTGACGGCTGGGAAGAGAGGTGCCTCCGGCGACTGGCAGTGGACGGGGCCGCCACGCTCGCCTGTCCCATGAGTGCGGCCTCTCGTCTTGCGGACGCGTTCAGCTTTTTTGCTACCAACCCCGTTCAGTCCGACTATCTCTCCGTCTATGCACGAGTGCAGGCGGTGCGCCGGATAGAGGACACCTTTGAGATCGACCTCGACATCGCGGAGGCGCTGCAATGAGGTTCGAAAGTCGCCGCATCTTCAAAAGTCTCGCTACGAGCCAGAACCTCGTGCGCGAATTGCTGCAGATGATGCTGCTGGGTGAATTGATTTCTCCGGGAGGGCAGCGGGCGTGGCTGGTTAGTCCCTGGATCAGCAATGTGGTGTTGTTCGACAACCGCTCCGGCGGCTTCAGCGCCATCAATCCGGAATGGGGAGCGCGCGAGGTGCGCCTCATTGAAGTCGCGCTTTATCTCATGGCCCGCGGAACCAGCCTGGGCGTCGCGACGAATTTCGACGAACACAATGATGGATTCTTGGAAGCGCTAGCGGCCGGCGCCGAAGAGGCAGGGCTCTCCGACAAACTGAAAATCGTCAGGCGTAAACACCTGCACGTCAAAGGGATCCTGCTGAAACGCGGGCTTCTGACCGGGTCGATGAACTTGACCTATCGCGGGCTTGAGCTCAACGACGAGACCGTTGTCTACGATACGGCGAGCCAGACGATTGCCGAGGCGCGACTCAACTTCGAGTCTTATGGGAGGGCCGAAGGATGATATCCTGTCTTTCCGAAACAGAGCGAACTTGGCTCGAGCAGTTCTTTAGAGCACCCAACGAGCTGACCTGGGCCGATATCGAGACGGGCACCGCGCCTCAGGACAGTCTCGACGATATATCGCCTTGGTTGGAAAGGCTTGTGGACCCGGCATTGGACGCGCCGATTATCCTGCCTTTCTATCGGGGAGGCGCTGTGGCTGGTTGGTACGCAACAGCATCGACAAAAGAGGGCGAGCAACGACTTTGGGCGACGCTTCGAGCTTGGCTCGGTCCGTCCTACCTGTCGCACTTTCAGGCGGCGGACCCGGCCAACCCCTGCGCCGAGGCGATGAGAGCTCGGTTCGGGAAGCAGGTCCTGGCGTTTCGGGGACCGGACAAGTCTCGGATTGCTGACCGCCTTCGTCTAATGGCGAGCCTCAACGCGCGTCGCCCAGAATTGGGGCGATCCGGCCCGAGACCGGTCGGACGGATAAGATCGGAGCTGGAACGAGCGTTGGTTGCCCGGGATGAGGCCGGCGCCCTGGCTCTCATTACAGAGCTTCGCAACTCCGGTCGGCTAAACGAAGAAAATCTCCGATTTCTTGACATCCGCCTGAAGGCGGGGCTCGGCCAATGGGAGCAGATCGCCCGCGACCACTGGACCATCAAAACCCTCGCTGACCTACCGCTACCGCCACAGACTCTATCAGACCTCATCGAGGCACTTTACCGAGTCTACCTCGATGGCGTTGAAGCGGCCGGCGATCCCGAAGCCGTTCGCCAGGCGTTCGAGGATCGGCTCTCAAAGCCATTTCCGCGACTGTTCGCCTCCCGCCACGGAGTGCGGACTCGGCGGATCCTGAAAGCCTTCATCCTTTACGAAAGCCTTCAGGCAAGGCCCGATCCCATCATCCTAAAGGGTCTGGTAGGTCTTCTGCCTCCGGAAGACGCGGTCTGGGCCGATCTCTACACTCGGGTGCCGGAGCTCCCGAGCGCCCCAGTCATCACAGCGGGGCCGACGGTCTCGTCCGAACACGACGCTGAAACGGCTTTCGAAGATGGCCAGTATGACCGCGCGTTCGAGTTGTACTTGGCGATGCCGCTCCATCGAAAATCGCTAAGCCTGCTCCTGTCCTGCGTCCAATTCATCGGCACCACGGAAGCCCGCCGCCGACTGCTAGAGGTGTTCGACACCCAACATGCTTTTCACGTCGATCTGCCAAGCGCCTTGGCCCAGCGTATCGAGAGCCTGCGCGAGCAGGATTCGGCCCCCGCGTCGAAGGACCGCGGGCTCGCTGAACTTACCGGGTGGATGCACTGGGCGCGCCGCCTCGCTTCAGGCTCCGCGCCTGAGGCGGCAGAGGCCGAAGTGCTGAATGACAGGGCGACCTGGGACGCCGCGTCTTTGCGCTCGAACGCCCAACTCTGCAGCGAGTTTTCGGACCTGATCGGAAACCTTTCCGGGGCCGCGGCGGGCGTCGCTCGGCGTTCCCTGTCTTTGATCATCTCTGCCTTTTTCCCCGAGAATGAACCCACTGCGAGGGCGACCAAACCGCTTGCCAGCGTAATCCTCCTCTTGATCGCTATGGATGAAGCCGTAGCGAGGGGCGACCTGGAGATCCTCAGTACAGTCCTTTCTGCGCTGCTCGAACTCGGGCTTAGCACGCAAGAATACCTCACGACGGTTTCGGATATTGAGTCTATCCAAGATCGAGTGGCGTCCTACGCCAATTTGGCGTGGTCTTTGGATGTCTGCGAAGCTCTGGCTGTTTCGCCAAGCCCGTCAACGGAGGCCAACGAGGCTAGGTTACGATTTTTCCTGAAAGTCGTAGGCCAGTCGCGAGGCTTCGCCCACCGGTTGGAGGCCCATGACTTCCTGGCATTCAAATATCTGGCTCGCGACTATGGCGTGGACCCCTCCGCCATCGCGGACCTGCGCCCATCTCCCAAGGCCGTTGAAGAAGCAGAAAGGGGCGCAATCCTAGCTGGCAAGTCCGTAGGGATATACACTCTGACGGAGGCTGCCGGCGCCCGCGCCAAGGCGGCGCTGAAGGAGCTTTTCCCGCTCTGCACTGTTGAGGTGAACTCCGACACGGTTTGCACGTCGGGCCTTACAAATCTTGCCCGAACCGCCGACATTTTCGTGTTCGCTTGGCGGAGCAGCAGCCACCAAGCCTTCTTCTGCATCAAGGATGCGTTAGGAGGCCGCGATCCCGTCTACGCCGCTGGTAAAGGTACGGCGAGCTTGGTGAACGCGGTTCGCGACGCCGCTCAATGATCGATCCATAGCCCAAGGATCGAGCTATCTAAACTCGAACGATGCTGATTTCACTGCCCCGGATTCCAACATCTTCTCTTACCGAAACTGATCGGATCACTGAAAACTGGATCGTTCAGAATTGGAGTTTTCTGCGGTAATTTCGTTTGGTTGGGAGGATCGTGGGACGACAATGTCAATGACCACTGAATCGGAACCCTATATTTTCGCGCCATTTTTGCACGCCGGGCCACGGCAGGCACGAATTCCAGGCGAAATTCCACTGGCATGTCGAAGACAAGGGCATCCGCCATGCCTACATCAAACCGGCATCGCCACAGCTGAATGGCTGAATGGAAAGGTGGAACGGTCACATCGCTCCGACCCGACTCCGACCGGAAAGCACGGCGATCGCAGATGCTACACTACCTCGTAGTACATCATCCGGCGGATCGACGCCTTCCAGTCTGCCCGGACCTTCTCTACAAGCCGCGGCCGACGCCAAGCTTCTCCTGTTCTTCTTCTGTCATACTGGCATCAAGCCGAGACGACGGTCCCGATTGCGGATCCAGAACAACACCGGAAGGGCGGCAACTACCATGATGCCCTTTCCCGCGACTTGGCCTGCGAGGAAATCCAGCGATCCGAAGGCCAGCCAAAGGAACATCACGCTATCGACAACCAGGCCAACAATGCTGCTCACGAACGCAGCCTTCACCAGACCCTTCTTCTGCAGGGGGGTGAACACAAGAAGGTCCGCGATCTCGGAGCTTAGAAACGCTGCAGCAGATGCCATAGCAAGTGATGGCGCCGCGAACATTGTAGACAGAAAAGCGCCAACGACGATCGCACAGACGGCCCACAAAAGTCCGAGCCGGCGCTGAACCAAATCACGCAAGACGAGGGCAAGCCCAACTAGCAGAACGCCGCTAGGGGCAGTTAATCCCGGTCCTACGGGGATAATACAAGGACCATTCGGTACACAAACCGTGCCGACGTGGCCAATCATGTAGTTTGCCAGCGGAATGCAGGCGGCGAAGCCAACCAGGAATATTCCGCCTTCGATCCGTTGCCGGCTCTCTAGTTTCATCCCACTCTCCGATCAGGCTGCTTCCGCAACGAATTTCCGGTATCCGTTTGCCCGTAGGTCGCAGGCTGGGCAGATGCCACATCCATAGCCCCAGTCGTGAAGATCACCGCGATCTCCCAAGTAGCAGGTGTGGCTGTCCTCTACGATCATATGCACCAGTTCGTTCCCCCCCAGATCCTTAGCGAGCTGCCAAGTTTGCGCCTTGTCGATCCACATGAGCGGCGTATCCAACACGAAGCGCTTTTCCATTCCCAGATTGAGCGCGACCTGCAGCGCTTTGATCGTGTCGTCGCGGCAGTCCGGATATCCCGAATAATCCGTCTCGCACATTCCTCCGACGATGTGTTTCAGACCCCGCCGGTAGGCAAGGGCGGCTGCAAACGTCAGGAATATAAGGTTCCGTCCCGGTACGAACGTGTTCGGAAGCCCGGAGTCGGCCATCTCAATCGCTATGCTGCTCGTCAGTGCAGAGTTCGAAAGCTCTCCGAGCGCCGCGAGGGTGACTGTATGGTCATCACCAAGTCGTTGTGCCCAAGTCGGATTCATCTCCCGAAGCTTGGCGCGGAGTGTTTCCCGACAGTCGAGCTCAATCTTGTGCCTTTGGCCATAGTCGAAACCGACTGTTTCTACGTGTTCGTATCGATCAAGCGCCCATGCCAGGCAGGTGGTTGAGTCTTGCCCACCCGAAAACAAGACCAGTGCAGTCGCCGCCATCCTATTAATGCTCCGAGTTAATTGCCGTCATACTCTGCCCAGCACGAGGGCGTCTCGAACACCTTAACCGAACTCACTTCGCCAAGGAGGGGTTTTGCTTTCTCCCAAATCCAGACCGCGATGTTCTCTGCGGTCGGATTTTCCAAGCCGGTGATTTCATTGAGTGTATGATGGTCGAGTTGCTCAAGAATGGGACCGAAGACCTTCTCCACATCAAAGAAGTCGACTACGAACCCTGTATGCTGATCGACAGGCCCCTCCAACTGGAGTTCGATCCGGTACGAATGGCCGTGCATTCGATGGCACCTATGCGTAGCCGGAACGTTTGGGAGCCGATGAGCGGCCTCGAAGGTGAACGCTTGGGTGATTTTCATGGGATCCCAATCATCTTGTGAGTCTGCAGACTAAGGCGCCAGCGCGGATTTCTAAGACAATACTCCGTAGCCAAGGCGATATTTTTGACCTGATCCAGTCCGTCCATGGGCTGGAGGAAATAGTGGTCGAAGTGGACGTCAGAGAGATCGTCCGGCAGTAGATTCGGCTGCGGATAGACTAGCTTGAGTTCGCTTCCAGACCGCAGTTTCAAAGGTGCACCCGCCTTGGGGCTAACACAGATCCAGTCGATGCCGTTCGGGGGATCGATCGTACCGTTCGTCTCGATTGCAATCTCGAAGCCTTTTGCGTGAATTGCTTCGATGAGGGCAGCGTCCAACTGCAAAAGCGGTTCGCCACCAGTGAAGACCACATACCGCTTGGCTTTGATGTCCCCCCATGTTCGAGCGACCGCATTTGCTAAGCTAGCTGCGTCCTGGAACTTGCTTCCTCCCATTCCGTCAGTACCGATGAAGTCCGTATCGCAAAACTGGCAGATTGCTTTGTGCCGATCCTCCTCCCGGCCGGACCACAAATTGCAGCCGGCAAATCTGCAAAAAACGGCAGCACGTCCAGTTTGGGCGCCTTCACCTTGCAGCGTCTTGAAGAGTTCTTTCACGGCATAGGTCATCTTAGGCCTGCCAATTGCGGGAGGGACTCTTCAGACGAACCAGTTCCCTGAGTGCGGCGCCGTTTGACATCGGCGCGTACGATCCCGATGAGGTATTGTGCGAGCGTGACGATGTCGCGGTTGACGTTTTGGACGGACTTCCAGTGACGCTTATCGCCTTCACCGAAATTCCATTCGCCAGACGTCCAAGCAGTATTATCGACGAGGCACGCTAGGCCTCGCGAGAAATCCTCCCTTGTACGAGCGCCATCGAGGAGCGCCAAGATCTCCATGACGTAGCCCAGGGCCATGATGCCGGCACCATGAACAAGGCGGGATGTCTTGGGCGTGTGGTCTTCCCACTCATTGCGGAACACAAATTGTACGGCCCGATAGAACTCGCTGATGAGTCTAAAACTGAGATCCGCCCCATCAGGTTCGCGGATCATTTCGCGCATGACGCCGTCGCCCATCGAATTGATGATCACACGTTGAATAGCCGTATCACGAATGATGCCAGTCGGATTTGTGTGCTGATAAATCTTCCCTTTCAAAGACGACATCTCATCGTAGTTCAGTCGTGCGGCGATGTCGGCGGCCACTGATCGGTCTCCAAGCCGGCGAGGCAGGCCAGTGACGGTTGGGAGCAGTTCGTAGATCAGTGATTTGGGGAGGGGTCTCGTATTGTTGATCAACACAAATTGTCGACGAAGTTCCTCCTCGTCACGGCAAATGATCGCGGAAACGAAGACTTGAAAATTCTTCTCCTCGACCTGGCCTAAGGCCGTCAGTCTCTGTTGTCCGTCTACGACAAGGCCCGGTGCGCCATCGACTGTGTCAATTTCAACCGTACAACGTCCGTCAGGGCGCGCATCAACGATCTGAACGCGGCCCGTAAATGCGACCACAATCGGATTGGGAAGGATAGCTTCAGGCTTTTCCAGATAGTCTCGGATCTCGCGGATATGGCCAGCAATCTGAGGCCGCTGAAAGCCGCTCAGCGCACCTTCCGCATCACGCGCAACACGCTCGATTTGGGCGAATTTCTGTAGATCAGACGCTTGCGCTGCAAACGAAAGAACTGTGTGCGCCTCGCTCTGTCTGGCTCTGATCGCTGAAAACCTGAGTATTGTCATTTCGGCCATTGTTAGTTGAGAGTTGGTCGACAAGGGCGTCATAGACGCCCAGATTGTGAATGCCGCGCCGCTTGTTTCGATTGCTTGCTCGGAAGATCACGACTTCGATAGAAAGCGAACTGCAAATTGCACAGGAACAGCGTTTCCACGGCCGCTCGCTAAGCGTCCGCTTGTAGCGGTCCCGAAGGTCTTTCGCCGCTTTTGCTCCTGGCAGTTCGTCGAGCGTCGAACCGGTAACCGCCGGCGTCGCGTAGGCGATTACCGTGTCGAGAGTTTCGTCCAACTGGGCTTCGCCCCGATCATAAGATCGCAAAGCGGCTAGCGCGCTCTTCTCCATAGAGACGAGCCTCTCCTGGTTCAGCGACCCACGCTTGGCCAACCGCATGAGC
>APMI01050833.1_pt1 | contig 13351 bp, 5 predicted proteins | sample 667938 | NCBI WGS metagenome assembly APMI01 (sample SAMN01084076, study PRJNA167559) | wastewater metagenome | biome: Wastewater | place: Denmark: Ejby Moelle, Odense | collected 2011-11-28 | reverse complement strand
AGAACGTAGTCCGGGCTAGCTCCCACATGGAAACTCGGGCTTTGTTCCAGCATGGACGTGGCGCTGGTCATCAGCACAGCCATACCGCCGCCCCGCTCCCTGCCCAGCTCGATCATGCGCCGTGCCAGCATTCGAGGCGTACCGGCAAAGCCGACATGGGACACATCAACGTTCCCTTCCTCGCTGATGGTATAGCGTACGCCGCTCAAGCGACCCACAAGAGATTCAGGGAGGATGGCCAACTGGTCACGAGAGCAACGCGACTCGAACACGTTGTCGCTGACCAGATTCATGGAATTGAGGAGGCGCAGGTGTGGGGCCAGACCAAAATGCTGAAGCACCAGCAAGGTCACGGACACCAGAAGCGCACTGTATGAATAGAACGTTTCCTCGTCATGGAAGGATGCCAATCCCGGCGTGGTGCGCAGGACATTGGCGATACCGAGAACCGACTGCTCGTTACCGTCTCGCTCCCAAATTTCGATGGCTTCAAGCAGTTTGCCGTGAAATTCACGGATTTCTTCTGGCGTCTTGCCGGTTAGCTTGGCTGCCTCCGCAATGCTTCGGTCGAAGTCATTTGCACCCTCTTCCTCTTCGTCATCATGAGCATCGCGCAGCATCGTATGGCGGAAAGCGACCAGCTTTACAGCGGCATCGAAGATCAACTCGAATGCCTTGCGAGCTTCAAGATAGACGACCTTCCGACTTTCATCCCAGTCTTCGTTATACGGGAACATATCGGAGATGATGCTGAGAGACGTATGGAGCACGTTTGCGTTTTCATTGCGGAACCGCTCTGGCATGTGCAAAAGACGACCAACCAGACGTTCCGTTGCGCGTCCGAACCGTCCCGTCATTTCGAGTAAGGTCGGCATCGTGACACCTGCCACGAAAGCGTTATGCCCACGCGCAGCCGGATCGTGAAGATCGCGGATCAAGGTGCTCCACAGCGAGTCGGAGTCGCCTGCCAGCTTGAGCATGGGCGTGCCGCGAGCATCGAGATTGCTTTGAGCGCCGTCACATTCATCAACCACGAGAACGTCGAATGTGCGGGCCAGATATTCGAAATGTTGCACCTCGGCATCAGCAAACAATCCCGACACTCTGCGGTCAGTCGACAGGATATGACCGGCCCAAATGGTGGCGCTGCTCAGCTCACGTTCCCCGTGCTGAAGACCGCAGACAGAGGACAACGCGCAACGATGGCGGCGCGGGCGCTTGCCGGGACTGGAACGCTGCATAATCTGCATGCACGGCGGGTTCTGGTGCGGGAAATCTTGATCTTCGTCACTGGCGAACCCGGCAAGCGCGCAGTTGGTTGCGAAGAATGGGGCAATATTACGCGTAACGCCAAACCCATGATTCTGGTTGGACAGTGCGGTAGCGAAGTTGAGGACATGCTTTGTCCGAGAAGTTTCGCTTTGTCCAGAAAGCAGGCCTACCGGGGTGTCGTAGTTGGACAGGGTTTCAATGAAACCGCTTGCCACCTCAATTGACGGAAACAGGAAACACACGGAGCTGCCTTCGTGTGAGAGGTGACCAGCCAGCAAATAGAGAAGCGTTGTCTTGCCTGAACCCGGCAAACCGATCAGGTGCTTGAGGCCGGTGAGGTCAATCCCCTTCGCTTTAACCAGGCCTTTTTCGCCCGGCTCCATCAACACAGCGGTCGGATTTTTGCTCGCATCGTGCAGCCGTTTGTACCAGCTACGTTCGCCCGGCGCTTGACGACCTTTGGTTTGGTCGATTTCATCAAACCGGTTGGCCATCTTGATCAGGTCTTCCCAGAGCACCATGCCCGGAGCCTTGCCAACGCGATCAAGATCGTAACGGGGTGGCGCAGGAGGCTCGAAACCAAGGGGCATCACGACCCCAGAATAGCCGTGCTCATAGGAAACTTCAGCGGCCACGAGAGGATTGTGCAGAGGCGGCTGTTCGCGGTGCCGCAGCGGTTGAATGCTAGTCAGCGAGGCCAGCGCTTCCACGATGTCATCAGGGACAAGGTGCGTCCATGCGCGTTTGATCGACAGGTCGTCGTTGATGTAGTACCGCTGCGGCAATTCATCCTTGGCTGTCTCGTCACCCTTTGCGATCCGGATTTCGAGCTGACGGAAGTGGAGACGATAGGCATCGGCCATCAGGTGCAGCTCGCGCAGCGTGCCCGGTGCGATATTGGCAAAGCGAATGTTGCGCAGCGCCTGAACAACGTCAGGGGCCAAGGTCTTTTCGATGCTCTCGAACCCGGAAGCGAGCGCCGGGAGGTTGATCAACGAGGTTTCGCCCAAGAGTTCGCTGGCAATAACGCAAAAATAATTCAGTCGATTGACGGTATTGTAGGGGCGTAGTAGGTCACGCATTTGCAGCACCGTCCTTCACGAGTTTTTTGAACGCCTGAGATACGGTCAAGCAAACCACGTCTTTGCGGCCCATAGCTTTCACGAGGCGATCCATATAGGACGGCACGGCAACGGCTTGCCAGTCAGGAACGACCAGCCAACGGTCCTCGTAGTAGGCCAAGCCACCAACGCCCCGCTTGAATTTGGTGCCCAGCGTTTCCGGACTCACGTAGGTCTTCAGGTCGATCCCGGTCTCCCCGACAGAGATATCCACCCGGTCACGGAACGGATAGAGGACGGCAGGCATTCCTTTTTCGATCAGGGCATCGAAAAGGCGCAATTCATCGATACCTGGCTCAATCCAGTATTGCCGGATGCCACGGGAGACACGCATGAGCCGGGAGGCCGAAAGGCTGGTTGTGCTCTTTGCCGGATGGGAAGCAAGGCAAGCTTTTGTGCGGCAAACAAGCCCGGCCACACCCTTTTTCATGGCGTTGCCACAATGGTCGCAAATCGGGACGCCTTCACCGATAGCCCAACTGGCCGGAACCGGCTCATAGAACTGTTGCTGAATCACGATCCAGACGACGGCGGGAATGTCGCCCATGCCCTTCTTCAGCTCGTCGATATCGCAGATCGGATGCCGGACAACAAACTCGCGTGCGCGGGTGTAGTAATCATTGGCTGACTCTTCGGGAAAGCGCCCAATGACTTCCATGAACTTGGCGAAAAGCTGTTCTTCGATACCAGCGGTCATCCCCGTAAACCCAGCCGACAACTCTTCGGCTTCAGCCGTTGGAATGCCTTCTTCTGCATGAATAAAACTCGCGTACTCAAGACCGGCATTTCGGACTTCCGGCACCTTGAGCCAGTCGCCCAGAGCTTGAGTGCAGAGGTACAGTAGGTTATGGATTTCTGCCCCGTGGTCGGGCAAACCATTAGCCAAGCAGGAGCGGGACAAGGCGCTCATGGCCTTACGGTCTTCCGTGGTCAGGCCAACCGGCGAACCAAACCTCCGGCTGGTTCCAGAGATCATGCGCCCCTCTATCAACGAAGCTTTTGCCAGACGAATCACCAAGGCTGCCAAGCTCGGGATCAGCTGCCCAGAGGAGTCTGTCTGAGGCAGAACCACTTCCTCGATGGGCCTGAATTTTCTCCCACCCGTTTCTAACAGAAACTTTTCAATCGCAGCACGAGTAATGTTAGGCATGCTTCGATAGTCAGCAGAGTTCTCCGGCATTCTGTACGTTTTGAAGGCGCGAGGGTCAACACCGGCCAACTTTGCAAAAGAATCCCATGTCAAGTCAGGTATGTGCTTTGAAAGCTCCCGCTTAACAGATGACAACCAAGATTTTTGCGAATCAGTAGATGGTTTTGCCATATCGCCAAAGTGTTTGTTTAGTACGCAATGCGTACCGTATCACAGGTCAATATATTGGCGATACTAATTGCGTACTATATTGCAAATATTTTATGCCTTGTGGCACACAAAACAATCTCGTTGGAATGCAATGAAACGCCAAGAGAGTTACTGCTTCAGCTTGCTAGCCACCACCCTTAGCCTGCGGGTAAGCTATTGCGGCCTCCGCTTTGCGCTGTTCATCGGATTTTGGCGCTTCGTATGAGGGGAATGATGATCCGGACTGGGGCGCGGCCGGGTCTTTGGCAAAACTCGTTACACTCCGGCTAGCGCCGCAGTCCGCAGCTTCTCGCTTCAAGCACTGAACCCATGCTCGCTCAAATTCATTGAAATATTCAGACCCTCCTGGATAGGGTTATCCATTCGATCAGGGTTATTTCGGAAGGCCTCGCAGCCTTTTCGATACGCGTCACTTGTTGCCATCAATCAACCCAAAAATGATCAGTTTGATTCGCTCGCCACCAAAATATTCAGATTGAGAATAATACAACAATTGGGTAGAAACCCCGTCTTGTCGGAAATTAGCCTCGACTCGATAGTGGGTTTTTTTTTGCTGGCCAGTGGCACCCTGTTCGACAACATGAAGATCGACCCTCGCAGGCTGCTGGTGGCGATCGTCGGCAGGAGTTGCAGGGCGCGAGCCTATTTGGCTTGAATGCTTTCGCCTCCTGTATAGCGTCTACGAACTTTGAGTCCTGACTTAGGGGTGCGTTTAACCGCATCATTGAGGCAACGTCTGGAGATGCTCGGGTGTGATTTAAAGCTGCCATCCGCATTGGCTGTATCTTACAGAAGCTGATGCCTGAGATTGGCAAGAATAAATATTCTTATATATAGATAAAATAATTGTGCATTTTTGCTTGCTGAACCGCCTTTATTTTTCATAGGCTATTGATCTTTAACAGATTAAGTTTGTGGCGCGGATCTAGCTTTAATAGATTTACCCCGACGGGGAAATTTAAAGCCTACATGAAAGGATCCAAGCCATGGCACGTCGTATCTTCTACAGTTTCCACTACCTTCCCGATAACTGGCGCGTTTCGCAAGTACGAAACATCGGCGCCATTGAAGGCAACAAGCCTGCCTCTGATAACGACTGGGAAACGATCACCAAGGGCGGTGACAAGGTCATCGAAAAATGGATCGACGAGCAGATGAACGGACGCAGTTGCGTCGTAGTACTCATCGGCTCCGCTACCGCCAATCGCAAGTGGATTAACCACGAGATCGTGAAGGCCTGGAATGCGGGCAAAGCTGTGCTCGGCATCAACATCCATAATCTCAAAGATCGCGAGGGCAAGACTTGCAAGAAGGGCAATAATCCTTTCGACCACATCGACCACAACCCGTCAGGCAAAAAGCTCTCTTCCATCGTCAAAGTGTACGATCCGCCAGGCGCGGAAAGCACTGATGTTTATAGCCACATCAAGAACAACCTCGAAAAGTGGATCGAAGTTGCCATCGACATCAGGAGCAAAAATTGAGTTCGGCAAAGCCGGTCTGGGGGGCTTCCAGAGAGCAGCGCCGCTTCATCTGCAATTTCGGCGACAAGGTGCTGAATGGGGAAGCCTCGCTGTTCGTTGGCGCCGGAGCATCCAGGAGTGCCGGGTTCGTAGACTGGAAGGCACTCCTTACCGATGTCGCGAATGAGCTTGATCTGGACATCGGTAAGGAACATGACCTTTTGGCGTTGGCCCAATATCACGTCAACGGTCATGGTGGGCGGGGGGAACTCAATCAGCAATTGATTGACGCATTTACGCGTGATGCAGAGCGGACCGAGGTGCACGACATCGTGGCGCGCCTACCAATCGACTCTGTCTGGACGACGAACTATGACCAACTGCTTGAGAAAGCCTATGAGGCAGTCGGTCGATGCGTCGAGGTCAAGCTGTCGATTCAAAACCTTGCGCAGGCAAAAAAAGGGCGCGATGTCACTCTCTATAAAATGCATGGATGCGTGACCCAGCCCCACGAAGCTGTACTTACCAAGCAAGACTATGAAATTTACGACGTGACCAGGCGTCTGTTCACCGACAGCCTGAAAGGCGACTTCATCGAGAAAACTCTGCTTTTTTTGGGGTTCAGTTTTGCCGACCCCAACGTCGAGCGAATTCTAGCGAAGGTTCGTGAGCAACTTGGACAGAACCAGCGGACACATTACTGGATTACCAGACGCCTGCCACAAACCTGCCCGATGGGCGTGCGCTCAACGGATGAGATGGAGTATGACCGCCGTAAAGCTGAGCTGCAAAGTGCAGATCTGAAGCGGTATGGAATCCAGACAATTTGGGTTGATGACTATGCCGAAGTTCCGCAACTGCTGCGGGCTCTGGAGTCTTACGTAACCCGAAAAGGTGTTTTCGTGTCAGGTGCTGCGCACGAGCCTGGGTTGCTTGGGTGGAGTCAGTTGAACGAATTGAGCCGTGCGCTTGGAGCTGAGATCATCAAGCGCGGTTTTAATTTGGTCTCTGGCTTTGGTATTGGCATCGCGGAGCAAACCATACTTGGGGCGTTCAGAGCAGTCTATGAAAGCGCCAAACCCCAGCCAGCTGAGCGCGTCCTTATTCGGCCTTTCCCTGGTACTGCCCCCCCGGAGCGACGTGTCGAGATTTTCCGTCGCCACCGCGAGGATCTGATTTCACAAGTGGGAGCACTTGTGGTGATTGCGGGCAACAAAGTGAGCAGTGACGGCTCTGTGGTTCTGTCCGTTGGAGTTGAAGAGGAAGTGCAGATTGCACTACGTCTTGGCAAGCCAGTGATTCCTGTGGGAGTGACAGGAAATGTGGCGCAGGCAGTGTGGGAGGCGGCGCACAAAGCACCTGGCCGCTATCTGCCAGGAATTGATAGCAAGGCTGAACTCGATATGCTGGGCAATTCCACTGCAACTGTTCAGGAGATTGTTCAGGCTGTTTCAAGTCTCTTGTTCAAGGCTGAGCAAATTGCCTCTGCTAGATGCCGGGATAACCCGAAATCAGTTTAGTCCACTCAATCGCTCGAAACGGATGGCCAATTTTCGAAGGCCAAGATTCGATTCATATACATCGCTATTCCTTTGATTACTTTTCCCATTGGAGCCCTAATATGCAAAACCCCGAAGATATTCATACCAAGTTTCATAAGTTTTCGACCCATCTTGCGCAAATGGGTGAAGCTGGGGTCGGCAATCCGATTTTTTCTCTTGGCACAGAATCCCGCTACCAACTTCAGTACATCCCTTTTGAATACGTCAATCGTGATGCACGACTTGTGATCGTTGGTATCACTCCTGGCATGAATCAACTCCGCCTTGCCTATGAGGCGGCGAAAGTAGGACTGAAAGCCAACTGGGGGGATGAAAAAACGCTGAAGTACATCAAGCAGCAAGGCGCATTCGGCGGAAGCGCAATGCGGCCTAATCTCCTCAAAATGCTTCGTCACTTTGATTTCGAACGTTTGCTGGAAATTGGCGATGCGACCTCACTCTGGGGTAACAATTCACATCTCTTGCAAACGACATCCGTGGTGCCTCACGCCGCCTTCAAAGCCGGAAAAATGTTTGCCGGTTCCTTTGACGAGGTCATGCGCTCTCATTTGCTGCGGGAGTGTTTTGAAGAGAGTTTCTTGCCCACGCTCGCCGAGCTCTCGCCAGATGCCATGTATGTCGGTCTTGGCCCTTGCCCACTCGACGCTTTGAAATGGTGCGCCGATCGCGGTTTGATCAAGCGTAGCCAACTGCTTGGTGCCTTTTGCCACCCATCGAGTTCAGGTGGAAGTATGACGCGTTACTTTCTTCGCGAAGTTGCCAAGAGTGGCCTCAAACTCAAAGATCCGGTTCGGAGTCGCTGCGATTGGTTGGACGAGGCATATCGCATGATGTCTTCGAACGTCTCGCAAAGGCAGCTTGTGTAGCTCGAAACCTTGTATTCACAACTCTTTTGAGTATTTTGACACGATGCAGAAAAGACCCCCATGGGATAATGACATCTTGCTTGAGTCATCTCTTCCAGCGCCGCACGCAGAGCGACGAGTGATTGGTAATTCCTGAAATAAGGTAGATACATCATGCTGATGCAGAGCTGGTTGCAGGAAATGCTTCAAAAACGAAACTGTCCTCAACCGGATCGTCGATGGTTGTATGCGTATCGTCTTGATCTCGATGAGTATCGTTCCTTGAAAGCCGTCTTGTGTAATGCGTTACAGGGCTGTTATGTGGCGGTGCTGGTAAAGAATCGTCAATTTTCGGCCCTCTTCGTACTCTACGCTGCCGAGTGGTGGCGTCGCGAGTATTCCGGTGGTGCCTGGAAATGGAGTCCGATTCTTGAGTCTCTAGGCGTTAAGTCTGAACTGCTAGCGCCCAATGAGCGTACTGCTGCTGTGTTATCCGGGTTTGCCTATTGGGGGCTGCGCCCATCAGGCGAAGGAAAAAAATACTTCGGGGCGATTGTTGCTCACGGTGGCCTTCCATTAAAAATGATCGGCCACGGAGATGGCAAACTTGCGGCGATCATGGCGACCGTATTAAGGCAGGCTGCGCGTTATCGGTGGAACGAAGTTCAGATCGCCGAGGCAGTTGCGGATCATGCACACGGGTTGCCGGACAGCCTTCTTCAGCGCGAGATCTATGACCTTGTCGCTCAGATGGTGATGACTGCACTTCGTCTCAAGCAAGAGCACCGGATTGAGGGAGCAGCTGATCCAATTTCCGCACTCGATCAGGCCTACCCTGATTGGCGTGGCGAGTTTCCGCTTGCGTTGGACGACGATGCTGCTCAGCGATTGCTAGCAGGCTTGGTGAGAGAGGCCAACCAAACTACTCTCGCGAACGAACTCGCCGCTTTTACAGTAATCAGAGTGCTAGTGCCAATTGAGCAGGGGAGTTATGCCCTTCAGTCTTCGATTGCCCACCCGTCGGTTTTGTCTTCCGAGTCGTTGATTGCGCAGTTTGAACTCGCTTCTGCGGAAGAGCTGCCCAGGTATTTCAATATTGATATTGCCGTAAATGAGCGGGTTCCGCTCACGGTCGGGCGGCAAATACTCGGGACGCAGGACGCTTCTGTTTCTCTTGCGGCGCAACGTTCTAGGTGGATGGCAAGCGATGCGCTCAACGAGCATCTGCTGTTCCTGAGAGATACGACAGGCGACCTCCATGATGGACCAATCGCAATTCCAGGCGGGGAATCAATTTGTCTTGAGGAGCCATTGGTATTTGCAGATCGCGATCACAAGTTCCGGTTTATCGGCACAGGAAATCTTCGCCTCCCAGATGCAGAAGCGATTTTGGCAATATCAGATGATGCACTGATTCAGGTTACTGGCGATGGAGACTCACCTGAGTTGATCGGCAGGGTGGATCTCGATTCGTGCTCATTAAGAGTATTCAGGATCACTACAGGCGTGGTGGTTAGCAAAAATGGCGACGAGTGGTATGTAAAACTTAGCCAGACTTCAAAGCTCGCCTCGAGCTACGTATTGGAAGGACGGCGCCTTCCGTTTCACAGCAGGCCGTGGCCCGTATTTAAAGGTATGCCAAAACTTGCTCGTTACAGTGAATCTGGAGAGCGCACCCTTATTTCGCCGGCTAGTCAGAAACTGTATGCGGCGGGCACTGATCGAGTGGTTAAAGCCATCGACGCTCGTGGCTCACTAGATCTCATCGTTACAGATGGAGAGGAACAACTAGCCCGCCTTAGATTTGTTGTCATTGATAAGCGAGCCGAAGAGAGTTTTATCTCGGCAGCAGTCCCAACAGAAGGGGAAATCCGACTGTCGCGGTGGCATGTCAATGATATTGGTCTGGCCGGTGCTGATGACGTTAATGAGCAACTGTCATTTGATGGCGATGGTGTATCCATAAGGCTTAGTGCTAAGGATGTTCCGCCCGATCAGGTCCGGCTGACCATGAAGTGGCCTGATAGTCGCTACGATGTACAAATATCTTTTCCATTTCCTGCGACAGGTGGACGTGTCTACGATGTCTTTGGGAATTCCATCGAGCCTGGCCAAACCCTGGCTCTCAGAAGATTAGCCGGGACTCGGATTCAAATTTTTGATCAAAACCCGAACACCCCAAAGCGCTATGAAATCGCCCTGTCACTGTTGGGTACCAGTTCGATAGGACACCGCTCGGGGCTTGATATAAAGGTGCCGATCGATTTGAAAAAGGGGGTTGCAGAAGTACGGTTGCTCGATCTTTATCCTGAAATTGAATCTCTACTGGGTTTCTCTGAAGAGCTTGACGCTTCAGTCAAGCTGACCTTGCTGATCAGCGACCGTCCGGGGCTGTGGCTAAAGGTTGTTCGTTATGACTCGCTTTTGGAACACCACGTGATGTCGGTTGCGCTACCCCAGGTGTATCTGAAGATTCTAGGGCCTGACGAGTTGTCCAATATTCAAGTGTTGGCAACGCCTCTGACTATCGCCAAATCAGAACATGTGTCGTTAGACCAAGTTTTTTCTGAAGGTGTACCGACGGGCATGTGGGGCATCGATGAGCTAGATGCAGGTTTGTCTCCATGGCTGATTTTTCCAGGACAAACCTCCTCCGTGCAGTTTCGTCCTTTGCTTTTTGATGGCGGAATTCGGACAGGGGGCAAGAATTCTGATGGCGAAGTTGACAGATGCGCGTTGGCCCTCGCAATGCTAATTCCCGATCAAACCTTGAGATCGGAAGCTATTGCTGCGGCTATTGATGAAATGGTCTCGGATTTTATGCATCCATCCTGGCTATTTCTGAATCAGCTATGGACTTCATTTGGCAAACTCCCTCTTTGCAGCATTGATCCCTTCAAAATTCTTGCTGCTCGGCCTGATTGGGTAGTTGCTGTGCTAATGCGTAGTCAATTGCCGTTGCCGGATCTATTCGATTTTGTCAGCCAATTGAAACGACAGCTCGGACTAGTTTTGGAGCTAGCCTCAATATCTGCTTGGCGGGACGCTATCAGCCGCCTGAGAAAATATTGGGTTCAGTTAGTTGGCGAAGACGTCGCCAAACTCACCTTCAACATGGTTGTGAAAGAACGACTGGAAGGAATTGCTTTCGAATTTCAGTCGCTCCAAGTGATCCTTGATCTGCTGTTGTTCGAAACCGTAGACGATGTTGGTCAAAGTTTGATTGAAATTCAGCGAAAGTCAGCCAGTGATCCTGCCGCATTTTCACGAGAACTTTGGTCCGGCGCCGACTCATCGTTGATGCGCTACCTGTTACGTGCTCATGCAGATGACTCACATTGGCCCGAACAAAGGTTCTTCAAGGAGCAAGCTCTTCCTGCGTTGTTGGAAGGCCTAAGCAATGAAATTGGGACGAAGCTCGAGCCCAGAATGAAGTCATTCTTTTGGGTTGCCACAAATGATTTCAAAATGTCAGTTGCCAATGCACCTGTCATTTGCGCGATCTGGGCGGTAGCCAATGTTGATCCGGATTGGTGGCTTGACCCCGCTCGGAGAGCTGCGCTGCGTCGACTCCGCGCTTTCGATGTGGCCTGGTTCGAGGAGTGCTACAGAAAAACGCTGGCCTCCTGTATGGCATTTGGACTGCTGCGGCCTCATACACTGGCACCCCATCCAACTGATTCCAGCTCAGCCGGAAGAGCAACGATTCGCCGCATTCCTGCTGGATCTAGAACTGCACTTAGAACGAGTCCATAAAATTGAAAAATCTCTATTTTTCCACCTTACTTCCAGAACTTGCTACGCGTGCCACTCGCGCAACAGTTAGTCGGTTGGGCTTCTCCAATCCTGCACTCAGGGCCCATCTGACAGAGCTATTTTCTGCAAGCTACGGGGAAAAAGGCTGTTTTCTAGGTGATCCGGTATTTGAGGCAACCTTTGGCTGGGAGGAAGCGGCAGCCAGTATGGAAAATTTGGCCCCCAGTTTGCTGACCCCTTCACTTGTTGATGCGTTGGATAAACCGGGTGGGGGAAAAAGCGAAGACTATCGCTTTCCAAATACAGCTTATCCATATCGGCATCAGCTAGAAGCATGGAATATTCTTTGCGCTGAGAAGCCTCAGTCAGTTGTCGTTACCAGTGGCACCGGCTCCGGTAAAACAGAATGTTTCATGATTCCGATCTTGAACCAGTTAGCGCGGGAGTATGAGTCGCGCAAGGCAAAGCTGGTCGGTGTTGAGGCGCTGTTTCTTTACCCTCTTAACGCGCTAATTCAAAGCCAGCGCGAGCGTTTGGATGCATGGACTGCGAGTTTTGGAGATGGGGTGCGTTTTTGTCTCTATAACGGACTAACGCCACAAACAGAGAAGCAGTTTCATAGAGATCAGACGCCAAACCAGGTTATTGATCGTGAGGCGCTGAGAGCGGCGCCACCTCCTATACTTGTGACGAACGCGACCATGCTTGAGTACATGCTGGTGCGTGCCCAAGATGCATCTATTCTGGATGCCTCGAAAGGGAAGCTGAAGTGGATTGTGCTGGATGAAGCGCATACATATATCGGCTCCCAAGCTGCGGAACTCGCGCTACTACTTCGCCGAGTTCTCCATGCTTTTGACGTTAAACCTGAACAGGTTCGTTTCGTGGCAACGTCCGCCACCATTGGCGGCGAGGAGTCGAAGGAGCAGCTGAGAGAATTCCTTGCACGGCTTTCCGGTTTGCCGTTGGATCACGTTCATGTTGTATCTGGGACGCGCAAGATTCCTGAATTGGAGCAAGGAAATTCCTCGTATGAGTCTGCATCACTAGAGGAGTTAGAGGTTCTTCAAAGCAATTCTAATGAGCGCTATGAAGCTTTGTGTGCCAACAAAGTGGCTCTCGGATTACGAGGAATATTTGTTCCACCCGCAGACAGAGCAACTAATTTGTCGGGGATAAAGAAGGCGATCTTCGGACCCGAATCTTCGCAAACCACGCATATGACTGGCCAAGCGCTACGCTGGCTCGATCTACTGACTGCTACTACCAAGCAAAGTAAATCGGGGACTACGCCTTTCTTGCCGCTTCGTCTTCATGCGTTCCACAATGTTCTTCAGGGACTCTGGGCGTGTTCAGATCCAGACTGCCAGTGCAAGCGCGGTACAGCTCTTGATGCTGACGAATGGCGATACGGCATGGTTTATGGAGAGCCTCGACAACACTGTGATTGCGGGTCTCCCGTCTACGAGCTCCGCTCTTGCAACGACTGCAACACGACCTATCTTTGGGCTCGACGGGTTCTGAATAAAGCTGATGCTCGTTATCGCTTGGTGCAGGGCGAAGAAGATACTCAGGACGAATTCTCTCTTGATGTCGAAGTACCCGAAGAGGAGAGTGAAGGAGCTGACAGAGTGATCGATGACTCTCCTGTGCTGATCGCAAACGGCTACCAGGTTGGCACTGCTGAAGTCTTGTTGGCACGAGAGTCATTGGTTATGGATCCGGCAGATACGGATGATGTTGTTAGACTCAGGGTGCGCGATGAAACCCCTGTTGGAGACGATGGTGACCGAGCAATGGTCTGTCCGGAGTGTGGAGGCCAACATGGTCACGGAACCACCATGTTCCGTGCAGCGATACTTGGAGCTCCTTTCCTTTTGGGTGAAATTATTCCGACACTCTTGGAGTTTTGCCCAGACATCGAAAGCAAAGATGTAAAGCCGCTGGATCCCCCCACCACCGCGGCGCGGGG
>APMI01027687.1_pt1 | contig 13357 bp, 9 predicted proteins | sample 667938 | NCBI WGS metagenome assembly APMI01 (sample SAMN01084076, study PRJNA167559) | wastewater metagenome | biome: Wastewater | place: Denmark: Ejby Moelle, Odense | collected 2011-11-28 | reverse complement strand
CCAGCGGCTTCGAGGGGGCCGGTTTGGATGCGCCGGGCCGTACGACCCGCCCACCGGGCACCGCAGCATCGGGGGCCCGGCGGCTTGAGAAGGCCATGCTGACCGCCGTTCCCGGCATCGGTGGCACATCATCTGTAATCGACGGATCGATGACCGAGGGCCGGACCGGGGCCTCTTCCTCTGACGGAACATCCAGCGCCATGGGCGCCTCTTCCACGACAGGGGGGCGCAGCGGGCGGATCGCTTGCGCCAGGGTTTCCGCCGGCAAGGATTTTTGCGACGGCGGCAAAACCGGATCGGCCGGAGGGGGCGCCTCTGGCTCTGGCTGTGCCGGTATCTCTTCCGGCGGCGGGGCAACCTCGTCCGGCAGGGACGGGTCTTCCATCGGGGCCGGTTCGATTTCCGGTTCCGGCTGAACCTCGGGGTCGCCGCCGGTGTCGCCCTGCACCGCTTCCTGCGCCATATCTTGCAAGGCAAGGACCAGGTCATCTGCGGCACCGTCCGTCAACGGGGCATCAGATTGCGCCAGCAGCGGCTCGTCTTGCTGTTCGTCCTCTGCCGCGAGTTCGGGTTCGAAATTGCGGCGGATGTCGAGGACGGGCAGGTTGTCACGCTCGACCTTTTCGATGCCCGACAGGAGCGAGACCGACAATGCGCTGGGGCCGAACCACGGTTCGCCCGCAAAAGCCGTGCCCTCAGGGACAGCGACGAAAGAGATCGGGTTGAAACGATGGCGCGCGGCAAAACTTTCTGCCTCGTCCAGCGTTTCGCGGGCGACAACGGCGACCTGCACCTCATCGCCGGTGCCGGACCAGTCGAACACCAGATCCTCGGGGGCATAGGGGGTGCGCCCGTCAAGGGCCGCGCGAATCTGGCTGCGGCGGCTTTCGTCGTCCGGCCCGGGGGCCGAAACGGTGGTATAAAGGATCTGGTCGTTCGGGATCACCAGCTTGGTGGTGATGCCGCGGGGCGACAAGCCCAGGGCCGTTGCACGCAGGTAAGACAGCGCGCCGGTCAGGTCGGGTTCGTCCATGGCCACGCCGCCCACCTGTTGCCAGGCTGGGCCGCTGCGATGCAGAAGGCCGATGGCGTCGTCCCGTAAGTCAAGTGCGAAGGCTGGTTTCATTCCACGGGGTCTAGCACGTTGGCCAGAGGCGCGGAAACGCGCCCCGGTCGGGTGATTACCCTCTACAGCAGCTTTCCGCCGAAGGGAAGAAAAACGCCCACCTTCCCCCCAAGGATCGGCTTGCGGCGCGCGTTTCAAGATCACAGCTTGTTGGCGCCAGACCTTGAGGAGGTTTTCATGCGCATTCTGAAGATGATCGTTCTTTCCACGGCCCTTGTTTTGCCCACCGTTTCCCCTTTTGCCGCGCTGGCCGAGGCGCCGGTGCCGACCATCACCGTAACGGGTGAGGCGACGGTTCAGGCGACGCCCGACATGGCAACCATCTCTTTGGGTGTCACGACGCAAGGCCCCACGGGCGCCGAAGCGATGAAGGCCAATACCGAGGCGCTGGCCAAGGTGATCGCGCGGCTGAAGGCCGCCGGAATCGAGGACAAGGGTCTGCAGACCCAGAACCTGAGCCTGAACCCCAACTGGAGCAATTATGATTCCGGTTCCGGCCAGACGCAGACCATCACCGGCTATACCGCCGCCAATATCCTGTCGGTGCGGGTGCGTGATCTGGCAACCCTGGGCGGGGTGCTTGATGCGGCCATAGGTGATGGGGCCAACACCCTGAATGGGCTGAGTTTCGATCTTTCACAGCCCCGCCCGGCACAGGATGAGGCACGCAAGGCCGCCACCGAAGACGCCCGCGCGCGGGCCGAGCTGCTGGCAGAGGCGGCCGGGGTCAAGCTGGGCCGGGTGCTGTCGATCAGCGAGCAGCAAAGCTATGGCGGACCGATGCCGGTGACCTACAAGGCCGATATGGCCAGCGCCGTGCCGGTGCAGGCGGGGCAGGTGGGCATGGCGGCTTCGGTCACCATCACCTATGAAATCGCGCAGTAAGATCGCGCAGCAAGAATGCCGGCAAGAATGCGGGGCGGCCCTGGTGGGCCGCCCCGTTTTCATTGGCCCGGATTTCAGGCCGCTTTCAGGCCGTGGCCCTGGTCAGCGCCTGATCGAGATCGGCGATGATGTCCTGCACATCCTCGATCCCGATGGACACGCGCACCACGTTGGGCGCAGCGCCGGCGCGGATCTGCGCCTCTTCTTCCAACTGGCGGTGAGTGGTCGAGGCGGGATGGATGATCAGGCTGCGGGTATCGCCAAGGTTCGCCACATGGCTGAAAAGGTTCAGGTTATCGACCAGCTTGACGCAGGCCTCATACCCCCCCTTCACCGCGAAGGTGAACAGCGCCCCGGCCCCCTTGGGTGTGATCGACTGCGCCCGGTGATACCAGGGCGAGGATTTCAGCCCCGCATAGGTGACCTTTTCGATCCGGGCATCCTGCTCCAGCCATTCGGCCACGATCTGGGCGTTCTGAACATGGCGGGCCATGCGCAGCGACAGGGTTTCAATGCCCATCAGCGTGTAATGCGCGCCTTGGGGGTTCATCGTCATGCCCAGATCGCGCAGGCCCACGGCGATGGAGTGGAAGGTAAAGGCAAGGCCGCCCAGCGTGGGGTGGAAGGTCAGGCCGTGATAGGCGGGTTCGGGTTGGCTGAGCGAGGGGAACTTGTCGGACGCCGACCAGTCGAACTTGCCGGAATCCACCACGATGCCGCCGGTCACGGTGCCGTTGCCGGTCAGGTATTTGGTGGCGGAGTGCACGACAAGGGTCGCCCCCATCTCGATCGGTTTGCACAGCCATGGGGTTGCCGTGGTGTTGTCAACGATCAGCGGAATGCCCTTGAGGTCGGCGATGCGGGCAAGGGCGGGCAGGTCGCTGATATAACCGCCGGGATTGGCGATGGTTTCGCAGAACAGGGCGCGGGTGTTTTCGTCAATCGCGGCCTCAACCGCGTTCAGATCGTCGGTATCGACGAACTTGGCCGACCAGCCAAAGCGTTTGATGGTTTGCGAGAACTGGGTGATCGTGCCGCCGTAAAGCCGGGTCGAGGCGACGATGTTCTTGCCCGGCCCCATCAGGGGAAACAGCGCCATGATCTGCGCGGCATGGCCGGATGAGCAGGCGATAGCGCCTGCGCCGCCCTCAAGTGCTGCCACACGGTTGGCCAGCGCGGAAACGGTGGGGTTGGTCAGGCGGGAATAAATATAGCCCACCTCTTGCAGGTTGAACAAACGCGCGGCGTGTTCGGCATCTTTGAAAACATAGGCCGTGGTCTGGTAAATCGGCACCTGCCGGGCGCCGGTGGCCGGGTCTGGCGCGGTTCCGGCGTGAATTGCCAGCGTGTCAAAGCCAAGGGGTTTGTCGGTCATGGGTTCCTCCCGCAGATGTGGCGGCAGATTAGGCCCGCGCGGCCCGACTGTGAAGCGCGCCGGACAAAATAGGGGGGAGCGACCACGCGGCCCGATGCCGAAAGAACATTTTTCCGTTACAGCGGCTGGCGGTAGAACTCACTTCCAGCGGCGGTGAATCCACAGCCATTGGCCCAGATTCTGGCGGACAAGATGTTCCAGACTGTCGTTCAGCGCCTGGGTCATCGCTTCGGGTGGGCCATGGGGGATGGGGGCTTCGACCACCACCTCGAACGACAGGCCGTCGGGCTGGCGGATGCCATAGGTCGGCACCACAAGGGCATCGTATTTCAGCGCAAGTTCTGCTGCGGACAGGGCGGTCAGGGCGCGGTGGCCGAAAAAGGTCAGCTCTGCCCCGTGGCGCATGTGCTGGTCGATCAGCAGGCCCAGCATCCCGCCAGAGCGCAGGTGGCGCACCATATCGGCCATGCCCTTGCGCCCGCGGGAAAACAGGGGCGTACCGATCTGGCTGATGGCGCGGACGTAATGTTCGTTGAAATACCCGTTTTTCATCGGGTTATACAGGGCACCGACCCGATAGCCGCGCGCGATCAGGGCGGCGCGGCTGGCATCGTAATTGCCGAAATGACCAGTGATCAGCAGCACCGGCCGGTTCGCGCGGTGCGCCTCGTCCAGTGCCGCGACGCCGGCGCCTTTCAGGGGCAGACTGGCGGCGCGGGCAATGAATTCGGGGCCGGAATAAATCTCGATCAGGGTGCGGCCGACGTTATCGGGCACCTCGCGGGCGATACGCTCCACTTCTGCCTTCGGCAGATCGGGCATGATCATTGCCAGGTTGGTGCGCACGCGCTTGCGATAGCCTGCCACAGGCGCGATGACGCGCGACATCACCCAGCCGCACAGGGGCACCCGCACAGGATAGGGCAGCAGCAAGAGCCCGTTGATCAGGCCGCGCAGAACCAGGTTCTGCGCCCAGTCTGCCAGACGGAAGGGGGGCTGCTCGCTCATCTGCCTCGGGTTCACTTCAGGGCGCGGCGGGCGACCTGCATTTCTCGGTGCCAGACATAAAGGCCTGCCGACACGATCACAAGCGCGCCAAGAATGGTCCAGCCGTCGGGCAGTTCGCCATAGAAGGCAAATCCCCAGAAGGTGGCGAAGATCAGCCCGACATAGCCGAAGGGCGCGACCACCGATGCTTCGGTCAGCGAAAATGCCCGGATGACGCAGAACTGTGCCGCAGCACCGATGAAGCCCAGAACGGCGAAGAACGGCAGGTCAGGCAAAGCGATGGGTTGCCAGACGAAGGGCAGCGTCAGGCCCATCACCAGCGTGCCGAACAGCGCCGCGTGGATAAGCGAGGTCCACGGACCTTCTTTCTGGCCGATGTGGCGCGTCAGGAGTGCGTTGGCGGCATAACAAACCGCGCAAGCCAGCGGCAGCAGCGCGGCGGGGCTGAACACGCCGGCACCGGGACGCACGACGATAAGCGCCCCGATCATGGCTGCGACGACGCCCATGATGCGGCGGGGGCCGAGTTTTTCCCCCAGAAACAGCGCGGCCCCCAAGGTGATCAGGACCGGGTTGATATCGGTCAGCGCGGTTGCCTCTGCCAATCCGATGTACGCCAGCGAAAAGAAGAAGAACCCCGTCGCCCCCATCTGGCAGGCCGATCGCAGCATGTGCAGCCACGGATGTGTGGTGCGCAGCGCCTTTGCCGTGCCGTTGGCACCCAGATACAGTGCAACCGCAAGCGCCTGCCCGGCAAAGCGGGCGCAGATCACCTGACTGGGGGGATAGTTTGCCACCAGCCCCTTGGCCGTGGCATCCATCAGCGTGAACAGGCCGACGCCAAGCAGCATCAGCAGAATGCCGCGCCCGGTGTTGGCATGAGCTTGGGCGGTGGTCAGCGAGGTCATGGAGTGTTCCGGTTGAAAAGCCGCCCCGGACAAAATCCGGGACGGCGCTGTCATCTGTTCGGGCGGGGCTATTCGGCCGCGCGCAGGCTGCCAGAGCCGCCCTGCGGGGTCTCGGCCCGGCTCAACCGGTCGCGCAGGTCGGCCTGCTCGGCGGCCAGCAGGGCGATGCGTTCGGCCAGAACCTCTGGCGCGGGGGCATCGGGCTCATGTTCTTTCTCGCCGATCAGGCGGCTGAACACCTTGCCCAGCAGCCAGGAAAGATCGTCCATGATCAGATAGAACGACGGCACGATGACCAGCGACAGCACGGTCGAGACGATGATACCCCCGATCACGGCGGTGGCCATGGGCGCGCGGAACGCCCCGCCTTCGCCGACCCCCAGAGCCGAAGGCAACATGCCTGCCGACATGGCGATAGAGGTCATCACGATGGGCTGCGCCCGTTTGTGACCGGCCTCGATCACCGAGGCGATGCGGTCCATCCCCCGGGCGCGCATCTCGATGGCGAAATCAACGAGCAGGATGGCGTTCTTGGTGACGATGCCCATCAGCATCAGAATCCCGATCAGAACCGGCATCGACAGCGCCGAATTGGTCAGGATCAGCGCGCCCGCCACGCCGCCGATGGCAAGCGGCAGCGAGAACAGGATGGTGAAGGGCTGCACGACCGAGCGGAACAGCAGGATCAGCACCGTCAGCACCAACAGCAGACCCATCAGCATCGCGTTACCAAAGCTTTGCTGCATCTCGGCCTGAATTTCGGCATCGCCGGATTCCTGCAACCGCGCCGTGGGCGGCAGTTTGACACCGGCAGCCACCGCGCTGAACCGTTCGGTCGCGGTGCCCAGCGCCACGCCGACCGGCAGGTTGGCGCCAATCTTGGCCATACGTTCCTTGTTAAGGCGTTTCACGGTCGAGGGGCCTTCGCCCAGCGCCACATCGGCCACGGTTGACAGTGGCACCTGCGCGCCGCTTGCCGTGGTCAGCTTGAGGTTGGCGATACGGTCAAGGTTTTCGCGGCTGGTATCATCCAGCCGGACACGAACCGGGATAAGCCGGTTGTCAATGGACACCTTGGCCAATTGCGCATCCAGATCGCCGATGGTGGCGACGCGCACCACGGTTGCGATTTGCGCGGTGGTGATGCCAAGGCGCGCGGCCTCGTCCATCCGCGGCGTAATGTGGATTTCCGGGCGCGGCAGCGCACCTTCCGAGGCTACGTTGGCAAGGGTGGGTTCCTTGCGCAGTTCCTCCTCCAGCAGCGCGACGGCCTGATTCAGATCCTGCTCGTTCGAGGCGAGGATCGAATAGGAAATATCGCGCTCTCCCCGGTCATTCAGCTTGAAGGCCCGGATATCGGGTATGGCGACGAGCTTGTCGAAGATCATCGCCTCGATCTCATTCTGCGGAATGTCGCGGCCCTGGTTCTTAACCTCTGGCACCAGATAACCCAGGATCGGAATCCGCCGGCCAAGCTGCGACAGTTTCAGCGTCAGACGGTGATCCAGCTTGACCAGCGAGACGGTGATGGCGGCGCGGCGGGTATCAAGGTCGCCGGTGGGCGAGGTGCCGCCAAGGACGAAGACATTCTCGACAAAGGGCACATCCTTGATCAGATCGGCCATCTTTTGGGTCGTGGCGTCGGTTTCTTCCAGCCGCGAGCCGGGGGGCAGTTCGACCGAGATGGAAATGCGGCTGACATCTTCGGGCGGAATGAAACTGCCGGGCACTTGCAGCATGAAGATTACCGATATGATCAACACGCCGATGGCGGCGGCCAGCGTGACGTAATAGCGCCCGAAGTTCACGCCGAAGGGCAGGTGCCAGGTGCCCGTGGTGGCGCGCACGAAGGCCATGTAGCCGCGCATGAGGGGGCCGTCCTTGTGATCGTCATGCCCGACGGCATCCTTGGCGCGCATGAAATAGGCCGCCATCATCGGGGTGATCAATCGTGCCACCAGCAGCGAGAAGGCCACGGCAATCGCCACAGTCAGGCCGAACTGGCGGAAATATTGTCCCGGCACGCCGGGCATGAAGCTGACCGGAACGAAGACGGCGATGATGGTGAAGGTGGTGGCGATAACGGCCAGGCCGATTTCGTCCGCCGCCTCGATCGCGGCGCGGTAGGGGGTTTTGCCCATGCGGATGTGGCGGGCGATATTCTCGATTTCCACGATGGCGTCATCGACCAGAATGCCTGTCGCCAGCGTCAGCGCAAGGAACGAGACGAGGTTCAGCGAAAAACCCATCAGGTCCATGACCCAGAAGGTCGGGATGGCAGACAGCGGCAGCGCCACGGCAGAAATCAGCGTTGCGCGCCAGTTGCGCAGGAAGGCAAACACCACCAGAACCGCCAGCAGCGCGCCTTCGATCAGCGTATGCAGCGCGGCATCATAGTTGCCGACCGTGTAGGACACGGTTTCATCGACGCTGGCGATGGTGACGCCGGGATTCCTGTCGCGGATGTCGGCCAGAACCTTGTTCACGGTATCGGCCACCACAACCTCGGACGCGCCCTTGGCACGGAAGACTGCGAAGGTGACGACCTGCTGGCCGTTCAGGCGCGAAAAGCTGCGCAGCTCCTCATACCCGTCCACCACCTGACCCAGCTCGGTCAGCTTGACGAAACGGCCCGAGGGCAGGGCGATGGTGGTGTTTGACAGGCGCGCCGCCTCGTTCGCGTCGCCAAGCGTGCGGATGATCTGTTCGCCGGACCCAAGTTCAGACCGGCCAGAGCCGATGTTGGCGTTGGTCAGTTGAAGCTGCGCGCTGAGAGCTTGTGCGGTGATGCCGTGGCTTTCCAGCTTGACCGGATCAAGCAGCACCTGAATCTCGCGGTCGGCCCCGCCATAGCGTTCGACCTTGCCGATACCGGCCTTGCCCTGAAGGCCGCGCTTGATGGTGTCATCGACGAACCATGACAGCTCTTCAAAGGTCATCGCCGGGGCGTTGACGGCAAAGGTCATGATGGCCTGACCTTCGACATCAAGGCGCGAGACATTCGGGCTTTCGACATCGGCAGGCAGGTCAGAGATGATCTTGTCGATGGCGTCCTTGGTGTCTTGCACCGCCTTGTCGGTGGGCACGGACATCAGGAATTCGACGGCAGTGTTCGACACGCCATCGGAGATGGTCGAGGTGATGTTCTTCACCCCTTCGATGCCGGAAACGGCGTCTTCCACCTCTCGGGTCACCTGGGTTTCCATCTCGGCAGGGGCGGCGCCGGGCTGCGCGACCGAGATCAGGACGACGGGCACGTCGATGTTGGGAAACCGGGTGATCGGCAGTTTGTTGAAGCTGCTCCAGCCAAGGAACATCAGCATGACAAACGCCAGAAGCGGCGCGACCGGGTTTCGGATGGACCAGGCTGAGAAATTCATGGTCTGGCCTCAGTTCGTGCCGGCATCGGCCGGAATGGGGTTGATGTGGTCGCCGGGGCGGACGAAGGCACCCGCCTTGGTGACAACAATGTCGCCCGGAGCAAGGCCGGTCAGAACCTCGACCCAGCCAGCATCACGGATTCCGGTGGTGATGCTGACGCGATCGACCACACCGTTCTGCACCCGCATGACGGTGGTTTCGCCGTCGGTAGAGCCGACCGCCGTAACCGGCACGGCAACCGCATTCCTCCGGGCAATCACCACGCTGGCCTCGGCGAACATGCCGGCGCGGATCGCGGTGCCAACCGGCAGGGCGATGCGGGCACGGCCAAGCCGCGACAGCGGGTCGATCACGGGCTCGACGAGACGGACGGTGCCGGTCAGCCCCTGAGACGACCCGGAAAGGGTAAGTGTGGCGGTCTGGCCGGGTTGCAGGCGCATCACGTCGCGTTCGGCCACATCGGCGCGCAGTTCCAGCGCCCCATCGCGGATGATGGTGAACATCGGCTCGCCCGCGGCAGAGGCGATGGCGCCTATCTTGGCGTTGCGGGCGGTGATCTCACCCGAGACCGGGGCCTTCACCTCAGCCCGGGCCAGTTGCAGTTCGATATTCGACCGCTGCGCCTCGGCCAGGGTCTGGTTGGCCTTGGCGCTTTCCAGTTGCTGGCTGGCGACCAGCACACCCGCGTTGGCGGATGTGGCTGCGGCTGCGGCCTGATCGGCGGCGGCCTGACTGGCGGTGCCTTGGGCCCGCAGCGCCTTGGTCCGGTCGTTCACACGGTTCGCCTCGTCGGCGGTCGATTGCGCCTCGATCAGCGCAGCTTCGGCCTGGGCGACCTGGGCCTTGGCGGCGGCGACCTGCGCCTCTAGCTGGCTTTTCTGAAGTTCAAGGGTCGATGGGGACAGGCGGGCAAGAACCTGACCCTCGGTCACCTGGTCGCCGACATCGACCAGAACCGCCTCAATCTGCTGACCTTCGATCAGCGGGGCAACATGCACCTCATCCACCGCCGAAATAAGGCCGGAGGCGAGAACGATATCAGTCAGCTCGCGGGTTGCGACGGTGGAAACGGTGATGGCAGGCAGAATCTCTGCCGATTTCTCGGCGGTCGGCGCCTCGCTAGCGGCCTCGGCGCGGACGGCGGGCACCCAGGCGGAAATGGCAGCCGAAGTGGCCAGAAGGGCAATAAGCGACAGTCGGTAAAAACGCATGGATCAAACTTTCAATCTGGCGCTGGAGATATCGTCCAGCGTCCGGTCAATCGTGGCAAGGATCATATCGGTCATCGCCACCCGGATTTCGGGCGGCATGCTGGCCGCCATCGAGGCGGATTTGAAGAGGACAATGATAAACGCGGCGTGGGCCGAAAACACCTCTGCCACTTTTGCCTGCGGCCAACCCGTTTCTGCGGCAAAAACCCCCAGCATGTAGTCGCGGATCTGCGATTCCATGCGGCCCGCGCTGGCCCAAATGTCGGGCTTGCGCTGTGCAGCGGCGGTGATTTCAGCCCAAAGGGCGCCGTCCTCGCAGCTTTGATGCTCGGGGATGCGGCGGGCGAGCAGGTCGCGCAGGGCCTGGACCGGATGCTCAGCGGTGATGATCTGCCCAAAATCTTGCTCGATCACCATCAGGTCATGGCTGATCAGGGCATCGACGATGGCCGCCTTGGAAGGAAAGTAGCGGTAGAAGTTTGCCGCACTCATCCCCGCCGCACGGGCAAGATCCTGCATCGAGGCGCCGTCAAAGCCCTTTTCGGCAAAGGCAGACCGGACGCTTTGCAGAATGGCAGAGCTGCGTTGGTCTGCCGGGTGAAATTCATGCCGTGCGGTGGTCATCATGGTCCGATCGGGTCAGGACAGGGCTGGAACGGAATGGGAATGAACGTTCATTCACTCGCGGTATTTGATATGCAACATTATCCAAGTCAAGTGCGTAAGGGATACTGGGTACAGCTCTGGTTCATCTTGCCATGGCAGACACCGCCTATGGCTGGGACCGCCGGTTGCGTGGGGCCAGAGCGCGGTGTATCACGCCCCAAAGAACGATTGGCCAGCCTTGGGAGGCAACATGCGTCGTGTCGTGGTGACGGGTCTGGGAATGGTGACACCGCTGGCTTGCGGAGTTGAGGAAACCTGGAGCCGTCTGTTGCAGGGGCAATCGGGCGCCGGGCCGATCACGCGGTTCGATGCCGCGAATGTGGTTACGCAATATGCTTGCGAAGTGCCCTATGGCGACGGCAGCGATGGCACCTTCAACCCCGATGACTGGATGGAGCCGAAGGACCGCCGCAAGGTGGATGACTTTATCCTTTATGGCATGGCTGCGGCGACGCAGGCGGTGAAGGATTCCGGCTGGGAGCCTGCCAGCGAGGAAGACCGCTACCGGACCGGCGTGATGATTGGCTCGGGCATCGGCGGGCTGACGACGATTGCGGAAACCGCCGTGCTGATCAAGGAAAAGGGGCCGAAACGGGTTTCGCCGTTCTTCATTCCGGGCAGCCTGATCAACCTGATCTCGGGTCAGGTGTCCATCCGCTTTGGCTTCAAGGGGCCGAACCACGCGGTGGTGACGGCCTGTTCCACAGGTGCCCATGCGATTGGCGATGCGGCGCGGCTGATCGCCTTTGGCGATGCCGATGTGATGGTAGCGGGCGGGGCCGAGGCGCCGATTTCGGAAATCGGCATCGCCGGCTTCAATGCCTGCAAGGCGCTGTCAACCAAGCGGGCGGATGAACCGACCAAGGCCAGCCGCCCCTATGACGCCGACCGTGACGGGTTTGTCATGGGCGAGGGCGCGGGTGTGGTGGTGCTGGAGGAATATGAGCACGCCAAGGCGCGCGGCGCCAAGATTTATGCCGAGGTGCTGGGCTATGGCCTGTCGGGCGACGCCTATCACATCACCGCGCCATCCGAGGATGGCGATGGCGGCTATCGCAGCATGGCGGCGGCGCTGAAGCGGGCGGGGCTGACACCGGCGGATGTGGATTACATCAACGCCCATGGCACCAGCACGATGGCCGACACCATCGAGTTGGGCGCGGTGGAACGCCTGATGGGCGATGCGGCGGCGGGGGCCACGATGTCCTCGACCAAATCGAGCATCGGGCACCTGTTGGGCGCGGCGGGCGCGGTCGAGGCGATTTTCTGCGTGCTGGCGATCCGCGATCAGGTGGCGCCGCCGACGATCAACCTGGAAAACCCGGCGGTTCAACCCAAGCTGGACCTTGCGCCGAACAAGGCGGTGAAACGCAAGATCGACGTTGCCCTGTCGAACAGCTTTGGCTTTGGCGGCACCAATGCCAGCCTTGTGCTGGGCCGTGTCCAGGATGGGGTGCGCGGCTGATGTGGCGGGCCATCGCCTCGAATGCGCTGACGCTTTTCATCGTGGCCCTGGTCGTGGTGGCGGGCATTCTGGCCTGGGGACGGCAAGCCTACGATGGCGCGGGCCCCCTTGCGCAGGCGGTGTGTTTCAAGGTGGAAAAGGGCGCAAGCCTGAGCCAGGTCAGCCGGGCGCTGGAAGATCAGGGTGTGGTGCGCGACGCCCGGATCTTTCGCATCGGAACGGAATATTCGGACAAGTCGGCCCAGTTGAAGTTCGGTTCCTATCTGATCGAGCCGGGCGCTTCGATGGCCGATGTGGCAAATGCACTGACGGCGGGCGGGCAATCGACCTGCGGGCGCGAGGTGAATTTCCGGATCGGCGTGGCGACGGCCGAGGTTATCCTGCGTGAACTGGACCCCGCGGCGAACCGCTATGTCGAGGTGGCGCGCTTTGATCCGGCCGCAGCGGTCAAGCCACCGGAATATCTGGAGGCGGCGAAATCGACCGACCTGCGCTGGCGCGTCACGCTGGCCGAGGGCGTGACCAGTTGGGCGGTTATTCAGGAGCTGCGGGCGGCGGACTTCCTGACCGGCGATGTCGAGGATATTCCGCCCGAAGGCAGCCTGTCGCCCGACAGCTATGAGGTGGAAAAAGGCGCGGATATGAAAGGGCTGGTGGCCGAGATGCAGGCGCGTCAGGCCGCCACGCTGGCAGAGCTTTGGGCGGGCCGGGCCGAGGGGCTGCCCTACAAGACGCCGGAAGAGGCGATGATCATGGCCTCGATCGTCGAAAAGGAAACCGGGGTTCCCGAAGAGCGGCCTCAGGTAGCCAGTGTGTTCCTGAACCGGCTGGCCAAGGGGATGAAGCTGCAAACCGACCCGACGGTGATTTATGGCGTGACCAAGGGGCAGGCCCCCTTGGGGCGCGGCCTGCGGCAAAGCGAATTGAGGCGCCAGACGCCCTATAACACCTATGTCATCGACGGGATGCCCCCGACGCCGATTGCCAACCCCGGACGGCTTTCGATCGAGGCGGCGCTGCACCCTGCGACCACGGATTACCTGTATTTCGTGGCTGATGGCACGGGCGGCCATGCCTTTGCGGTGACGCTGGAAGAGCATAACAAGAACGTCGCAAAATGGCGCGAGATCGAGGCGAGCCAGGGCCAGCAGGATCAGGGCGGCGTTCAGGGGGATTGAGGGCTGCGTCAACGCCTGTCCGGGCGGATCAGGAAACGCATCGCGTTTCCCCGCGCGCGTGTGTGGTTTCCACCTGAAACGGTTCGGCCTGCAATTCCAGAGGCCAGTGCCTGCCCCGGCGGGTGCGAAGCGCCCGCCCCGGGCGGGGGGGGGG
>APMI01002987.1_pt1 | contig 13357 bp, 9 predicted proteins | sample 667938 | NCBI WGS metagenome assembly APMI01 (sample SAMN01084076, study PRJNA167559) | wastewater metagenome | biome: Wastewater | place: Denmark: Ejby Moelle, Odense | collected 2011-11-28 | reverse complement strand
TAGTCTCCCGATGAGAAAATGAATATTTATTTTACTGAATATCAATACTTTAAATAAATTCAACTCGCTTAATATATGATAATTCTCATTAATAATTAACAATTTTATCAAAAAATTAATAATCATTGAATTTTTGATTAAATTGCAATGCTTCTTTTACAGAAGTAATTATGTATTAAATATTAATCCTTAAATTTTATTTTTGTGAGAAACTATACTAAAGTTTTGAAAATTGCTCCGGCTTTTCTACTGGCTGGAACAATGTTGCAGGCACAAACCAAAGATTCCCTAAAAACTGCTGACATTGAGCAGGTGGTACTGATTGGTTATGGCGCGAAAAAGAAATCGGACTTGACAGGTTCTGTTACGGCAGTTTCTGAAAAAGAGTTTAACAAAGGGGCAATTGTATCCGCAGATCAGTTGATCGTTGGTAAGGCTCCTGGCGTTAGAATTACTTCAGACGGAGGTTCACCAGATTCTACTCCAAACATCCGAATTCGTGGTGGAGCGTCTTTGAGCGCAAACAACAATCCATTAATTGTAATTGATGGAGTACCTATTGACAACAACAATCCAGCTGGCTTCAACAACCCATTATCGTTAATTAACCCGAATGATATTGAATCCTTTTCCATTTTGAAGGACGCATCGGCAGCAGCGATTTATGGTTCACGAGCTTCAAACGGAGTTATTATCATTACTACTAAAAAGGGAGTGAATAAATTGTCGGTAGAATACAATGGTAATGTTTCATTTGGAAAAGCAAGTAAGGTTGCCAATGTTATGGATAGTGATACATTTGTAAAGTTTATGAATGAATACAATCCAACTTATACCAATCTGCTTGGAGCTAATGGAACAATTTACAACACAAATTGGCAAGACCAGATTTTTAGATCAACGGTTTCTAACGACCACAATTTGAGTTTAAGAGGAAATATTGCTAAAGTCCTTCCTACTCGCGTTTCATTTGGATATAACAAGACCGAGGGTATTGTAAAGACAGATAATCTTGACAGATACACTGGCTCTATCAAATTAACACCTTCCTTTTTAGACAATCATTTGAAAATTGAACTAAATGCGAAAGGTATTATTTCTGAGAAAAACAAGATTGATGCAAACGGAGTAATAGGTTCTGCATTGGCTTTTGACCCGACCAAGCCCATCTATAATCCAGATGGTTCATATTTCCAGACATTTAATGGTTTCCAAATGACTGGTGCAACAAACCCATTAGCACTTTTAATGCAAAGTTCTTATCCAGAAAAAGTTAAAAAATTATTGGGGAATGTACAATTTGATTATAAATTTCACTTTTTGCCAGAATTGAGAGCAGTTGTAAATCTCGGATTAGAAACTTCCCATTCCGAATTAAAAGAAGTTTTTGCAGAAAATGCTTTAGCAACTTACAGAACTGTATATGATAGCAATGGTGTTGCAACAGGAGGCATTTACAATCCGGGAACCAATTATACCGAAGACCAAAAAATCAATAACAAAACTTTAGATGCGTATTTGGTATATGCAAAAAATCTAACTAAAGGCATTATCACAAACTTCGATGTTCAAGCTGGTTATTCATATCAAGATTTTTTAAACAAGGGTGAGAAAGGACTTTATGCTTTTGATAAAAACACTCAATTAAGATACCAGTTAACGATTGGAAATGCTAATTTCTATAATAATCATCTTAATTTGCAGTCCTTTTTTGGAAGATCAAACATCAACATTGTAGATAAATATTTGTTCACTTTGTCATACAGAACTGACGCATCATCTCTTTTCCCAAACAATAGCAGATGGGGACAATTCCCTGCAGTGGGATTCGCATGGAAAATCACTGAGGAAGACTGGATGCAAAAATCTAACGCGTTCTCTGAACTAAAATTAAGATTAGGATGGGGAAGAACAGGGCAGCAAGACATCACAGGTTTAGCAGGTTTCTATCCTTATACGCCTGTATTCCAAACAGGTTCATCACAGTATTATTATTTTGATGCAACACAACTGTATACCGCTCTTGCTTTTAACGACAAATTAACCTGGGAGACGACTACTACCTACAATGCAGGTTTAGATTTTTCAAGCAGAAGCAGAAGAGTTTCCGGTGCTTTAGATTTATATGAAAGATATACCACTAACTTATTGGCTCTCGTTGATTTGCCACCAGGACAAAGTTTAACCAACCAGTTTGTACAAAATGTGGGGTCACTTTCAAATAAAGGAGTAGAACTTACCTTGAATGTAGTGCCTGTGAAAGCAGAAAACATTACTTGGGAGCTTGGTGGAAACATTGCCTTTAACAGAGGAAAAGTAGAAGATTTGGCAGGGACAGACAAAGTAATGGCCGCAGAATCTGGATTACCATTTGGAACAGGAGGCAAACTAGCATATCATGCAGTGGGACAACAACCGTATTCTGCATGGGTTTATCAACAAGTGTATGATAAGGACGGAGGAGTATTACCTGGAGTTTTTGTAGATAGAAATGGAGATGGCGTTATCAATACCGAAGATCGTTATTATGTTTCAGTAAGACCTAATTGGACATTTGGTTTTAACACATTATTAACACTGATAAAAAACATAGATTTAACAGCAAGTTTCCACGGGCAAATTGGCGGCAAAGTTTTTTATGGGTTACCAACTACAAGAGGTTATACAGACGCATCTAATCCGGTTAATTCAACAAGTTTATATAATGTATTGAATTTTTACGAGGGAGCGGCCGACCCTAAATTCACAACGGCAACCCAAGTACAAACTGTTTCAGATTACTTCTTGCATGATGCGACCTTCCTGCGTTGTGATAACATAACATTAGGATACAGATTCGAAAATCTTTGGAAAGCTAGAGTGAGAGTATATGGGGCGATAAATAACGCATTTGTAGTAACCAATTACAAAGGAATTGATCCTGAAAATTATAATGGCATCGACACCAATTTTTATCCAAGACCAAGACTTTATTCAGTTGGATTAAATGTAAATTTTTAATTATTAATATTAAAACAAAAATGAAAAATATAAAAATATTAACAGTGGCATTGGCTTGTTTATCAATGACTTCTTGTTTGAGAGATCTTGATACAAAGCCAGTGTATGAGAATTCGCTAGAAAACTTATTACAATCGGATCCGAAAGCAGTTGAAGGAATGATTTCTAAAATTTACGCCTCTCTTTCAATGTCAAGTGCAAAAGGACCTGGAGAATCAGACATTATTGCATCGGATAATGGTGAAGCTGTTTTTCTGAGAGGAATTTGGAATTTACAGGATTTTACTGCAGATGGCATGAAAAACAGATGGGGTGATAACGGTTTGGATCAATTAACAACAGCTACAAGCTGGGATGCGAACAATAAATTTTTCGGATATTTATACAATCGTGTATATTACACTGTGCCCCAAGCAAACAACCTTATTGCGGTAATTAAGAAAATCGATAATCCAAACAAGGATCAATATTTAGGTGAATTAAGATTTTTAAGAGCCTTATCATATTATTACATGATCGATTGTTTTGGAAAAGGAGTTTTAGTTACAGAAGATAATATGAGCACAAGCCAACCTCTTCCTCAATCGTCCAGACAAGAAATGTTTAATTATGTAGAGAGCGAATTATTGGCAATTGAACCTACGATTTCCCAAACAACTGCTTACGGACATGCAAATAAAGGTGCAGTACAAATGCTTTTGGCAAGATTATATCTAAATGCACAGGTTTATACAGGAACAGCAAGATACACAGATGCACTAACTTATCTGAATAAAGTTGTGGCAGGAGGATATACCTTGGACACCAACTTTAAAAGAGTTTTCTCAGCAGATAACAACAGCTCTCCTGAAATCATTTTCCCATTAATAGCAGATCCAATTGGAACGCAAAGTTATGGTAATTCTACCTATATCATTAATGGTAGTAGTGGTGGTACCCCACAAACTTTGAATCCTGCCTTGTTAGGTTCAACTTCAGGTTGGGGTGGACACAGAGCTACTAAAGCTTGGTATGGTTTATTTGGAAGCAGTTTAACGGATTACAATGCAGGAACACAAGCTGATTTGGTGGCTTCGACTGATGTTCGGGCAAGCCTATTCTGGCAAACAGATCAAAGTTATGAAATGAATAATTACAAAACATGGACAGACGGTTACCCATCAACAAAATTCACAAATCTACTTTCAACTGGAGGTGGAACAGTTTCGGATTTTTCGGGTGCCGATTTCCCAATGTTTAGATTGGCAGATGCTTATTTAATGTACGCAGAAGCTGTTTTAAGAGGTGGTTCAGGCGGAAGTCTTTCGCAAGCATTGACCTATGTAAATCAAATCAGAACACGTGCACACGCGACCAACATTACTCAAAGCCAATTGTCTCTCGATTTTATTTTGGCCGAAAGAGCACGCGAATTGAATCTGGAAGGTATCAGAAGAACCGATTTAATTAGATATGGTAAATTTACAGGCAGCTCCTACTTATGGCCTTGGAAAGGTGGTGTGCAAAACGGTGCTTCAATTCCGTCAAACTACAACCTCTTCCCCATCCCATTATCGGCAATTAATGCAAACCCTAATTTAACCCAAAATCCAGGATATTAATCTTTAATAATAACGACATCATAAAATGAAAAATAATCAAATATTCAAAACAGTATTAGCACTAGTGATACTGTTGGGATTTGTTTCTTGTTCGGATCGCGATTTGGTTCAGGTAGATAGTTCTGCCCCACCCATAATTATGGATTTGTCCACAGAAAATATTTTCCTTGACCAAAATTATCCAGAAAATCCAGCACTAACTATTACATGGGATCAAGCCAAATACACGGTTCCTGTAGAAGTAATTTACAAAGTAGAAGCAGCGGGAACAACAGATTTTAAAACTCCATATTTACTTGGTACAGTTCCAGAGTCACAAAGAACAGCCACTTATACAGTTAAACAGCTTAACGAAGCTTCGCAAGCAATCGGTTTGGCTCCTGGCGTTCAAGGGAAAATGTACTTAAGGGTGACCTCGTATTTAGTAGGCAATATCTTGTCGACTACTTCAAATGTAACCTCAGTAAAAATTACTCCTTATACGGTGTCTTATCCTGATTTTTATTTGGTAGGGGCGGCAAGTTATGTTGGATGGAATGAAACAGCAGCGCAACTACTTTATAAAAAAGACAACATGTCTTATATTTATACCTACTTGCAACCAGAAAAATTTAGATTTTTGGGTCAGCAAGCATGGAATCCGCTAAATTATAGCCTGGATGATCCAGGAATAAAAGCGGAGTATAGATATTTCAAACAGTGGCCTGCAACGATTGCTCCTGAAACCAGTGAACACGAAAACATGATATTCTCAGGGACAGGAGGAATTTATAAAATTTCTATTAACGCCACCGCGGCGGAAAGAGTTTTAAAAATTGATGCATCACCACTTGGTTACGATTATCCGGAGTTATATCTTGTAGGAAGTATTAACAACTGGGACGTTGCAAATCCACTTACAATGACTAAACTTGATACCGGTGTCTTCGAACTTACTACAAATCTACCTGCTAATGCTGAATTTAAAATAGTTGGACAAAAAGATTGGGGTAGTTTAGAATGGGGCAATATATTGAAAAATAACAATGGTAATTCTGGCTTTTTAGGACCAAAAGATGACGATTCAAATATCGTTTTTGCTGGAAACGGAGGCTCTTATAAAATTACTGTAAACCTTAAGGCAGGAACATATAAAATCCAATAACAATAATTAGATTTAAAATGAAAAATATATTTAAAATTTTAATGGTATTCATTTTACCATTGCTTCTGATTAACTCGTGTAGAGACGAAGCGGATAAGAATTGGTCAACGCCTACAACCATAAAATTGTATAATGCGTCATTAAGCAGCAATACACTATATCCATCTATGGATAACAATACTTTCAGATTGGTATGGGACGCAATTGAGGGTAATACAGAAAATTATACCATCCAGATTGCAACCAATGCGGAATTCACAAATCCAATTACTTTCGCTACCACAAAAACGAGTCCTTACACTACTACAATAAAAGCGCTTAATACCTCTCTATTGCAGGCTGGTTACTCGCCGTATGCAGAGAAACCTGTATATTTTAGGGTGGTAAGTGGATCCAATGTTTCTAATGTGATTTCTTTAGGTGTTACGCCTTATCCTGTATCAATTCCTGTAATTACAAATCCAGTAGGAGGACAACTTGTTGGGTTAGATGGAAATGCTCCTACTGCAACTGCTGTTACTGTTAAATGGAATGATTACGACTATGGAACATTGGTGCATTACACCATCGAAGTGGCAAAAAAGGGTTCCGCAACTTTTATGGAGTTGGGAACTGTTGACAACGCAAAAGAATTAGCAGTGTCTAACTTCGCCTTAAACGAAGCTGCATCCAAATTAGACTTGCCTGTGAACGTTGCTTCTGAAGTAGACATTCGTGTAACAGCTAAAACTGAATCTCCTGGTGGAATCATTACAAAAGTTTCTGATATTGTTACTTTCAAAGTTACCCCATACCAACCTGCGTACAAAGATTTCTATTTAGTAGGTGGTGGTACTGCCGTGGGCTGGAATGCAGGTGGTGCTCAACTTTTGAAAAACACGCAAAACCTTGCAGAAATATATACTTATCTTGAAAATAACGGAGAATTCAGATTCTTAGGTCAACAAGACTGGAACCCTATCAATTACAGTTTGAATACACCTGGAATTAAAGATGCGTACAAATTTTTCAAAACTTGGTCTTCTAACTTAACAATTGGTGACTGCATTTACCATGGATCTTGTTGGGGATGGTGTTTTTGAATACACCATTGCTATTCCAGACGGTGCGGAGTTCAAATTCATCGGTCAGCAATCTTGGGGTCCGTTGGAATGGGCGAATATCCATTCTTCGGGGAATTCAGGATTTTTAGGTCCAAAAGGAGATAATGACAACATCAAATTCAATGGTGGTGGTGCTACTTATAAAATCACCGCTAACGTGAAATTAGGTACCTATAAAATTACGCCACAGTAATTTTTGACAGTAATTAAGAAGGAAAACTGTTGCTTTTTAGCAGCAGTTTTTTTATTTTTAAAGATTGAAAAAAAAAAGAATATGAAAAACCTAAAAATATCCGCGCTCTTCCTATTGATGGGAGGTTTTGCCATTAATGCACAAACGTTAAAATCTCCCGACGGAAAATTTGAGATGAACTTTCAATTAAAATCCGGTGTACCTTTTTATCATTTAAAATATCAGGGAAGAACGGTGGTTGAAGATTCCAAACTGGGATTGAGATTGCTTCGAGACGGTGATATTCAGTTCGCTTCTGAAATTGAAAGAAAAGACCAAAAAGGAAAAGATCTCAACGATGGTTTTGAGAAAACTTCTGAAAAATTTGATTCCAAAAATGAATCTTGGAGCCCAATTATGGGTGAAAAAAAGTCATACGTCAATCATTACAACGAACTCGCTGTGACCCTGAATCAGCCTGAAAATGACCGATATATGGTGGTAAGATTCAGGTTATTTAATGACGGATTAGGTTTCAGATATGAATTCCCTGAACAAAAGAATCTAAATTATTTTATCATTAAGGAAGAAGACACTGAAATCGACCTTCCAGCGGATATGAAAACCTGGTGGATTCCAGGTGACTACGATTCTCAGGAATATCTCTATACAGAAAGCAAAATCTCGGAAATCCCTGCGAAATGGCCAACTTCTTATGACGGGAACGCTTCCCAAAATTTAATCAAAAACGGAATTCAAATTCCAACCATCATGAAATGGGAAGGCAAAAACCCTTTGTATTACAGCATCTCGGAAGCCGCGGTCATCAACTATCCCACCGCAAATGTGGAAGTCGATGCCGTAAATTTCAAATTAAAAACACACTTAACTCCAGATGCACAAGGAGCAAAAGGTTATATGCAAACCAGCATGGTTTCGCCGTGGAGAACGATTATTATTTCGCCCAAAGCCGAAGAAGTATTGGATTCGAAAATGATTTTCAACTTGAACGAACCAACGAAGTATAAAGATACTTCCTACATAAAACCAACAAAATATATGGGAGTTTGGTGGGAAATGATCATCGGTAAATCTCAGTGGGCCTATTCTACCGCAAACAACGTTCATATAGGAAAAACCGATTTTTCAAAACTCACTCCAAACGGAAAGCACGCTGCAAACAATACTAACGTTAAAGAATACATTGATTTTGCTTCTGCAAATGGTTTCGACGCACTTCTCATTGAAGGTTGGAATACCGGTTGGGAAGATTGGTTCGGTCACTCCAAAGAATTTGTTTTTGATTTCATCACACCTTATCCGGATTTTGACATTAAAATGTTGAACGATTATGCGCATTCAAAAGGGATGAAACTGATGATGCACCACGAAACTTCGGGTTCGGCAACCAACTACGAAAGATGGGCAGATAAAGCCTTTCAGTTGATGAATAAATATGATTACCCTTCCGTGAAAACGGGTTACGTTGGAAACATCATTCCTCGTGGAGAACACCACTATTCGCAATGGACCATTAATCATTATCTCAGAATTGCAGAAAAAGCAAACGAGTATAAACTTATGGTGAATTCCCATGAATCTGTTCGCCCAACAGGTTTGAACAGAACCTATCCAAACTGGATTGCTGCAGAAGCCGCTCGTGGAACTGAATTCGAAGCATTCGGTGGTAATAATCCTGACCATCAAACAATTTTACCCTTCACCAGATTTATGGGTGGACCAATGGATTACACTCCTGGAATTTTCCAAACCAAGTTGGATTATTATTTTCCAGGTGACAACAGATTCGTGAAAACTACATTGGCAAAGCAGTTGGCGTTGTATGTGGTGATGTATTCTCCGCTTCAAATGGCGGCAGATTTGCCGGAAAATTATGCTCGGCACATGGATGCTTTCCAATTTATCAAAGATGTTGCACTTGATTGGGATGACACCAAAATTTTGGCAGCTGAACCAGGAGATTATATCCATACAGCAAGAAAAACAAAAGGAAAGGATGAATGGTTTGTCGGTGGAATTACCGATGAAAACGCTAGAAATTACACCGTTGATTTCTCTTTCCTACCAAAAGGAAAAAAATACGAAGCCACCGTTTATGCAGATGGCGATACTGCCGATTACATCAAAAATCCGCAATCGTATAAAATCTATAAAAAAATGGTAACAAACACTTCAAAATTACCAATGAAATTGGCAAGAAGTGGTGGTTATGCGATTTCTGTGAAGCCGATTAATTAGAAGAACTATGGTAAACTTATAAGGTTTCCTCCAAACTATGAAAAAAACACTCCTCTTCATCCTCATTTCAACTTTCACCTTCGCTCAAATCCAACGCGTAGAACCCGCATTTTGGTGGAAAGGAATGAAAAATCCCGAACTCCAAATTTTGGTGTATGGGAAAAATATTGCCAATCAAACCATTGAATTATCCAACGGAATTCAGGTTAAAGAATTAAAAAAAGTAGAAAACCCAAACTATGTTTTCATTACGTTAAATACTGATGAAATCAATGTTCCTAAATTCAAAATCAATTTGAAGAACGGAAAAAAATTGGTAAATTCTTTCGATTATGAATTGAAGAAAAGAAATCCAAATTCTGTAAGCCGAAATTCATTCACTTCAAAAGATGTGATGTATTTAATTATGCCCGACAGATTCGCAAACGGCGATTACAGCAACGATTCTCAACCCAATCTCACCGAAAAAGCCAACCGAAATTTACCAAGTGGAAGACACGGCGGAGATTTGCGCGGCATTATCAAAAATTTAGATTATTTGCAAAATTTGGGTGTTACCGCACTTTGGTTAACGCCTGCAAACGAGGACAACGAAAAACAGACCTCCTATCACGGTTATGCGCAAACTGATTTGTACAAAATTGATGGTCGTTACGGAACCAACGAAGAATATCTCGAACTTTCGCGCCAACTACAAAAACGTGGAATGATGCTCATTCAGGATTATGTGACGAATCATTGGGGAATTTCGCATTGGCTGATTCAGGATTTGCCAACCAAAGATTGGATTCATCAATTTTCGGATGGTGAAGGAAAATATGGCTTCAAGCGTTCCAATTACCGTACAACGTCGCAATTTGATACCAATGTTGCAGAAATCGATAAAAAGGAAGCCTTAAACGGTTGGTTCGATACAACAATGCCCGATTTAAATCAAAGCAATCCATTGGTTTTAAAATATTTAACTCAAAACGCAATTTGGTGGATTGAATATGCAGAATTGGGCGGACTTCGCGTTGATACCTATCCTTACAACGACAAGGAAGCGATGTCGAAATGGGCGAAAGCGATTACGGATGAGTATCCAAACATCAATATTGTCGGCGAAGCGTGGATGTATTCTCCCGCTCATATTTCTTATTGGCAAAAAAATTCCAAAATCGGTGAAATTGACGGCTACAATTCCAACCTTCCGTCGGTTATGGATTTTACGCTTTATACCGATTTACCGCACGCTTTGAAGGAAGAGGAAAGTTGGGACAAAGGCATGATTAAGATTTACAATTCTTTCGGCAACGATTTTCTTTATCCCGACATCAACAATATTTTGGTATTCTTTGAAAACCACGATACAGAAAGGTTTAACGAAATTTTCAATGGAGATTCCAGGTATTACAAAACGGCATTGACCTTAATTTCCACCGTTCGGGGGATTCCGCAGATTTATTATGGTTCCGAAATTGGGATGCGTGGCGACAAAAATAAAGGCGGTGATGCCGATATCCGCAGAGATTTTCCTGGTGGCTGGAAAGAGGATTCGCAGAATGCATTCAACCCGACAACTCAAACTCCTGAGCAACAGGATTTCTACAATTTTACTCAAAAAATATTGAATTGGCGTAAAGGAAAAGAAGTGATTCACACCGGAAAGACCAAACATTATATGCCGAAAGAAAAGGTTTATGTGTATTTTCGTTACAATGAAAAAGAAAAAGTAATGGTTGTTTTAAACAATAATGAAAAGGAACAGACTTTCGATTTAAACCGCTTTTCAGAAAGTTTAAACGGAGTGTCCAAAGGAAAAGATGTAGTTTCAGGAAAAGAATTTTCTATCTCAACTCAAAATAAATTGACCATCGCACCAAAATCTTCACTAATTTTAGAACTTGAATAAATTAAAAATCTTTGATTTTTAATCTTTTGCGACCTTATTTGTAGAATAAATTTCCACTTTAAAGTCAAATTAAACTTTTGTGACTTCTGTGGTTAAAAATAAAACTATGAAAAATATTGTTTTTTTAATGTTAATTTGCGTTGCAACATTCGCAAACGCCCAAACCAAAGGCTTCTACGAAAACGTTCAAAAGAAAAACGTCTCCAAAGTTTTGGATGATTTAAACACTTTCGCAGCCAACGCGGATTTCAAAAACTACTTCAATTTATATGCAGAAGAATCCACCTTTATCGGTACCGACGCCACAGAAGTATGAAACAAAAAAGAATTCATGGATTATGCAAAACCACATTTCGACAAAGGTAAAGCATGGAATTTCAAATCCTTAAAAAGAAACATCACTTTCAGCAAAGACGGAAAATACGCTTGGTTTGATGAACTTTTGGACACTCAAATGAAAATTTGTCGCGGAAGCGGTGTTTTAGAAAAAATCGGCAACCAATGGAAAATCAAGCAGTATGTCTTATCGATGACGATTCCCAACGATGTCACCCAAGAAGTCATCAACGCAAAATCATCAATTGAAGACTCACTCCTTCAAAAATTAAAACAATAAAAAATCTTTGCAACCTGCATCAATTGCATCATGCAACAACTTGAAACTTTGAACCTGAAACAAAAATTTATATGTCAAAAAAAATTAAACCAAACCTTTCCCTGCTCCAAATTATCAACATGAGTATGGGATTTATGGGAATTCAAATGGCGTTCGGATTACAGAACGGAAACGCGAGTAGAATTCTCGCCAACTTGGGCGCAGATGTGCATCAACTTTCATGGTTTTGGCTTGTTGCGCCATTCACGGGACTTATCGTGCAACCGATTATCGGACATTTGGGGGACAATACTTGGAGTCCGCTTGGAAGAAGAAAACCTTACTTTTTAATCGGTGCCGTTTTGTGCGCGATTGGTCTGATGTTGCTTCCGAATGCGGCTTCTGTAACACACATTATTGCAGCAAATGTTTTGCTTCTTGCCGTAATTTTCCTTGCCATGATGGATGCTTCCATTAATGTGGCGATGGAACCTTTCCGTGCTTTGGTTGGTGATATGTTGCCGAAACATCAAGGAACAATCGGATTTTCAGTGCAAACGATTTTGATCGGAATTGGTGCAGTTCTCGGTTCTTACATGCCTGATTGGTTAACAAAATTGGGTGTTTCCAATGTTGCTCCGCAAGGTTTTGTGGCGGATAACGTGATTTACTCGTTTTACATCGGTGCAGGATTTTTATTGTTAACCATTTTATACACCATCATTACCACCAAAGAATATTCGCCGCAGGAATTTGCTGAGTTTGAGGACGGCAAACAAATGGTGGAAGAACATTCAAAATTCTCGGATATTTTCAAAGATTTTGCGAATATTCCTGCACAAATGAAAAGATTGGGCGCAGTTCAGTTTTTCTCGTGGTTTGCATTGTTTACGATGTGGGTTTTCACGACAAGTGCTTTAGCGACGCATCATTTCGGACTTTCCCCAGAAGACACACACTCCGAAGCTTTCAACAAAGCGGGAGATTTAACAGGGAAATTATTTGGATATTATAATTTGTGGGCGATTCCTTTTGCTTTTCTATTAACGCCGATTGCCAAAGTGATTGGTAAGAAGCAAACCCACGCTTTAGCCTTACTTTGTGGTGGTTTAGGATTGATTTCGATGTATTTTATTAAAGATGTTGCTTATTTGAAAGTTTCGATGGTCGGACTTGGTTTTGCCTGGGCAAGTATTTTGGCAATGCCTTATGCAATGTTGATTGACAGTATTCCGATGCGGAAAATGGGAGTTTATATGGGTATTTTCAATTTCTTTATCGTGATTCCGCAAATCATCAACGGAATCTTCGGCGGACCAATCGTTTCCAATATTTTCGGTAAAATGGCCATCGATTATGTAGTTGTAGGTGGAGTTTGTATGATTATCGGAGCGATTATCACGATGCTCTTCATTAAATCGGAATCGAATGAAACACCGAAAGAAGTGGAAGAAGAAATTCAGCAAGTTCACTTCTAATTCAAGATTCAAAATTCAATATTTAAAAATTCCGTCAAACTTTTGGTGCAATTTTTTGTCTCAAAACTGCAGGTTTAACTTCTAATTTTTAACACATTAGACACATTAGAA